>OZSS01000194.1_pt1 | contig 27851 bp, 19 predicted proteins | sample 1779911 | NCBI WGS metagenome assembly OZSS01 (sample SAMEA2603589, study PRJEB24840) | metagenome | biome: Water; feature: Photic zone; material: Seawater sample | place: Mediterranean Sea | collected 2013-11-12 | depth 10 m
CGGATTGCACTTTCCTGGTGTTCGTCGAGCTTCTGCCTACCCAAAATTCCATCGAGAAAGAAGAGCTGTTCCCGCCGGCATAATTCATCATGGTCCGGTTCGTCATCGAGTTCAATAAATTCATCCCTTGGCTCGAGTTCACCCGTGGAGTTCTGGACACTTTTATGAAGCAGAATTCGTTCGGTTTGGGTGTGTGCATTAACGGAAGAGGATTTCCCTCGTGAAGATGCATCCCCGGCCACAATACTGGCACTTCCCAGTGGACCAACCACATCTTTTATAAAGAAAGCGGTTTCACTCATCATCGGTCCCCAACCTGCCTCGTACCAACCTACGCTGCCATCCTCAAAAGTAACCTGTAGGTGACCATAATTAATTTTGTTTTCTGGTAATTCGTTCGTGAGTTGAGCACCGAGTCCGGAGACCCGAGTCGGTTTGGAACCAGTCATTTGGCACATCACATCGACATAATGAACCCCGCAATCAACAATCGGTGAAATCGAGGATAGGAGACTCTTGTGAGTTTCCCAATTTTTTCCGTATGATTGTTGATTGAGATTCATCCTCATGACAAGGGGCTTCCCCAAAGTTTTTGCTACTTGGACGAATTTGATCCAACTTGGATGTTGTCGCAAAATATATCCGACGACGAGAGCCTTGTTTTTCTCGCGGGCTAGGCGGACAAGCTCTTTACATTGCACCGTGCTTTCGGCTAAAGGTTTTTCGGTGAAGACATGACATCCCGCTTCCAAGGCCATTTTGGCAAAGGGGAAATGGGTATCCGGATAGGTTGATATGCAGACCGCGTCAGGTTGAAAATCAACCAAGGCTTGTTGGTAATCGTTGGCCTCCGGAGTTCCCTCCGGGAGCTTGTCCATCAAGTCAGCCCGGGAATCCGGTTCGCGGGTGCAAACAGCAGCTATTTCAAATTCAGGAATGGATGCGTAAGCAAGGGCATGGGAGCGTCCCATATTTCCAGCTCCTACCACGAGGACTTTAATGCTTTGTTTCATAATGGGTTGCATGTGCTCATCGTGAAATCCAGTCGGATGGTCGGTGCTTGCGTACAAGCTCATCCTGCATCTCGCCCACGAATTTGTAGTAATTCCCAAGAGTGAGTTTTGAGGCCGTGGCTTCGTCGACCAATACGGTGGTTCTTGGGTGAAATTGTAAAGCCGAGGCTGGGCAGAATGCGGAGAGCGGACCTTCCACCATATCACGGATCGCCTGTGATTTGTTTTCTCCATGGGCGAGAAGCAAAATCCTCCGGGCATTTAGAATCGTTTGAATACCCATGGTAATGGCAAGTTTGGGTTGGAATTCTCCGGGTTCGAAAAAGCGGGAATTATCCTCCATGGTTTGCTTGGTCAGGGTTTTGACTCGGGTGATCGATTTCAGGCTGGAGGTGGGTTCATTGAATCCAATGTGCCCGTCCGACCCAACGCCGAGGACTTGGAGGTCGATTCCTCCCACTGCCTGAATGCTTTGCTCATAGGCGGGTCCAACTTCAAGCGGGTTTTCCGCCATTCCATCCGGCACTTGAGTATTGGATTTTTCAATATCGATCCGGTCGAATAGGTTCTCATCCATAAAGCTTCGATAACTTTGCGGGTGATTCGAGGGAATCCCAACATATTCATCCAAATTGAAGGTTCTGACGCCCGCAAAGCTGAGACCCTCTTGCTGATGCCTCCTGATTAACTCCTGATACAAGCCAAGAGGAGTAGATCCAGTAGCCAGACCAAGAACGGAGTCTGGAAAAGTTTTGACTTGTGATTCGACCAAATCCGCGCTTTTTCGGGCGATAGAAGTGGCGTCGGGGAAGATGAGGACTTGCATAGAGTTTCGGGTGGGCAGAGAAAGCTTTTACTATGGAATGCAATGGATCCTGATATCAACCCAAAAGATTGTTGAAGGAGGGGGGAATTAAGTGAAAAATAGCAAGGAGACTTCTGAAAGACTTGCATTAAAGAATTTCGGAAGTCTAATTATTGTAAGCAATCAACGCGGTACTATAGTCTTTAACAATAACAAGGTGGGGCGGGACTTTTTATAAAATAGATTAAGAAATTATTTAACCACTTGCAGGTTGCCCCTCATCAGAATGTGGTGTCCCGGGAAAGTGCAGACATAAGGATAATCTCCTGGTTTAGCCGGAGCCTTGAAATCTATGACTTCTTCCTCACCACTGTTCAATAATTTACTCGCCCAAATAATATCCTTGCTGGGGGGAATAAAAGCTAAATCGAAACCATTCGCACCCAAGTTTAGTGCCGCCATGGCTACCGTGTCCGCTTTACCGGGATTGACCAATACAATGTTGTGAGGCATGGCGTCGGGGTTGGCAAAAACAAGGCGTATTTTTTTACCTGCCTTTACGGTGAGAGAAGGAGTATCGTACTTCATTTTTTCAACTAAGGTGGCAATCCGAATTGTAGTCAGACCGCTCGTATCCGAAATAATTCCGGATTTTTGAACAACCTTTTTTTCCTTAGCACCCAATTCGGCGGGCATTCGGTTGAGTACTTCTCGAGCGAAATCGTAAGTCTGATTGTAAAGCTTGTTGATTTCTTGCTGTTCGACGGCCTCTAAAACCTCCAAACCTGCTCTTCGGGGCAGGTAGGAAGCGGTAACCGTAGCGGTCATTCGAACGCGACCATGTGGATCGGATGCTGCTTTCTTTAGCAAAGCGGATGCTTCTGGGATGCTTGAATAATTGAATCGTAAAACATTCAAGGCAGCGGAGCGAATTCGGTGATCGGAGGATTTGAGTAAGTTTTGTAAAAGAGCTTGGTCGAGTCTTCCCGCTCCCCAGCTAACCCAGAGTGCCTCAAGTTGTAGCCTTTCATCCTTTCCTTTGGCCCAGGCCGTAACCGATTGGGCGACCGCATCGGAATCTCTACCCCGTAACTCTCGACGGGTCCGATACCGGGTTCTTAATTCGGGAAGTTCCAAATTTGAAATTAGCTCCTTAATACTTGCCCCATGAATTTTTGCAGGTTGGACCAGCGGGCGGGAAGGGTAGGTAATGCGGTAGATCCGGCCATGCTTATGATCTCGATTGGGATCACGGGCATTGTGCTGCATGTGTCCAATCAATGCATTTTGCCAATCGACGACATAGAGAGAGCCATCCGGTGCGAATTCGAGGTCGGTGGGTCGAAAGTTCAAGTCCTTGGAAACAAAAAGATCTTGTCGGTATTCAGTAGTAAATCCGGGGTCTTGATCGATGACCTTATGTTGCTTCGCTCCAAGATATCCGATGTTGTTGTTAATCAGAATATCACCTTGGACTTCGTCCGGGAAATGCCTGCTGGATACGAATTCGATTCCGGAAGTTGGACGCACCTTGTTGGAAGTGATGATGTCAGGTGCTTTCAAGTTTGCACCATACCGGGCCTTGATCATCCCCGGAAGCATCCAAGACATACTTGTGCCCGAGGTATGAAGAAAAAGTTCTTGTCCGTAGGCATCGACCGCCACACCCCAAGGATTCGGAATGCTAAATTGGGCATGGCGTATGAGTCTGCGGGTGCGGGGATCGTAACGGTAAAATCCGCCGTTCGAACCACGCTGAGGGCCGAAGGCGGTTTCCACATGACTATGCAGGAAAATTCCTTCGCTCATAATAATGGCACCGGAAGGATCCGCACAGAACGAGGAAATCGCATGGTGGGTATCATGGTCATCGAACCCAGAAAGCAAAACTTCACGCTGATCGTATTGGTCATCTCCGTCCGTGTCCTGAAGGAAAACCAAACTTCCGCTTTGGGAAACATAAACCCCATCGTGGGCGATTTCGAAACCAATGGGGATGTGAAGGTCGTCAGCAAAGTTGATTTGTTTGTCTGCCTTGCCATCGTTATTGATGTCTTCGAAAATGATCAGTTTGTCCTTCGGTAAAGGGTCACCAATGCGGTAGTGGGGATAACTCGCCATGGTTGCGACCCAGAGTCTACCTTTGGCATCAAAGGATATTTGAACGGGGTTGGCTAAGTCTGGAAAGGTCTTTTCGTCGGCAAATAGTTCGATTTTGTACCCCTCGGCAACTTCAATTTTGGTTTGGGCTTTGGGACCAGGGGTGTACTCGATTAAGCCGTTTTTGCTGTTTTTTGTTGGAGGTAGGTAATTGGTCGGCACGGCGGGAAGCTCGGAAGTTTGAACATCGGCACTTTTCAGATCGTAAGCTTTTCCTTGGAGCGTTGCCCAAATTGCTTGGTCTCGATTGACTGTATATTCTCTGGTTTTTTCAATTTCAAAAGGGTAATTCTGTGGGCCGTATGGATTGTAACGACGACCGTAGACATGGACACCATTGGGTACCTTGTAGTCATTCAACCAGAAGAAATTTTTATCCATGACTGCCTGGTGTACTTGCTTTTTAAGACTATCTTTTGGTTTCTTATCTGGAAAGATCGAATCCGCCAAAAATTTACCTAACTTTTTGTAGCCATGATCATTGTAGAGGGCACCATCAATAGTGTGATTGTCACCATTTTGATACCAGTTTAAGGAAGGAGCAAAACAATCAACAAAAAGAATTTTATTTGCGGCAGCTACCTCGCTCATGGTTTGAGTGTAAATTCTCAAGTTACGATTTTGAGCTTTCCCTGAGGTAATCCCTTCTATGGCTTCCACCGCGGTGGGGGAAATAAGAACGATCTTGGGGGAGTTTCTGCCAAAAGATTTTGATTTAAGGTGTTTAACATACGCGTCCAATTCTTTCTTAAACCTTTCTGCCTCCCTGGGACCATCAAAGGAAGAATTAAAACCAAAAAAACATAGCACAACTTCGGCATGCAGTTGGGAGAGCCATTCGTCCGGGGTAGGGAAGTGACCTTTCGGCTTCGTGTCTGCTTTTAAGCTAGCATGAATAAGTTCTTTGGCACCAGGGAAAGCATATTGTTCCTCTTGCTCTCGGCTTGGATGCGGTCGAAAGCCTGGAGTGTTACCTTCATCGCAAAGGTTCCGGATTTTTAAGTTTTTGTCCGGGTGGCGGAGAAAAATTTCAGTTTCAAAATGTCCAAAGTGAATCATTCGTGAGCCCATACCTGAACCCACAAACACCACATCATCTTCATCGGACAAAATAATATTTCCACTTAAATGAATCCAAGAGGTTAAAAATATAGTTAAGGTCAGCAGGCTTATTCCGGTTTTGTGTAACATAGGAAATGAAATTTCAGTAAATTTGGGCTAAGATTTTATCTTGATGTGATTTTAAGCTTTCACAAATGAATAATGGAAGCATCTAGAAAAATCTGGGGATAATATGAATGTGTTCTTTTTCCTATTTTTTGAATTCCGGATTGCTTTTGGGCAACTTTGCACCATCCGCTTTTAACCGCACCATTAATTCTTGGTCCAGTGCTTTCACAAGTCCGGGCTTTCTTTCTGCCAGATTATTGGCTTCTCCTAAGTCGTTCTTAAGATCATAGAGTTCATAAATACCTTCCCAGAATTTAATTAATTTGAAATTGCCTTTCCGAATAATGGAGTAGGGACCAGGGGCATGACGGTAGTGGGGAAAGTGCCAGATTAGGGTTTTCCGTTTGGGAGTTTTCTTTCCTCCACTGTAGAAGTGGGAATTTAGGGAAAGGCCGTCAATCGGCCGGTCCTTGGGCAGTGCAGTTCCTGTCGCCTCCATGATCGTGGGAAATAAATCGATGGAAGATACCGGAAAGTCCGTCTTCTTCCCAGCAGGTATTTTGGCGGGCCATCGGGCAAGGAAGGGAACCCGGATCCCACCCTCATAACAGTATCCTTTTCCACTACGCAGGGGAGCATTTTCAGTAGGACCACCGTTTCGGTCGAGTCCGCCATTATCGCTCGTGAAAATAATCAGAGTATTGTTGTCAATTCCGTGCTTCTTTAGTTCGGCGAGCATGTCCCGCATACAGTCATCAATCGATTCCACCATTGCGGCATATTTTCGATTGTTTTCGGACTTTCCCTCCTTGAATTTGTATTTGTCGGCCACTTCCTGAATGGCCTGAATGGGGGTATGCACCGCGTAGTGGGATACCTGAATGAAGAAAGGCTGGTCTTTCCATTGGCGGATTAGTTTTACCGCTTCATCTGCTTCCCGGTGGGTTAAATATTCTCCTTTCTTTCGGCCAGGTAATTTATGAATACCGGCCCGAATGGTGGGGTGCTTGTGTTTTGGATTATTGTAGGGGTCAAAAAAGGAAGGAGGTTGCCCATAGTCGCATCCTCCGAAATTTTCATCGTACCCCTGCTTCTCTGGATACCACGCTTCATCCCCGAGATGCCATTTTCCAATGTAAGCGGTTTTGTACTTATTTTTTTGAAGGGCTTCCGCAATGGTGATTTCAGATCTTTCCATCCAATATGGATTCGGCGGGCATAGAAGTTTTCGGTTTTTTCCACCGACATATTCTGTCGGATTCTTTTCGGGTGTGCCAATCCCGCCGCGTTGAAAGAGCGAGCGTATCCAATCAGTCACTCCGAGGCGGTGTGGATAACGCCCAGTTTGCACGGCGGCCCGGGTAGGTGAGCAGACTGCACAGGCGGCATAACCATTGGTGAAAAGAATACCTTCCCGGGCAAGAATATCGACATGCGGAGTACGGTAAAAATCAGAACCCTGGCAACTCAGATCCATCCATCCCATATCATCGACAAGTACGAGGATGATATTAGGTTTAGCCTCGCCCTGGGTACTAATCGCTTGTACTTGGCAGGCTAGGAGACAGAAAAAAGAAAGGAAGAGGAGAATTTTCATACCATTCTTTACAACCTTGATTTATCGGGTGCAAGCAAAGCCTTAGATCAGGAGTAGGAAATTATTGCATCCCAATCGGACTGAGAAATAAGAATCTTAACTAGATTTGGAAGGTATTTACTACCTTGAACGCATTTTGGAAAGCAGTTTTAAAATTTCTAGGTATAACCAGACTAGGGTCACCATCAGTCCAAAAGCACTGTACCATTCCATGTATTTTGGGGCTCCATTTTCGGCACCCGCTTCGATGAAATCAAAATCAACAACTAAATTTAGAGAAGCGATGACTACGATAAATAAACTAACCCCGATGCTAAAAAGCGAAGAATTAAAAGGATCTAATACCGGAATTCCGCTTCCGAAAAAACTCATAATGAAGCTTATCATGTACACCAGAAATATACCACCTGTCGCAGCCGCAACCCCAAGTTTAAAGTTCTCTGTAGCTTGAATAAGTTTGAATTTGTACAGAATGAGCAGGGAAAAGAAGATACCAAAGGTGAGGAAAATCGCTTGGAAAGCAATTCCTTCGAACATACTTTCGAAGACCATACTGATCGCTCCCAAAAGAAGTCCTTCGACTACCGCATAAATCGGGGCAGTCACCGGAGACCATGTTTTTTTGAATATGGTAATGACCGCAATGATCAGTCCGCCAATGGCAAGAGGCCATATAAGCCCCATCCAGTATTCAGCATTCCGAAAGGCGAAAAAGCCAGACGCGAAAAGCAGAACTAAGCAGATCATAGTTTTGTTCACCGCTCCTTCGAGGGTCATAACCTCGGATGATGAACCTGTGTTAATCCGGTTGAAGCTTTTGGTTGTGAGTGCTGGGTTTCCTGATCTATATCCAATGTGATTGCTCATAGTCGAAAACATAGTTATTTTTAGAGTAAAAATCAACGCATTCCTACAATACCCAATGATTTATCTCATACAAGGCTCTTCAAAAACCCCAAATTTCTTTTGGAAGAAATTGAATTTTGTTCGTATCCCTTCAGGCTTCGGAATCAAAAAGTAAATGATTTCGAGTTATTTGTATCTTGCTGCTGCGATTATTTGTGAGGTGATTGGAACCCTACTGCTGCCATATTCCAAGAATTTCACCAAACTATATCCAAGTGTGTTTCTTGTCTTACTTTATTTACTCGCCTTTGTTTTTCTTTCTTTTGCGGTGAAGGAAATTCCTTTAACCGTTGTCTATGCAACTTGGTGCGGTGTCGGCATATTTCTGGTATCGGTCTTGAGCTATTTTTTGTTTGCTCAATCGATTCCCTGGCAAGGAATCCTCGGTCTTATTTTGATTGTACTTGGGGTAACTTTGGTGCATGGCTTCCGTTCTGATCCGTCCTAAGCCATCCTTCACTCATTGATCAGATTATGAAGTCGGGTCAAGGTGTCATCCAAAAAGCCCACGGATTTTTTGATGAATACATCCCGTTCCAGCGAATTCTTGATTTTCCTGGATTCGAGGTATGTAGTCTTGCTTAGGAGTCGACCGATCCATGGGCCAAAACCCCCGGATGGGATTGGGAAGTCACTTCCATGAATTACCCTTTCCTGAATCTTAGGCTCGAGTAATGGCCTCATCGTTCGCCATCGGTTCGGGCTGGCCAAGGCACTGTTATCAGTGAATAGAAAGGGGAACTGATCCATCATTTTAAAAAGCTCAGTGGTATAGTCAGGGTCGCAAAGGCCGGACTTGCCAGCTCCATGAGCAGCGATTACCTTAACCCCACATTCAAGGGGTAAACGTAGGACACGTGGGTCGGCATAATCTGCATTCAAAACCGGGACGGAAAATTCACCTCCAGTATGGGCAAGGAATGGAAGCTTATGCTCAGAAAGTTTTTCCCAGAAGGAGCGATACTGGCTATCCGAGCAATTCAGGTTGTGGCAGTTGGGTAGAAGCTTGAGCACCTTGGCTCCGCTTGCCACGCAGCGTTCGAGTTCCTCGATCGCATCCTTCCGACTTGGATGAATGGAGCAAGCAGGTATGACCTGGTGGTATTTTTCCGCCAAGGAAAGCACATGATCATTGGGTACATAGAACTTGGCTTTTGTTTGCAGGCAGTTGCCGTCCTCGTCATAGGGATAATCCATTGCCAGCAGAAGCACCGCATCCAGCGAGGACTCATCAATCAATTGGATCAATCTCTCTTCATAGGCCAAATCAAGGCCAGATTTTTGACTGGATTTTAAAATACCAGCCTGTGACTTCACGATTGGCTCAAAGAGGCGATCAGCAAAATTCCGCCTCAGCCAACATCCGGAACCATTGGATCCGTCTCCGACAAAGTGAACATGACCATCAGTTCTCATTCAGGGAAAATTTCATTGATTGTAAATGTTGGATCGATGGAAGGGACAAAGCGATGAGCAAAATGGTCATGCCTATCAGTTGTTGTATTCCAATGCTTTCATACAAAAAGATCCACGCCAAAAAAGTCGCACCAAGCGGTTCACCAAGTAAGGAAAGAGCTACCATTCGTGCATCAATCCACCGGACACACCAATTGTAAATCCCATGACCCAGTACCTGAGAGATCGCTGCCAGTCCGATTAAGTAAATCCAGTCCAGCCCGTGAATAGGCAAAGGATTAGATTTCGAGAAAACAACAAAGCCCCAAAGGAAAACCATGGAAGAACCGTAGCAAAGCAGGAGAAACGAGCGAAAGGAAATACCATCCTTTACCCCTTGGACAAGGAGCAGGTAGACCGCCATGCAGAGTGCTCCAATAAGAGCCATTCCATCTCCTTTCAGGTTCAATCCCTTGCCTCCCATTCCGAAGCCCGTAAGAGTTCCAACCCCAATAAGCCCAAGAAAACAGGCAATCCAAAAGAGGGGACTGCTTGGTTTTTTCCGTAAGAAAACGAGAGCGATCAGCCCGATCCAAAGAGAACTTGTGGTAACCAGGCAAACACTATTGGCAACGCTTGTGTAATCCAGCGAATAAATCCAAGCAGCAAAATGAAGGGCAAGGAAACCACCGGCACAGAAAGTCAATAGAAGTTGTCGGAGAGGAATCGATGACCATTCCGTACCGAGTTTTCGAACCCCGAATGGAAAAACCAGGACGAGGGCAAATGTCATCCGGTACGCGGCCGTGGTTAATGGATCAGTGGAAGACATTCGGGCAAACAAGGCACCGGTTGAAACACAAACAACCCCAGCAAGGAGAAGGAAACCTAAGACGAATCGAGGCTTGAGTTGCTCCCTCAATTTTTCTTGAGTCCCAAATCGGTTAACTCTTTGATTCCCTTTTCTTCTCTCCAAACTTTCCATTCTGCGAGATATCGCCTGGATTTCTTGGGAATGCGAATAATGGCAAAGCTAAGCAGGAGAAAGAGTGAAAACCCAATCAAACTACCCCATGAGAGTTGAAATAGAGCTAGAGTACAAACCAGGCTAATTCCAAGGATCAGTAATCCAAGAACCCAAAAAAAACGGGTAATCAACTTGCAGTGACTCAGGTAAATCATGGGATTTTCGCATTCGACACAATGGGGAGACTCCACATTTTCCGAATAGGTTCCACCATCCAGATTCGCTCTGGGTAAGGTGTTCCATTTCCTCCGATAGTCAGTATATTCCCTGCAAACTACGCACCAGGGTTCCTCTTTTTCTTCAGGAGGGTCAAGGGATTCAATCTCTTCGGCTTCCTCCTCCATTTAGCTACTCGAATTCGAAGTCTCCCTCCATATCCTCAAACTCGTTCTTATCCATGCGAGATATGGACTGGACTGCATTGACCAACTTGAAAATATAAGAGAGAGAATTTTGTTTAGCGTTTGCAAAAACCAGTTTCATCTGACTTTTACCTGAGGTGCTGGCGTTGGAGGAAGAAATCTCAAGATGTGAAATGCCTCGAATCAATTCGGTCGCATCACCAGGAGGAATGGGGAGGTCCAGGTTCATGATCGGAGCAACATTGATTCTCCAGACGAAATCATTGCTTTCAAAAATTTTTCTTTCGGGTCCACTTATCGGATTTTTCACCGAACCGGACTGGGTAGCCCCGATGTGTTCTTTACTCGCAATCACTAGGAAATCATTTTTCTCGATGATCGAGATGCCTTGCATCATGGCAAGTCCGAGTCCCATGGCCAGAGGAGGGGCGGATTTCAGTTTGAGCCATTTTTCGGTGTCAATGGATGCGGCAATAATAAATTCCGGTTTGGGCATGGCGGCCATCATCATGGCTCCAGGATTCATCCCGGGAGGAGCTCCCGCAGCGGGTGATTCTCCGCCATTTCCCGGAGCAGGGAAAGAAAGGTCACCATCTTCCATCTCTGGATCGCTAAATGGATCTTTATCCATACTTTCATCCATGGGTAATCCAGGGGGTAACCCTCCGCCAACTCCGATATCCGGCATGGTTAAGTCGGTCATGGAAATCATAAATTCACCGGTAAAGGCATTAATTGCATCCCGGATGGTCAAATTGCCGAGTTCGGGCATTGCCTCGTCCAATTTTAGTTCATCTCCCAACTCTCCAAGAATTTCTTTTTCGAAAAATTCAGTAAATTTTTCCAATTTCATCGCAAATCCCAAGGTGAAGATGGGATCGGTAGGAGCGAAAGAGAGAATTTCATCGGAAAAGCTTCCATTACCATAAACCATTTCTTCATTGGGGGCTTGAAATTCCATTGCTGCAACCATTTCTCCCTTTTCAAAATTCAAGGTGATGCTTCCATGTCCTCCCTTTAGTTTAGCAAACACAGCATCTTGCATATTAGCATCCAATGTTTCATAAATCGAATTCCCTCCAAACCACATAATCATGTCCTCTTCTTTTTTTATGAATGCTGAGAAGGAATCTTCCGAGGATAGCAAGCCAGCGGACCCATCCGTAGTCATGAATTGTTCGATTGATTGCTTGACCTCATCTGGTTTGGCGGGGTTACCTACATTCATGTAAAGGAAATCGGTTCCGATAGCGATTTGAACATCGCCCCTACCATTCTGACTGGGATTAACATATAATTGGTAGCTATCTTTATCGGTTGGTTTCTCGAGCCCGCCTAGTAGTTCCAGGGTACTTTTAAATTTTTCCCGATCGGATAATTTAGCAGCCAGTCCTCCACTGGGGGGGATTTCTGGATTCTCATTGGGAATAATATGGATTTGCAGAGGGGTGGAAACATCAAGGCCTAAAGAAGATGGATCTTCTAAAGCTTTGACTACCATGGGTAACCCAGGAGAGAAAAGTGCGGCAATATCTTCGCGTCCCTTTTCCAGTAAATGATCGATTCGGACTAGAATTACTGCACCTGCCTCGGATGGGATCCTTTCGATCAGGGGAGTACTGAGTAGGGATGCGGTTTCGGAGTTGGCGGTTGAATCTTCCGAAACAGCTTCATAAGGGAGGGAAGATTCTTCTTCCGTAGTATCGATATCGGCAACCTGATTTTCCTTTTCAGTAATTTCCTCCTCCACAGAAAAGATCCACCAACAAATCCCAGTAATGGCTATGATCGCAGCTGCCCCAATTCCACTGAAGAGGATCCACTTCTTCGACCCTCCGGACTTCTTGCTATCCGTCCCCGCTTGTTTGGAGTTTTGAGTTGTTGAAGCAGTTGATTGCATAGTCTCTACTGTTTTGCTCTTACCCTCTGTAGGCTTCTCCTTTTGCGGTGCTGATTGAGTCGGGGCGTTTGAAGATTGTGGGGGTGGACTTGGGCTAACTGGGGCCATTCCAGGTAGCTGAGCGACTGGAATCCAATTCTGGCCATCATGACAGGCATTGTCTTGCAAAGTAAAGGAGCCCTGTTGGACATATTCTTTGACTTGTCCAATCGAGTAGGGGCCGTAATTGGTTCCCTCTTTGTGGATGTATATATTCATGGGGAGTTGGGCTGGTTTTGTTTAAAGAAAAGTAAAAGTTAAATAAAATCATCGATCAAGGGTTAAGATTTACTCTTTGTTTAAAACATTTGGGAGAGAATTCCCTGATTCCGGGTTACGATTTACATGGATTACATCCAATATTCCGATAGGGTTTTCCTAGTGAAATTCAAAGAAATTCAGCCAATTTTTTAAATAGTGAAAAATCGAATCTATTTAGCCCTTCGGCAGAACCTCGTTCCTGGTTTGTTTCTTTGGGCTTTTGGCTTGGCTCTGGTTCTTTCCTATTACTATTTGGATTTCACCCATGGATGGTTCAAGGAAATTATCCGATTAAAGCAAACTTATGGCTATGGGTATTCCGCAGCATCCACTGCTTTTTTTGGCGGCTTGATTCCCTTTGTCTTTATGCGTCTCAGCGGACGGGAAGGTGGTGGAAATGGATGGTTGTTGGGAATTGTTTTCGTGGCCTACTGGGGACTGCGTGGAATCGATGTCGATGCCTTTTATCGATTGCAAACTTGGATCTTTGGGAACGGAGTGGATTGGAAGACCATTATCTGCAAGGTATTGGTTGATCAATTCGTCTATTGCGTAATCTGGGCCTCCCCGATCACGGTGCTCTTTTATGGATGGAAGGAGTCGGGATATTCCTGGAGTCGCTGGCGTTCCGAAATCAACCTTAAGGGAATTATTGATAAAATCATTCTTTTCAACCTAACCACTTGGATGGTATGGACACCGGCGACCGCAATTGTATATTCCCTCCCTTCAGCCCTGCAAATTCCATTATTCAACCTAACCCTTTGTTTCTTTGTTCTACTGGTTAGCGTTTACGAAAAGAAATAATTTGAATTCTAATTGTAGGCGTACCGATATTCGGACTGCAGGGAAAGAAGCATAAACAGGGTTCTTAACAAATTTCCATCATCCCCGTGAAAGTGCTTTCCTTACTCCCCAAATCCCTTCACTTTAAAGTTCTTTTATATTGATGTTTCTATACCAAACCACTTGCCCGTGGTTTTGAAACCCAATCCGTCCGGTACGGGGTAAATCTTTCAGTGCTGTCTTGAACTTGTTGGTTGAACCATCCGGATTTTTACCCGCCTCCTGCCAGTCGTTGAGGTTGATCGAGAAAGCTTCCTTTCCATTGAGAAAAAAAGAAACCTTGGGTCCAATGCAGGTTAGTTCCGCCTGGTTCCATTGTCCCAGTGGCTTCGAGAAATCTCCCTTGGGTGCGGCACCGTCATAAAAGGAAGCATTGAGTTTTTGGGGCGGGAGTACTTTCTTCGCTTTTTTCTGAAAGCCCTCATTATCCATCAATTGAATTTCCAAGCCGCCTTGGACTGGATTGTCCTTATCAGTCCGGTAAAAGATTCCTGAATTCGCTCCTTCGGATAATTTGTATTCCAGCGAAAGGGAGAAATCACCAAATTCATCTTTGGTCCATAAGTATCCCATTCCACGAATGCGTTCCTTGCCCTTGCCGTCCTTTATGGTTTCCATCCTGCAGACTACGGAGCCATCCTTTTCAATCTCCCATGAATCCGGTCTAAATTCGAAAGAATTAAGATTGGAACCGGAAAAAAGCCAAACCGAGTTTTCTGCAATTGGTTTACAAGATTCAAAAGAGTGAGCTTGTGAACTTAAAAAAGGATTTGGTGCTTTGCCGTAAGACGACAAGGAGAGGAGAGCAGCAAAAAAGAATGGATAAAATCGAATCATCGGGATGGGGAGGTTGGTTTTCGGGTCCTAGGGGGAGGGCGTTGGATAATCGAATGGGGTGGGTCTTTTTCAGGGACTTGAAGTTTTTTCCGATGCATTGCAAGCTGCCTTGTCATTTTATTTTGGACCACGGCATATTCAGCGGTTCCGTAAACGCTGGTTATTTCATTCGGGTCAGACTTGAGGTCAAAGAGCTCCCACTGATCGACATCATCCTCATAAAATCGGATTAATTTATATCTTCCATCGGCAACGCCGTAGTGTCTTCTCACATAATGATAGCCGGGGAATTCGTAATAGTGATAATAAAGGCTTTTTCTCCAATTTTTGGGCGTCTTTCCTTTGAACAAGGATAGCATCGATGCCCCATGTAGATCTTTTGGCTTCTCCACTTTTGCCAAGTCGCAAAAAGTACCAGCAAAATCAATCGGGGAAACAATGTCCCCATTTCTGCTTCCGGGTTTGATCACGCCGGGCCAGCGAACGAGCAAGGGAGTACGCAAGGATTCTTCATACATCCAGCGTTTATCAAACCATCCATGTTCACCCAGGTAGAAACCTTGGTCTGAACAGTAGATTACAATGGTGTTTTTTTCGAGTCCGGCTTCCCTGAGATAGGAAAGCATGCGCCCGACACCATCATCGACGGATGCGATACAGCGTAAGTAGTCTTTAACATAGCGCTGGTATTTCCAGCGTACCAAATCCTTTCCACTCAGTTTGGCTTTTTTCAGGGCTTCATTCTTCGGGTTGTAAGCGGCGTCCCAGAGTTTTTTCTGTTCCGGGGTCAGGTTGCCCGGGGCGTCGAGTTTCAAATCTCCCCGGTTCATGGTTTCGGCAATGGTCATGTCCTGCTGGTAGGCAGCAAGAGTGCGCCCCTTGTACTCGTCGAACAGAGTGTCTGGTTCAGGGAAGGTGACATCGTCATATTTGCTTAGGTATTTTGGGCCCGGTTGCCAGTTTCGATGGGGGGCTTTGTGCTGATACATTAACATGAAAGGTTTATCCTTATTCCGTTTGGTTTTCATCCAGTCCAGGGCGAGGTCGGTGATAATATCGGTGGTGTATCCAACATGCTTGATTACTTCATCATGCTTGCCATCTCCATCCTTATCCAAACGCATCGGTGGGTTGTAATAGGGCCCCTGTCCAATCAGTACCTCGGAGTAATCATATCCTTGGGGAGACATGTGGGTACCGAGGTGCCATTTGCCCACAACGGCTGTGGTGTAGCCTGCCTTTTGGAGAAGCTTGGGGAAGGTTTGCTGGGTTCCGTCAAACTTGTTTCCATTAACCAGAAACCCATTTGCGTGGGAATACTTGCCGGTCTGAATGGCTGCACGCATCGGTCCGCAGATCGAGTTGGTAACATAGCACTGCTCGAAAAGCATTCCGTCCCGGGCAAGCGAATCGATGTGCGGGGTGGGGCAGTGCTTTTTTAACCAGGAATTATAGGCCCCGACGGCTTGATAAGCGTGGTCATCCGTAAAGATGAAAAGGATATTGGGCTTTTTCTGCGCACTCAGGGAAAAGGAAAGCAAAAGGAGAAAGAGGGGAAATAATTTCATGTGTTTATAACTACGGAAGCCTCCTGCTGGGTCAAGTACCCAACTCCTTAATCGGCTGAATTCCTATTGGAAGCAAGCAGAACAAGGATCAGATTATTGTTTACCAAGGTCGCGTAGAAATCGACGTTTCTCCCTTGCCTTTTCTGAGATTAGATTAACCACCTCATCCATTTCCTGGTATTGGTTCCAGTCAAGAGTGAGGACGCGGGTGTAATCTTTCATCTCCTCGATAAAACTTTCGTATCCTTGATGAAGTTTTTCCATATATGCGAGCTGGATTCCACGCTCCGCATCCCTCCCGCGCTCTTGAATCCGTTGCATCGAGACCGCAGGGGATACCCGTAAATAGATCAGGACATCAGGGTAGACTAAGAACCGTTTCATGATGTTGAAATGCCCAAGGTAGGTTTCGTAATCCCGTTGATCGATATAACCTGCTTCGTGAAGCATACGGGCGAAAATGGTGTCTTCATAGATGGTGCGGTCTTGGACCGCACCTTTTTCCATGTTCCATACAATTTGCTGGTGCTGCTCAAACCTTCGAAAGAGTAGGTGGACCTGCATCATTGCACCCCATTGCTTCATGTCTTGGTAAAAGTCTTGCAGGTATGGGTTGTCGTCCACGGGTTCCTTGTATGCCTTGAAAGTAAGCTTTTCAGCTAAATTTTCTGACATGGTAGATTTTCCCGCTCCAATAATTCCAGCAATTCCAATAAACATGATTAAGAAGACACTATTGTCCGGTGAAAGTCGGTCAAGCTCGGGGAAACTTGTTCAGGTTCCGCAAAAGGTTTGCAGTACTTTTTCTGAGGGCTTCGGAGGTGCTTGGTAGGGCGTGATGTGATCTCCGCTCTGATAGGGCATCTCGACCGCACGCAGGAGATTATGAAGGGGTTCAAAATCTCCTTTTTCTCCAGCTTGTAAGGCTTCCTCGACTTTGTGGTTTCGGGGAATGACCGTGGGATTCACCGACCGCATCAGGAAGAGGGATGAATCCAATCCTTGCTCTTGTGTTTTCAGGCGAAGCTGCCAACGGGTATGCCAATTTCGAAAGTTTTCGCTCTTGTAAGCTTCTTCATCGGGAAGATCCGGTTTGCAGAAATCACGAAAGGTGTTGGTGAAATCCGCTGAACTTTGATGCATCCAGTCGAGCAGTTCGGTGATCAACTTTTCATCCTCCTTCTTTGCCTCAAGGAGCCCAAGCTTGGAGCCCATCATCGCAAGCCATTTACTTTTATAAACTTCTTCAAATGAGTTTAATACATTTTCTGCCATTCCAATGGCTTCTTCTCTTTCTTGATGAATCAGGGGAATAAGACTCTCGGCCAGACGGGCTAGGTTCCATTGGGCGATATAAGGTTGGTTGGAGTATGAATAGCGTCCATTACGATCAATCGAGCTAAAGACCGTGGCAGGATCAAAGCTGTCCATAAAGGCACAGGGTCCATAATCGATGGTTTCGCCGGAAAGGGCCATATTATCGGTATTCATCACTCCGTGAATAAAACCGACCCGCATCCATTGGGTAATCAATTCTGCCTGTTGTGCGATCATGGCTTCGAGCAAGGCCAGCGGTTGGTTCTTCATTTCCTTAATCTCAGGGAAATGCCGATCAATGAGGTAGTCGAGGAGTGCTTGGGTTATGGACTTATCTTCATGAAGGGAGGCGAACTCGAAAGTTCCAACCCGAATGTGCGAACCGGCAATACGAGTTAGGATGGCACCGGGTAACTCGTCCTCACGGTATACGGTTTCACCGGTCGCGACCACGGCCAAACTACGGGTGGTGGGAATGCCAAGGTAATGCATGGCTTCACTGATAATATATTCACGAAGCATCGGACCCAGGGCAGCCCGCCCATCTCCACCCCGAGAGTAGGGAGTTCTTCCCGAGCCTTTGAATTGCAAATCAAGCCTTTGGCCCGATGGAGTCAGATACTCACCCAGCATTAGGGCCCGTCCATCCCCTAGCATGGTGAAGTTTCCAAATTGATGACCGGCATAAGCCTGGGCAAAGGGTTCGATTCCTTTGGGAACCAAGTTTCCGGAAAGAAGTTCAGCTATTTCTTCCTTACTCCTTTTCGAGAAATTGAGGCCTACTTGATCTGCTAGTTTCTGATTGAAGATAACGATTTCTGGTTTTGGGACCGGAGTTGGGGATTGTTTGGTAAAAAATACATCGGGAAGTTCCGTGTAGCTATTTTCGAGGTCTAAGTGAAATGAAGTCATCCGTTTTTAAGTGCTTTGTAACCGTTCGTGATCAGTTTAGCTTTAGATACTCTACAATGTCACGAACCTGCTGGGCATCAAGTCCAAGTTGGGAGGCGGGAGCCATCAGGGAGGAATTCATTTTTTTGCGGGATTTGATATCGGTTGCTGCGATTACCAGGTCATCGCCTCCGAAGACCCTTATTACCAGTGGATCACCCTCTGCTTGAACAAATCCTTGCACTCGCTTGTCGCCTTTAACTAAAAGTTCTGTTCCTTCGTATCCATGAGCCAAGTCAGCAGATGGATGCAGGATGGACATCAGGATGGTTTCCCGGTTTTGTCCGCTTCCCCAACCGGCTAAGCTAGGTCCAAATTCCACGCCTACGGATCCAACTTTGTGACAAATATAACAACGCCCGATCTGTTCCTTTCCCTTCTTCGGATTGCCCTTGAGTTTCAGAATTTCTTTTGAGCTGGGTAGCTCGGTTGTGGGTCCAAAAGAAGAGGGGGCAAGACGGTCGACATAAATGGTTTCAGTTGCTTCCTTTCCATGCAATAAGTCTTTTGGCTTAAAAGCATTCCAAATTCCCTGGTCCCTTTTTTCGATAAAAACTTTTGCCAAAGAGGAGATTTTTTCGGAGCTTGATCGGGCGATATCCACCATGGCTTCAGCAGCCTGAGGGGCCTCAATCAAACTGAGTGCAAAGAGCATCGACCTGCGGATGGAATGGTCCAGCTTTTCATTTATTGCCCACTTCTTTAGTTCGCGGATGGAGGAAGCGGGGTGCAGGCGCCAGACTAATCCGCTGTAGATCGGGTCAAAATTTGAACCCCGACTTCGTTTTTTCAAGAGTGGATACATTTTGGCTTCCTTGTCGGTGCAACCAATTCCAAAAGCTTCGAGATAAAATCGGTCTTTCCCATCATATCCTTGGGCAATATTGAGTAGAATATCCTTGGACTTTTCAAGGGGTAGGTAACGCATCGCCAAGGCGATTTCCCTTCGGACCATGGGCGAGGGGTCCTTGGCTAAGTTGGCAGCATGTGTGAGGATATTGTGCTCTTCATGCCGGAGGGCACGGAAGGCACAGATTCGGATTTTTGGATTTGGATCAGCCAGTTGCCGTTCCACCATTTTGAGCCCCTTTGGACCCATCTTTGCCAAGGCCCAAATAGCCCGTCCCCGGATGAAAAGGTTGGGGTCTTGAAGAAGGGTTTTTATTGCCGGAATTCCTTTTTCTCCGGAGGCCACCAAGCGAGCCCGGCCCAATTCCCTAACATTCGGGGAGGGGTTCTTCAGTGCTTGGATTTGACCTTCGGTGGTGGTGAGGTCGAAGCGAGGGATTGAAAGTTCAGCTCCCTGGGGAGCAATCCTGTAAATGGCCCCGGTTTGGGCCTCGTCCTTAGTCCCATGACCACCAACCTTGGCATCGAACCAATCGGCAACGTAAATGGCACCGTCCGGCCCGATACAGACATCACTGGGCCGGAACAGGTTGATCAATCCTGTAATCCTTGCTCCTCTTGCAAAGTCCGCTCCGGCAAAATTCTTTTTCGGATTACTAGTCAGAAAAATATCTCTTTGGGGCAGGGCCCAACCGGCTCCCTGGGCTTTGGGGTGGTATCCAAAAAGAACATTGCGTGCGGGTTCGCAACTGATGACATATCCTCCGAAGCGGTCTTCCATGATACCGTTTTCATAAAAAGCAATACCGGTGGGCGAGCCGCCTCCATAGACATCACCTGCGGGAATCACTCCTGGATCCTCCTGCCTCCATTCGGCGACCGCGGTGTTCTGCTCAGGCATTTGATCAACACGCCAATTACGCAAACCGTTTTTGGAGGTGAAACCGAGGTTTCCATATTCCATTAGCCAAGTGGTTCGGCAGGCTTGGGGGTCATCATTATCGTTTTGAAAGACATCCCCGAGCGAACTCACCGCCTGTTCATAGGAGTTTCTAAAATTATGCCCAATGGGTCGCATTCCGGTCCCATCTGGATTTACCCGCAAAGCCACGCCCCCATTGTAAACCTGTCCATCTGAACTGGGTTTGCCGGAAACCTGTTTCATACCATAAAAGCTTCCGGCATTCAGTTCCCAACCTTCCTTGTCCGTGACTTCTGAGCCTTTGTTTCCGTGGTTGAAATAATACTGACCATTGGGACCAACGGTCACGGAATGCAAACTGTGGTCGTGGTTGGCCCCGCTGAATCCCGTGAGCAAGACCTCCCTTTGATCGATCCCCTGGTCAAAACGGGCGTTCCGGTTGACATCGGTGTAGACAATGAGGTCGGGTGGTTGGGAGACGATGATCTTATTGTCGACCACCGCGATTCCAAGGGGAGAGAAGAAGGTTTTTTCCTGAACAAAGACATGGGAGCTTTCCGCGGCTCCGTCCCCATCCTTGTCCTCCACAACCACAATTCGATCTCCCTCCGGTTGGGTGTTCCTGCGACGGTAGTTCCTGCCTTCCGCCACCCAGATCCGTCCCTTAAAGTCGATGTCCATATTGGTGGGGTTATAAAAAAGGGGAGACTTGGCCCAAAGCTTAACCTCCAAACCATCCGGAAGCAGGAATTCATCGGCGGGATAATGGTCGGCATCGGGTAGATCTTGCAAAGTCTTAGAGAGTTTGCCGTGGTCAAGCTCTCGGTCGGACACAAGGAAGACCATACTGCTGGCTCTCCCAGCTTGTTGATTGATCCCGCCGTGATCAATTCCGGCAAGGGCACGGAATTCAATAAATTGATGGTTTTTGGGGAGTTTGTAGTGAATTACACTGTTCGCGTGGGTACCAATCCCATCGTCGATATCCTTACCATTTATTTTCAGCGAGCCTCCGGCACAATTCTTGTTTAGGTTTACCTTCCCCCAATCGGCTTTTGCGGATTTCCATTTAAAACCAGTCAATTTGGTCTCCTTACCTTTTTTGTCAACCAGTCGGGGAAAAGCCCAGTTGGCCCAATCACATGCAAAGGAGTCGCCCCCATCCGATACGGTCAGGTAGAGATCATTCGTAGCTTCAATGTTTGCTTTGACCTCGACCGCATGCCCTTTGGTTTCCCCGGTGATCAGTTTACTGGAAAAAAGCACACCCGCTTGATCGATGGGTTTGCTATGAACCTGGCCAAAAAAAATAGGAGAAACCAACCATAGAAAGAATTTTTTTTGAACCCATGAAAATGTCATCTCTTGATAGTCAATTTTTTGATCACAAAAACAATAAAAAATAATTCTGATTGGTTAAAAAGTAATTGGGTTGTCACCGAAGCATGATCCAGTTTTTCTGAGCTGATGGAATTACTTTCTAAAATTGAGTTATGGGTCATCAAGAACCTGGATCACCTTGGAATTGAGGAACAATATTCGAGTTATTGTTATATTGCGATAGCCTTCCTGGTGATTTTATCCATTGGATGGATTGCCAACCTGGTGGTCAAGAAATTCATCGTGGAAATCCTCCGCTCCGTGGCTAAAAGAACCAACACCAAGTTGGGTGAGTATCTTTTGCAGGAGAGTTTCTTTCTTCGCTTATCTCATCTCGCTCCTGCCTTTGTAATCAGCACCCTGTCGGAGTTCGTTTTTCATAATTATTCAGTCTTCAATGGTTTCATTGCAGTCCTGGTTAATTTATACCTGGTTGTGATCATCCTCTGGGTGATTGATGCTCTTGTTGACACTTTATACAAGCTATACGAGGAGAGTAGCCTCTCCACGAAACTACCTTTGAAGGGAATTTGCCAAGCGGTAAAGATCGTGGTCAATGTCACTGGGATTATCTTTATCCTTTCCATTTTACTGGATAAGTCTCCATTATATTTTTTCTCAGGTCTGGGAGCCCTCACCGCGGTTCTTCTTTTAGTTTTTAAGGATGTAATTCTTGGGCTGGTTGCAGGGATTCAATTGACCGCAAACAATATGGTCCGGAAGGGCGACTGGGTCGAAATGCCAAAATATGGAGCGGATGGTGATGTCATTGATGTCGCTCTGACCACCATCAAAATTCAGAACTGGGACAAAACCATCACCACGATTCCTGCCCATGCCTTGGTAAGCGATGCATTCAAGAATTGGCGGGGGATGAGCGAGTCCGGAGGTCGAAGGATTAAGCGGAGCATTCACTTGGATCTTTCCAGTGTTTGCTTCCTCAAGGAAAGTGAGGTTTTAGAATTGGAAAAAATAGAATTATTAAAAGATTATCTCTCGGGTAAACGGTCTGATATTGGAGAAGAGGGTTTGGATCTCGAGGAGCATGGATTAGCTGCTCCTCTTTTAAATGGAAGAAATTTGACGAATTCAGGAACTTTTCGGGCCTACTGCATTGAATACCTCAGGGCTCACCCATCGATTCATCAAAAAGGGATGACTTTTTTGATCCGCCAATTAGCACCGACGGAAAAGGGTTTGCCCATCGAGATTTATGTCTTCGTCAACGATGTTCGCTGGATAGAATATGAGGCGGTTCAGTCCGATATTTTTGACCACTTACTTGCGGCATTACCCGTATTTAAATTACGGGCTTTTCAACTTCCAAGTGATGCAAGCTTTGCTCCTTTAGCGAAAAATTAGAGTGAAACTTGGATACGGGTTTTCGTTTCTGGTTGCAGGATCTTTTTTATGGCTTGGATGTAGTCAGGAAAAAATGGAACTCGCTGAATTTAGCAGTGATGGTTGCAGTCTATTTCTGGATGGAAATTTTGAAGATCCTAAACTTTGGAAGGAATGCTGTGTTTTGCATGACATTGCCTATTGGCGAGGAGGAAGCAAAAAGGAAAGGGAAGAAGCGGATCAAGCCTTTAAGCACTGTGTTGAAAAGAAAACAGGTAATTCGAAATTGGCAGCGTTGATGTTTCAAGCAGTACGGGCAGGGGGCGAGCCCTATTTTCCTACTTGGTACCGTTGGGGATATGGTTGGCCACTAGGTCGTGGGTACCAGGAACTTAGCCCTGAGGAAGAAGAGATGGTGGCAGAAAAACTTAGGAAGTTCCGGCAGGATTGATTTATTCCATTCTGATCCCGGAAGCTTGTACCCGGAGTCCATCCTTTTCAAAGTTAAGCCCGAAATTAATTGCTTTCCAAGCACCAAACACGCTGAAATCTTTCGGTGCTTTCGGATTTGCAGGATGTCCAAATACGGTGGATTCATAGGTTTGGAACTTATGGTTCCATCGATACGCACCGCCCCCAGGGCAGATCAGATCGGTATGCCAAACTTTCCAATGGTAGGCAAGTGCGTCCATCTCTTTTAACTGGACTCGCCATTCATTGAGGGCATGTAGATTCTTCCATGATTTCCGTTGTAATCCATTGGTAACATTTTGACCCATGGAAAGGTCGAAAATGGATGGTATTGGTTTTGATGCCTGTAGGGCAGTGCTGATGCCTGCCCAACTTGCCTGGATGTTTGAAGCGTTCTCCTCCCGATTGATCAAATTTCGGTCGATTGCCCTTTGGATCATTTCTTCACTCAAACTTATGGTCAGCAGGCGGGGAGATGGAACATAATATAGAGCAATCGGAGCGGATCCTTCCTTGATTAAGTCATCGGTAAGTCCTTTACCCGGAGTGATTTTAACATAGCCCTGTTTCTTGTAGGATTTACTTGTCCATAGGGTCATACCTGGGGCAGTTTGTTCGATCCATGCCCGCAGACCTGCGAGAAAAGCGGTCAGTTTGAATGGGTTTCGGACCTCGACATTAAAGCCGAGCGGGATCCGTCCCAAGTTTTTTTCAGAAAAATGCTCCACTCCTTCTATTCCGTTCTCTAGAAATGCTTTTTGCATATCATCGAAAAAGGGAGAATCGTCGAGATAAAGGGAAAAGGATTCTCCCACCCAACTAAATGCCCCCACTCCCAGGGAGGGAGCCATGATTGCGGCAAAGTTACTTGCCTGTTTGAAACGGGGAGAATTCATATCGATTGCACTGACCCAGTGGAATATGGTTTCATCGTGAGGGTCACCCGAATCGGATTTTAATTTTACTCCCCCAACCATTTGAATCATCTGGCGATAGTCGGTGCCTCCAATGAGTGGTAAAATCGAAAGGTCTCCGCGGATCTCTCCCTTATCAATGCTTACTTGAGCACAAATGGGATCAAAGTACTTCGACCAATGACTCTGGTATCGATCGCGAAAAAATTCATAAGCTTTCTTTTCAGCAGGAGTAATCTTTTGAATATTTAATTCATTAACCGATTTTAAAAATGTCAGGTTTCCAAATTTCGAGCTCTGTACCACTCCATCCAATACCGAAACTTTACCCAGTTCAGGAAATTCTTTTGCCTTCAGTGGAGCACCGCTTTCCACCCGGGCTTGTAGTTCTGCTAAGGCGGATGCAGCTCGGGTGCGACGGGAAGCACCAATTCGCCATTCCGCTCCGCACCAACGTCGGATGGTGGCATCAGTAATCATGAGGAAGGCATCTTCCTTACCTTCGCGAATGATCGGGTATCTCTGGCGAAAGAAATGGTATTCATCCAATGATGCCAAGCTTTGGTTCTTTTGTTCAAAAATCCGGGCGATTCGAATCAGTTGATCCATTGAGTTGGTTACTACAACAAAGTTGCCAAAGGAACCAACGAAGGTTCGGATCGATCGATCCTTGGTGGTTAGTCCAATGTAGTTACTTTTTGGGGATTGCGGAATTTTTCCGGACACAGGATTGGCACTCTTATACTTTTTCTGTGCTTCCATTCTACGCATGGTAAGAGCAGCAATGAGAGCCTGTTTCTGTTTGGCTTCGAAAATAACAGCAAGGGAAGTACCTGTGCGGATAAATGGATCACTTCCAGTAATGGCAACGGAAGAAATTAGCTTCGGGCCTAGCATCCGAGATACTTTATCTACTGGTAAGCAAAGTTGTTGCGAATATTTTTCTTTGGAGCGGGCGCTCTCCGCCCTTTCCTCACTGAGTCGGAGCAGCGGGGTGCCCCTGGTGGTTGCCTCGTCCATTACCTCAAGCAAGCTTGCATAGGAAGAAAAGATGACCGCATGTTGATCATGCGGTAGGATGGAAGCAATCGGGTCCAGTTGTGGTTTTTCAGTTTTCATCCATTGCTTCCATGGAATTTCCTCGATCGTAATTCCAGAAATGGAGGAAACTGGAATGGTCCGATTTTGTTCGTCTGAAGACAACCGGAGTTCACGATCGAGTTGAAGGTTTTCACTAATGGCACGCCCCCCTGAAAATAAATCCATGCTGTTTTCCAGTTCGTTGCTTTGGGTAGGCCGAACCAGGGTACGATTTTGATGAATATGGGTAGGTGTTTTTGGTTCCTTGCGGATTTCAGCAAGTCGGTTGCGGTCCCTATTCACATTATGGCGGTACCAAGCAGTACCCGGGACCTGAAGATCTTGAAGCCATTGATAGCGGGTGATCCGATAGGTGAGGTATTCCTCTTCACTTTTTTCTTCCCGTACTCGGTTTTCCTTCTCGAAAGAGAAAGAAAATGATCTCCATCCAACTTTATCCTGATAGAGAAAAAGCTCTCCTCGAACTTTTGGTTTTGGATTGTGAAAGCAAAGAACGAGATCATCGGATGAAAAACGGACTCGATTTCGAGAGGAATTGGCAAGCTGCTTGAATGATAGAAAGGCCTCGGATGCATCCTGAGTTCTGCAATAGGGCAAATTACTAGGTAGCCACATCTTAAGACTTCTGGAATATTTCAAGGCATAGGGTAGAGTGGAATCAATCTGTGGACTTGGTTTTTCTCCGTCTTTGAAGGTCAGGTCCGAGACTTTTAAAGTCAGGAAACTTTCTGCGTTTAAAAAATAAGGCAACAGGGAGAGCAGAAGGATTTTGAATTTCATAAGAGTTTGGGAGTTAAGCTCTACACTACGTTAGCGAATGGATATGATTTCAATGGTTTTATTCCCCTTTAGAGTTTTTCCCTCTCCTGAGTAGATCCATGGCTTGGATGTTTATTTAAGAATGAATAAGTGGGCTCAAGAGGAGCGGGGCCTTACTTTTGGAAGTCAGTAATGGTTTGGTCTAGAAAACAAAGCCCGTCTTTCAAAGTATGAAATTCTCCTTCCAGTTGAGCTTCAAAACATTGATTGAGGATGGGAGTGAATGGAGGGCCAGGTTGTAAGCCGCGTTCGATCAGGTGACGACCCATGATGATTGGTTGTGGCTCTGAGTCGCGGACTTTTAATTCTTCAGCCCGTTTGAGCAACCAAGGCCCTTCGGGAAAGTCGTCTTTTCTGGGTGGACGCCCAGCAATGTCGGCCGCGGCAACACGAACCAGCCGGTCAATTCGCTTGACCTTAGCCGCAAGTCGGCGGATGGCTCCATCGCTTGCCTGATCTTTATAAAATACACGTGGGGTTAGATGTCTCCGAACCAGAGGAACCACTTCTTCATGCAAATCAACTTGATTGGTCAGGCGGGAAAGAAAAGAGCGGGTGGGGGCTTCTCCTTCCGGTTCATGCATCGGGGAACGGATTCGACCATCTTCCCCAATCTTAGTGGTTCGTGGTTTTCCTAAATCATGACAAAGAACCGCAAACCCAATGACCAGATCTTCCCAGTCTTCTCCAATCCGTTCCTTGGCAAAAGCATCGAGGCAATGCAGGGTATGGACCCATACATCTCCCTCTGGGTGCCATTCCGGTTCTTGGGGGCAACCATCGAGGGCCTCGAGTTCGGGGAAAAATCGAAGCCAGCCTGTTTTTTTTAAAAATTCCAGACCCCCGCTAAAATTCTTTCCCTTGAGCATTAATTTTTTCCACTCCTCAAAGATTCTTTCCGGTGGTAGGTCAGACATATCCATGGACTTGGATATTTCAATGGTTTCATCTGCCGGGATCAGATTAAAACGGGCAATGAATTGCATCCCTCTCAAAACCCGCAAGGAATCCTCCTTAAATGCTGGACTTACATGACGTAGGATTCTCTGTTTAAGATCTTTGGAGCCACCACATGGATCCAACAACTTGCCACGGACTGGATCCAGTCCCATGGCATTGATGGTGAAGTCCCTTCTTTGGACTGCTTTTTCAAAGGGAAGGTTAGGATCCATTTCGACACTAAAACCCTTATGTCCAGGGCCAGACTTTATTTCGGTCCGTGGAAGAGCAATTTCTACGGGCATACCTTTGATGCGCAAAACGCCAAAGGCCTTACCGACTTCATCCCACTGATACTTTTTACCCAAGACCGACTTGACCTGATCCAGGGTTAACCCACGAACTTCAAAATCCAATTCATCTGGACTGAACCCCCAAAGAAGGTCCCGAACCGATCCTCCGACCATCAGTAGGTTTCCACCCTCTGACTCAATGGATAAACTCAGTTCCCTCGCGGTTTGAAAAAGGACCGGATCCAGGGATTCGAGTAAGCCGGGATTTGCCGACATCAGGATTAAGAAAAAAGACTATCCTCCACTACCTGACAAAGAGCATGGTAGATGGGGAGATGTAATTCTTGAATCCGGGGAGTCTGCTGGGAAGGTGCCTTGATCGCACAATCTGCAACCGGGGCCAACCTTCCACCATTTTCTCCGGTTAAACTTATCACGGGCAGTTCCATGGCTTGAGCAGCCCGGGCTGCATGCACAATGTTCGAAGAATTTCCCGAGGTGCTGATTCCCAAAAGGACATCTCCAGGACGACCGAATGCCACGACTTGTTGTGCGAATCCAAATTCGGGGTTGTCGTCATTGTTGAAGGCAGTATGAAACCCGATCATGGAAGGAAGGGAAAGAGCAGGAAGTCCACCATGTAATTCTTTCGAAAGTTCCGGCCCAAG
>OZSS01000195.1_pt1 | contig 27831 bp, 8 predicted proteins | sample 1779911 | NCBI WGS metagenome assembly OZSS01 (sample SAMEA2603589, study PRJEB24840) | metagenome | biome: Water; feature: Photic zone; material: Seawater sample | place: Mediterranean Sea | collected 2013-11-12 | depth 10 m
GATAGGAGCTGGGATCCGTTTATTATTTAAATATATATATTATATGCATTTCCATAATAAATATTTCAAAAAAAATCATAGCACCAAATACGCTTAATTGTACTTCATGTGCTTATATTTTTTCATATCATCTTAAGCGCCCGGCTCCTATCCAAGCAAGACTACCCGGCTGCTATCCAAGCAAGACTACCCGTTAGGGAAACAGAGTGCAGTGTCCAAGATGCCATGCGAGATGGGAAAGTCCGTGAAGGCTATCTCTATAAGGAGGAGTGGCAACACTGGAACACCACGAGGGACTTGGAAGGTGTTTACACTGGTGGTTGGAAAGAGTTACTATTAGATGAAATACCTATTCAACACGATAAACCAGAAAAACGAAAAATTCAAATGATACGCACAGGAAATCAGAAGCGATATTACGTCTACGTCCCCTGGATTTACGAAGTAACCAAGTCAGAGGAGAGAGATCCATTCGTAGACGCGCTAAACTCCTATCAATTTAAAAGTACAGATGAAAACGAACGTATGGAAATTTTACTTGGGACATCGTACGAAGGCGTGGTTAGCACCAGAAACGGCGAAACGGAAACATGCATTCCATGGGTATCCAACAAAGTTGTATTGAAACCATCGTTAGAAAGGAAAGTTATCTACAAGCATGGACAAGTCATCCCGGAGGCAGCTGAAATGATAAACATGCATTCGTCACAATGCCAAGTTTCTGATGAAGAGGTCATTACAATACCAGAGAGGTAAATGATTTTATTTTGTATAATCATTTATTTGTTTTATTATTTTAGTTTATAGTTTTATTGCATTTTTGCAATATATATATATCTTTTACTTAAGTTATAGGTGATTATGAAAAAACGTGCAACTGGCAATATAAAAAAAATTGAATCAAACCAGAAAAAAAGAAAGAGATCTATGAACGATGATGAAAAGGATGCAGATGGCGATGGAGGCCGTACTATATGGTTAGATGAAGATAAGGATCCATATAGAATGAAAAAAGGTGCTTATTTTCTCACGTGGCACGATGTAAAGCCGGGGAATGAGTATGAGAAAGTCTTTTATAAGAAAGAGGTGACCATATCAAGCGCTGAGAGCGTAAGTACCATAAATATATCTAACTATGATCATGAAAAGTTCTCAAATTTTGTGAAAGAAAATATCATGGGAAGCGAGTTTTCTCGCGGTATAGAAATTAATCAAGACGGAATAAAAGTTAGGGGCCAAGAAATGAAAAGTGTGGAGATGGGACTGGAAGAAAATGTTCCATATAACGTGATGATACCATTAAATGCATATAATTATGATGAAGATACTATCACAAATGCGAGATTTGGCAAATATTATAAGTTTAGCGATGATTATACAGTAACAAAGCGTGAATTTATAATAAGGGAGGACCCAAAAACCGAGAGAATGCAGTTATATAAGTTAACTGAAGCAGGTCGTGCTGCTACAAATCAGAATAGAAATTTTGATTCAGGACCAAATCCTTATTGGGAAAAGGTACCTATATTAAAAAAACAATTAACATTTTATCGTTATACTAATTCGCACAAAAGCAATGATGCAGAATGGATTGGCAAAGTACAAGGAGAAATGGGTACATACCGATTTTGTGTAGATCGACTACCTGTAGGTACACCATACGAAATTAACGAAATAGGCGAGATAAAAAGTGTCGAAAGAGATCCCTATAATCAAAATATATCTGTAGAAAGTCAATGGCAATATAATACATTTACCGATGAACGTAAGTTTACCGTTACATTTACGATGGAAATCATGCAAAGAAAACATATTCAACACGATAAACCAAATGAATTGTCTAATAATTGGAAAGTGATAGATATCTTAGAATACGATTCTAAATATATTAAGTCCCAGTTGCAACTGCTTGATAGTCATTTTTGGAGAGGGGCACATGTGGTTCCACCGATAAATGACAATGATTGGTTTTACCAGATACGAATAGGGTCAGGGATGGAGTTAGGACCACTAGAATTCTGTCTTCAGTTACGTGGTAAAATTGATTTAAATGATATAGTGCGAGAGCCCGAATACGAGGAGGTCCGGTGGTACCTAAGAATGTATTTACGTGAAATTGACATTAAAAGATTGCTTCGCATATATGATTCTACAATTATACCGGTTGTACACGACAATCAACTACTTCGGCAAAGACGTTTATATGACAATCTTTTGGGGTTAAAATTTTAAATGTTAAGTAATAATTTTATTTTTTTAGTTTATAGTATTTTAATAATAGCATAAGCCGGTCTCCCAGTGCTCCCCCGTCATACCGTAGCAGATGCAGGTGCTGCGATGCGTCTACATTGAATCTTAAAAGTTATAAAATTTTATTTTTTCTTCTTCCCAAGGTTTCTGTTGTTTGTGTCCCCATAAATCATTTCTCGTGGCTTTCCAATCGCAGTTGGAGCACAGCAGCCGGCACAGGTTCATTTCTCGCTCGAGTACGCGTTTTGCTTTGGGAAAGCCGCATTTGTTCGTGTGGATGTACTTGCTGATGCTGATTCGTTTGTCACGATGGTTGGCTCCGTGGTCAAAGATAAAGCAGTTGGATGTCATGCTTGTAACTTCTTTGTGGCATGTCGCACAGCTGCCTCTGCGTAATTTCTCTCTTAGAACAAATTCCATTTTGAGTGCTTTGACTCTATCTTCTCTTCTTGATTTCTTGGTGTTTAATCGGTTAACCTTTTGTTTAAAAAATTGTTTCCTGGTGCTGACGTTGTGGCAAAAGCGGCATAGGCACCTTGTGTTTTGAAACTCTAGCATTTGTTTTTCGGGTCCTTGCTTCGACCAGTAGGTGTAATTGGACAATTCTTTTTCTTTTTTTCCGATGTGATCGGCTTGCAAGACGTCTGGATCTTCGATACCGCAATGTTGGCATTTGTTCTTTTCTTTCCAGTCCAACCATTGTTTCCTGCAGATGTTGACCTTGCAATTGGCTTGTGCCTTCCAGCGGGTTTCCTTCTGTCTGCACGCGTAGCACGATTTCGTAAATTGTTTCTTGGTGTGCTTGGAGTATGGTTTAAAGTGCGTTTGGTGCATCTTTTTCTTGCACTTGCTGCAGGTCCTTTCTGGATAGACTGGAAATTTCATTTTTTTGTCTCTTTTTGTCGCGCTCGTCGTTCTTGGCTTGGTCCCTTTGCCTGACCTTGGCAAACAATGCTTTTTTCCGTTCCTCTTCGGCGAGCCTAGCTGCTTGCCTTGCTGTTTCTTCTGCTTCTCGCTCTGCGGCTTCGTGTGCTTTCCGTTGCTCAGCGAGTATGGCACCGTAGCAATTTTTCCTTGGGTAGCTGACGTTGGATTTGTTCCAATCCTCTACCTTGCAGCTGGGGTGAATGATGATTTCTCCGTATACCATTTTCCTGGCTTCTTCGATGCCGTGTCGCGGCCATCTTCCGTAGAAGATCGCTTTGTTGATCGGGGCGGTGAGTCCGGAATGGAAGCGTGCAACAAGGGCTTCGTTTAGCTGTGTCGGGTGGTATTGTTGCGTCATGCTATGAAAGGGGTTTTGGACAAAGATGACATAATCCTCGTAGTTGTTTTTCCATGCGGTCATAGCATTGCATCCATTGTTACTGATTTTTTTGATTTGTGTCATGAATCCTTCTGGTGTCATGACTCTATCGTTGACTTTGAATTGGTATTTCCCAATGCCGAACAGGGCAGCAAATTCTTCGAGGCATTGTTTTCGCATCGCTTCGTCAAATACGAGGAATACGTAGGAGTTCCAAGATTGCTTGTCGGCTTTGTTCATGTTGTCTTCGTTGAATACGGTATCTTGCAGCCAGACGTCAAATTCTTTGTTTGTTTTGAAATGCACTTCGTTGGTAATACTTTGGCTGGGTTTTGGCACTACCTCCTGTGGTTTTGGGAACCAGTATACTTTGTGTTGGTCTTTAAGGACTTGCATCTTGTCCAAGTTGAAGCTGTATCCTTGCAGGTATCGAAAGATGGGTTTCATGTCGAACCTTGGCGAGCAGTAGGACGCCATGTTGTTGTCTCCCAAGATATGTATGGCGGTTGCTATCTCTTTGTATTTCTTTTTCATTCGAAACCTAAGGCTGAGCAATTTTAAGCATCGCGTAAGTATCTTGGCTGGCCATAGGTCGGCTGCAAAGAGGTAAATTCGGTCTTGGCTCTCATTCCCGAAGCAGGCACTGTATGTTGGGTTGCCATCGTAGAGCTTTATGTTGTTGATAGGAAATTCGTCACTGCATTGGAAGGCCAAGTAGTAAGCATATCGTTTTAGCTGCAGGTTGGGGATGACCAGTATCGATTTTTCGGTCAAGACCTTGAAGCCGTATCCTTCGACGAGCATGGTGTTGTTTCTTTGAAAGAATTGTTGCAATAGTTCTATGGTGTTTTTCTCTCTGTTGTACTCGTGCGTGAAGGCCATGGAATGTTCGCCGATGTAGTCTGGGTCGATATTACACAAGTTCAGCATGATTTTTTTGGCAAACAAGGTTTGTGCATCGGGATTGTTAGTGATTGGATCTTTGGTGACAAGCATCGTGTCGTTTTGCATTTGTCTAGCTTCAAACACCTTTGCATAGACTTCAAAACGTTGTTCCCAACGATCATCGATGTTGAACATATCAGTGTTAATCCAGTAGCGGATGGTGTCTTGCACTTGGTCTTTCCATGGCAATTTCGAGAATATCATCGGGAATTGTTCATAGAGCACAACGTCTGGCTGTTGTGTGTGTTGTTGCAAGGCATCCAAGCAGTTTTCAATCGGGGTTGCCATGTCGATCAAGTATCTCGTATACTTTGGCAATAAAAAGCTGGTCAATTTCATCCATTCGATCGATTTCATGGCTACTCTCCCGGCTTCTAGTATGCGATGTTTGATAGCACCGACGTTGTACAAGCGGTATTTGGTAAAGATCCTTCGGACGGTTTCGGTGACTGTCTTGTTATTAAAGGCTTTGTTTTTGTATAACTCCATGATTTCGGCTCTTAATTGTTTCAAGCGTTTCGGTGTAATATTGTTTCGTTTGTCAAGCAGTTGCAGGAAGCTTGGCTCCAATCCAAACTCGTGCAATCGATTGTCTTGCCAAACCACGTGTTCTGGTTCTTTGGTTGGCCGAACGATTCGGTAGATGATAAATTTTTGATCCTGCGGAACCAGTGGATCGTGGTGTATCGAAGCATCTTGTTGGTAAAATAAATCAGGTACTTCTTTTTTCAAATCTGCTACATGCTTATAGGACTTGTATTCCTCAATAAGTAGGTGGTGCTTGACAAATGGCGAGCGAGAGAACAAGTCACCTTGCAACAGAATAATCGGTTTGCAACCAAAGCGCTCAGCAAGTTGTTTCTTGAAGCGTGCATCTTTGTTGCGTGGATCAATAACCGCTATAAGTTCTGTCGAATTGTTATTTTTTGGTTTGATCAAGGAGATCGCAGGTCTTCGACCTCGGTCTGGGTCTTGTTTTCCAAGTTCAATTGTAATATTCATATGTAAATGCTTTAGTGTTATGTTATACGATATATAAAGTCTACTTTTATATTCTATCATTTGCATACAGGGATATAACAATATATGTTTATATATTTTTTACTCTTCGTGCCACGTGTCAGTTGCCATATCTATCAATGGTTGTATTTTTGCAAGTTCAGCTTTCTGCACCTTAATCATATTGTTCAGGTAAGTAACCTGTTTGTCTAGTGCTTCAATTTCTTTAAGGAACTCTTGTATCTTGCTCAGCCTTGCGCTCAGCAGGAAGCAGAACAGGAGAAAGAATCGCATGTTCTAGAAAGGCACGGCAGCTTATATATACCCTACTCCTATCGTGAAGGAATTGAAAACCTTAACGGATTGGCCGCCGACCGATGTAATGGTGCCCGTAGACGAGGATACTTATAATGATAAGCGATAGCACTCCGGTAAATATCCAGTCGATTTCATCCATTTACCATCCTATTTCAAAATATATATAGTTGTTCAAAAAAAAGTTTATTGAAATGCAATTAGGACAAGGACAATACCAAGTAATATGAATGTGGTTGCGACGATGATCCACGGGAACTCGATCAGGTAAGTGGCCCTCAGCTGCCCCTGTGTGATATGCTCGTATTTATGCAGGCTGCGGTAGGCTCTTTGGATAAGGGAGTTGTAGTTGACTTGAAATTCGGAGCAATGTGATGCGGCAGAGTCAAAATTCGGTTTGTCGTAGTGGCTGCGCTCGTGCACGGCTAGTTCCAAGACGGCAACGGTTTTTGCAACGTCGGATCCTAGCTGGTCATAGAGGTGTTCGCTGCCAGAAGCCGTGCGTCCGCCTTTCCAGAGTCGAATCCAGAATGCCTTGTGGTTGGTGGTTTCGGTGAATCCTTCGGTATACATGCCCATGAGACTTTGCGAGTATTTGCTACGGATGAGGCCCAAGCTGAATTCTTCACTGATGGATGTGAATCCAGAATTGTCGATGAAGCTGGCATAGAGGGTCAAGTATGCCAAGTCTTTCTCGGTCAACGTATAGTCACAATCGTTGTAATCGTAGCACTCGACGTAAATGTCGGATACGGTTTTCACTTCTTTGCCATCCAATCCTATGATTTTGATTTGTGCTTGGTTGCCCATCAGTGCAAAGCTAGTTTGCCCGGAGCCTTTGTAGGGGTCTTCGATATTGTTGCTGTGATTGAAGGTTTCCGATGAGCTGCTACGAGTCTCCAAGCCGGTCTCTATGCTGTAGGTATCGATGGTTTTTTGCCGAAAAATGGGTTCTGGAACGTGCAGGACTTTGTACTCTTGTTCTGGTTTCTTCCATAATAAGGTACTTTGCACGGAGCCGAGGGAAGCTAGTAGTACTAGGAACAGTAAAAGCATTTTAAAATAGGATAATTAATTAATTTATAGTCATAACTTTTTTTATAATGGTGAAACTGGTGGTTGGTCATTGAAGAAATCATTGTCTCCGCAACGAACGCCTTTACAGCCTGCATATACACCGTTAGGGCCCCAGTGCCCAGTGTTAAGTATGCGGTCCGTGAACGCTTGTCCTGCGTGGCTATACATGAACTGGTGGCCTTGGAAGCACACGGTGTTGATGTAGCGGAACGGTGAAAGGAAGTGCTCGGTTGCATCGGATGCATAGGAACTCAACTTTTTCAACTCAAGGTACTCTGCGTAGAATCTAGCGCCAGGGTACATGGCATCTTCTACCTCCGCGCTTGGAATATCGGTGTCTTGGTACAAGGTTGGGTGCAATTTACCAGTGATGTCGATTGGATTTTGGATTCTAGGTCCGCGCGGTGCGTTGGTGCGGTATGGCACCAACATGCAGATAATAGAGCTACGGAAGCTTTCTGCATGCACATCATCCAACAATTCATCTTTTTCCTTGTAGAACCTGGTGTTCTCGCCGCCTTTGTAGCCAGCTGCAAAGACATCTTCTGCAATCGTGTACTCTTTCTCGTCGTGCACAATGGATTTACAATAAAATGTGTAGTGGCCCACATGGGTTTTGTTGATGACATTATCCGCCAATTGAAAATCTGAATGGCCGATGAACGTTTGCCCAAGTCTTGCTCCTGCGCGGCATAGAATTGCGGAACACATGTCGTATCTTTGGAACGGACGACATAAAAGGAAACCGAATGGGAATGGAATATCGCATTCGATAAGCTTTAGCAAGTTCGATTTGGTTAATCTAACCCGTAAAAGTCTTGAAGACCCTGGTCTTGCGCCTCCAATTTGTGCTACACGATACCTGTATTCATCACTCCTTTGTGCACCAGCAGCACGCATATCACCTGATTCTAACGAGGCTGCTTTCTTATCCCCAATATTCGGATCATTACGTGTAATTCTTTTTGCAGATGCGCCAGCAGCTTCCAAATCACGAGATAGTTTTCCTAGGTTCGATTGCTCGGTGACTGCAGTTAATTCTTGCTTGGCTGCATCCAAAGCTCCAGGTGTCAAGGTTTCACCAGCATCAATAGCAGCTTCGATCTTGTCTTCCATGCTAGCTGCATCGCCTGCACTCAATGGTTGAATGTAGTTGCGCATGATTTCACGGATAACGTCGGAGCTATTTCTAAGCTCTGCATTTTGTCGCTGCCAGTAGTTGGACGTTGCTTCAAACTTAGAAACAAAGTCTTTGACTCGTTTTTCTTGCGCACTCAAACGCTTTTTGGTCGATGGTGCTTCAATCTCGCGAGCTGCTGCGGCCAACATACCGTCTTCACGGAAGGAGCTGCGGCTAGCTACAGCACGATCGGTCAAATGCTCTGCGTACTTGTCGTTTACATTTTGAATGTAGTTCAAATATGCATCGGAATCATTTTGCAAACTCTGTGCTTCAGCAACCACTCTGTCGCGTGCATAGTCAAAATCATCTGCAGACAATAAACTTTTCCATTGTTCTGGGAAACTTTGCGAAAAGCGGTTTTGCATCTCGCTTGCGGTAGTGGATCCGGTTTTGGTGCCATGTAAAGCGACAGAGAGCACAGGGTCCCAAGCTTGATTGAATGCATTGATTAAGTTTGGTTCCATGGTTAAGTCGTATGATATTGGTTCGTCTTGGTCTGCAATTAGACCAGTTCCTAGATTTAATATATCGATTGCACATTCTGTTAATTTGGCTTGAACTCTACCTTCACCACCACATGCCTCTACCATTCGTTTCAAATCAGAGTCTCTAAAATGGTGTATTGGTAAATCACCAAGACATACACAAACACCATTAGGCGCAGCGGCTGCCATCTTTGCTTCGCTTAAATTACCAGCTAAAACTTGACTATGATGGCACATCAATGGATCATCGCGCATACTAACTTCTTTAGCACTAGGGATGCCATACTCGTCCACGACACCAACATGAGCTGCTATTGGCAAGCCATCTTGGTTGGAAAATCGAAAGCATGAATCCAATGCTTCTTCCAATTGTATTTTCTCAAAGCGATCAACATCGGCATTGTAGATGTAGATACTACGATGATCGGATCGGTACTGTCCTGCATCCAAACTAGCATTACTGTGTGGCAACATCGTATAGTAGGATCCACATTGCTTCTCTCTCCTTAATAATTCGGTCGGCTCACCTGAGAAATCGACATCGAATGGCATCGTCTCACAGACTGCGGAACCACGGAACGTTAACAAACTTGCTGGTTCGGAACTGATACTGTTGTTGTTTTTCACTAACGATGTGCTTCCGGCTGCGGAGTAATTCACCTCGTTGGATGGCACCATGGTCATGTAGATGCTCATTTTGGATGGTAGGATCCAAGTATCAGGATTTACATTTTTGTACTTGAACATATCCTTCAGTTCAGCATCGAGTAAATACATACCACGTTCAGATTTCTGTGCAATTGCCCAGCGATTTCTTTCCATACGAAGTAAATCATCTACGCGAGATACGCGTCTTCCGTACTGTCGCTGCCACTCTTTCCAATGCCCCTTGCCAGACAAAAGCGCGTGAAGGACGCCGTAGTAGCAAGTCATGTGCACGGATTCGGTAATGTTTTCCAAATTTAAGAGATAGTGTTGTCGCCCCCTCTCAGTGGAATAGAAGCCATGTTCAATGATAAATGCGAGACCCCGTCTTACTAAACTGTCAGAATGTTCTTCGGATTCTGCTGTGATGTAACGTGGCACACCCTGATGTGGTTGGAGATCAGCCATCGTTTTGTTAAAGCGAAAGACATTCCAAGCTACATGAATTTGATCGGTAGCGCGCCAAGGCATGACACGTGCAGTGTACCAATCATCGGTTCTTGTGATAAGAAAGTCGAGCATATCCCCCAAGAAGAGATTGCGGCCTTTGTAGGATTCTGGCAAGTTGTATGTTTCATGTGCAAAGACCGACTCTGCTGAAACGTTCTGGCCATCTTGTACCGACACCGGACCAAAAAAAGGTTCGAATGGGTTATCGGCGTTGTGTGTGTGCCCTGTGGTGAGGGCAGGCATTTTAGATAAATCTGTATTAAAAGCTAGAGACATGTTGAAATCTTTGTCTCATCTACTGTCTTAATATATAGGTCTTAGTTTTTATTACACTTTTTCTTTCAATCTGAACCTCTCATTAAAGCTGATGTCATGACGATGGCCACCAAAACTGTTTTTGAAACAAAGGATAAGATGATATACATAACTTCAAAAAATCGATAGCAATCTTGCCTCCTGAGCTCGTGCAACTCTTGACCACGGACACCTTTGTGTGGATCGTAGCAGCACCTCAGGCAGCAGTTAACGTCCTCGTCTGGTTCATCTAAGGAGATAAATGCTTCGTTCTTGTCTTGTCCGCAGCATCCTCTTTCCGTGCAACATAGGAATACATGTTTGACCGTATCGTTTAATGGAAACGTAAGGTAGGACAGAAACAGCGCCCAAACGACTATAGCAACAAAGCCGAACAAATCAGCCCATGCAGAACAGCTGTAACCGTCGGTGAATAGGTCCAGCCACGGGGAAATAGCGCGGTAGTAGTACATAAATGCTACGAAAAAACTGAAAGCGAAGCCCAATGTCGATATGACATAAAACCAGAGCCGGACGGCCCACAACTTGACACTAGGGTATTCCATAGCTGCACCGAAGGAATTGTAGGACATGGTAAGTAGAACGATACCTCCGAGGACGAAGGCGTCGGTCATATTGCATAGTAGCAGTACAATGACCATCATGAGGGATGCGGTGATGCTATACTCCAGCCATCGCAGAGGTTGTCGAAATGCCTTTAGCTCACTTCGATAAAAATCATAGAGGCACGATGCAATGCTAAAGTGTGCGATGGAAGTTAGGGCAGAGAACCCAATAACCAAGTAGACGACGAAAAATTCGTTGTTGAAATTTTCTTCGTATTGTTTCAATGGTGTCGCTAGTCGGAAGGCGTCGTTGACCATGCTGTCGGTGCTGTTGCGCCTGGCACAGCTGGACCACGTGAAAAAATCTTCGTTGGCATTTTGGCCAGGACAGGTCATGCTGCCATCTTCTTGGATGCAAGTATTATTAAGAAAGTTTTGTATGGCCGTCGTTTGGTAAGCGCTGCTCGTAAAATCTCGCTCTGGAAATTGCCAATCCAGATTAACTTGAAACAATCTACTTTTACCGGCATCGGTCGAGGATTGCAGAAAGTAGCCAACAAGTCCAAAGATAGTCAGCAGGGCGTGCCAAACACCGGCAATAAAATTAATCGTCCGCAGGTCAGGAGGTCCGCATCGCAGAGTTGGGCAGCAGCCAAAACACTTGCAGCAATCCATTTTTGGGCAAGATGCACATATCCTATCGCACAAGTAGCGTGGCCAACAGAAAGAAAAGTCTAGTATAACGAGGCATAGGGCTTCGCAGGTAAAACAAGCTTTTAAGCGTCCTCGTGGGCCGTCGGATTTTTTCATCTTGATGAATTTTTTCTTCTTGTCGGAACGGTCCACTAAACTTAGCTCCACATCACCTTCATCGTCTAAATTAATACTATCGTCATCATCTTTTGCAGCCATAATTTATTATTGCAATAAGATTATATATATAGATTTAAAATCATAATCGTAAAAGTTTAATGCAGGAATCGATAGAAAACATTTTAATAAAATGGGTCTACAAATCACAGGGTATTACAATGCAAGGCACTCAAAATCGCAAAGGCCCTAGTGGCGCGACAGAGTTTAATAAAATTTGGCAGTTTTTACACAAAGAGAAAACACGTGTCATCGAATTAGATAACGAGAAGCACGAGATTGAATGCTTGATGTTGGAGAAAGGTGCCACGCGCCTAAAAACCATGAAAAGTTTACCTAACTTCAAAAACAAGTATATCATGCGATTGCCACGTGGCGGCAAGTATTCTGGGGAAAAGAGATACGAAGATTACGATGCCGAATCGACATTCATAGCGATGATCGGGGACAAGGAAGTTGTTGTGGAGACCGTGGATTATTTTCGACCAGACGGTGCCTTGAGATTAATAAACATAACTTTTTAATTTTTTATAACTTGAAAGCTTAATAAAAGGAAACTATTATATATCTAAGCAATAAGTCTTTTTAAAAACGATGCTAGTTACAAAAAATTGGCATATTCCTCTATATGCCTTCTGCATCTTGGTCTTTTCCATCATTGTCAACACCTTCTTGCTTTTCAACCCATTGTCCCTCTTGTTTAATGAGCTGTTCAGTCCTTGTGAAAATGGATTTTCTTACGACACACAGTTGAACCAATGCAATTGCGTTGATCCTTTCTTCGGAGACTTTTGTGAACAGTCCAAATGCCAGCACGGCTCGGTTGCAGTGCGTGGCACTTATGGCTGGAAATGCGAGTGCAAGGACCTGTGGTTTGGTGATTTTTGTCAGCTATGCGGTACACACGACGCGACCAATAGCACCTGCTACGGAGACCCACCCTACCCACTCGGCTCCATGTGTCGGACAGACACTACAAGTTTCGGCGAAGTCGAGTATTTGGGAACCAAGTGTGATTTGGTGTGCTTGAAACAGACCAATGCACGAACATTGATTGGTGATGCGTTGACAACCTACGAACTGTTGCAAGAAGCTGCACCGCTATCTGTCCTAGCTTGTCCGGATGCCCTTTGCTACGCATGCGATCCGGAAAGTCGCGAAGCCTTGTGTGTCGATGGTTCCTTGAAATCAGAAGCTAGCCGAGTTTGCGACATTGTATGCGATCCGTGCACCGAGCAAAGCTGCCGGCCCTGCTCGCGGCGTGGACAATGTAGCTTGCGAGGCGACCATGCTGTCTGCCTATGCAATCCATTAGCGCGTGGTTTGGCTTGTGAAACCTTGTGCCCGGGCATTCGGGAGGTCTTCAACGGGCCTTCTGCCATCCTATTAGGCACTGAATGTTATGGGAACGGTATTTGCAACGATGTAGGTACCTGCGAATGCTTGCAAGATCCGAACGAAAACACCATGTTTTTGCCTGAAAGTACCTGTGAAACGGCATGCCCGATCAATAGTAATGGTTTTGTGTGTTCTGGGCATGGCAATTGCGCGTTAACCAACGACGGTTCAACTTGTGAATGTGACGCGGGTTGGAATGGGCCGCTTTGCAGCTGTAACGATGGCAGCACAAGTACGAAGACGTGTGCGCAAGGCGAGTGCCAGGCCGATGGGACCTGCCTCTGTTATGATGATACTATTCGTGGGCATTGGGCCGGTGAATTTTGTTCACGGTGTGCCGATAGCTACTTCACAGAATCGACGTTTTGCTTGCAGTATTGCGACCCAGATACCACCTGCCACGGGCATGCTGATGCCTGTGTGATTTCGGAAACCGTTTTGGATCCAATTACTGGTTTAGTGAAGCCTTGTGTTTTTGAAAATGGCGAGCTGCAAGGAACTTGTGCAAACTGCCTTTGTAACGCTAATTTTGCACTGGATACGCGTGCGGCACCAGTGTTTGCGGAGTTAAATGATGCCAAGAGCCTCAGTTACCAATGTGGTATTTGCGATGAACACTACTACCCCACTACCGAATCAAAAGGTGCTAGAGCAGCGGATGTCTGTAATACGTTTTGCGATGAGACCACCTGTAATAGTCGCGGCGTATGCTTAAAAGCCACCGGCACCTGTGCCTGTTTTGGAAATTGCCCGACCGATGCAAGTTCCTACGATGGCACTTGCGAGATGCGGTCCACTGGTATTCAGCCACAGTTGGAAGAATTGAACTTTTGCGGCAGTTGTGATACGCATTGGGGTCCATTTTTGAATTCTTGGGAAATATCTTGTAACTACTACTGCAATGCTGCTGCGACCGAGCTAGACAGCTTCCCGGCTACTTGCTACGATACCGATGGATTCATAAGGTCCGAGTGCGTGTTTTGCTCTGGCCGGGCCAATAATTGCAGTAGCCTTGGTGCACAGCCGGTATGCAATTGCTTGGACGGTTACACGGGCACTTACTGCCAATCGACATGTGGGTCTAGCAGCAGTGATGCATGCAACAATGGCGTCTGTCGCGAGGACAAGTTAGGGAATTACTTTGACTTTGCAACCCCAGAATACAAAAAGAATAGCGATGAATCTTGGGAATGTCGTTGTGATCCTCAAGATGCGATATCCGAAGAGGAGCGTAGCATTTACGAAGACAGCTTTTACTTAATTACCAGCTTTGATTTAACGGATGTCGAGGTTGAGACCTTGGCACTACCTGCGTTGCCGCAGTTTTATGGCTTGAACTGCAACTCCGAGTGCAAACGCTCTTTGGCTGGTGACATTTGTTCCGGCAGAGGCACTTGCAGCAGCAGCGCGGTGGCCGGCCTGGCTGGGACCTCGGCCTGCAGCTCGGACAGCGATTGTAATAGTGTCGCCGGTGGTCGCGTGAATTCACAATACTATTGCTATTTAGAAAAGCGACCAAAATTTTTTCAATTTATCGATCAACTGACGACTTCGACACTGCCAGCATGCAGTGCAATGGAGCTAAGCTGGACCAAGGAGTTCATTAATACTTACGATTGGTCGCGTTTTTGTTATGATTTTTCTTTCTCATCGATTCCAAACGAATTGCAGACGAGCTCTTGTAATTCCTGTAATCAACTAATTGATTCCGAGGCCTTGTGGAAAGATATTGATTCCAAATGCGAATCCTTGGTTTCCTATGCAAACTACGAAACCTTGCAATCCTTGTCGGTCGATTGCAGCAGCACCTGCACGATGGCCATCGCTTCGTTCGACTGGAAGACCTTTTGTGAATTTCCGTCAGAAGATTTTGCAACTTGCCCTGCTAGCTGCTTGGCGGAATTCAAGAAGGTTGATTGGGTCACGGACAGTGGGTTTTGCGGCAATTTGGAAGCTTTTACAAAGAATCATGCATTGACAACCGGTGCTTGCGCCGTCTTTCGAAACGAGGAGCTAAGCTTGGGCAAGGATCCGGATACATGTGAAGAAGTTCCAGATCAAGTAGAAGAGTTTGGCATCACAAGTTTTTGTTTGACTACTCGTGAGACAATTGAAACGCCAAGCAATATTGTCTTGCCACAGCCCTACTCTGGCTCGTTGCATGGAATCACTTGTTCAACCACGGAGGTATGCACGGACATGGAGCACGTGATACCCTTTCAAAAGCGCTCCTGCGATGCAACTATTTTGAACAAGGACAATACGAATTTGGACGATTGCACGCTGGCGGATGTCGAGTATGAATACTGCCTTGGTCTCTATCCGCATGGCTGGTCTACGTTTGCAGCGTCGGAATATGTTGTAGAAACCTACTACCAACACGATAGCTACGTCGATAGCAGTGAGACCACTACGATATTGTCAAGTGTGCGGTCTATCAGTGGCAGGGCATTGTCTCATGGCTTGTTCGTTGGCTTTGGCGAAGGGAATCAGACTGGAGTTTTGGTAGGTGAATGTCGATTAAAAGCACCAAAATGCCTTGCTTGTGGAACAATTCGCGAAGCCAGTGGACAAGTTTTTGGAATTAATGAAAATCCAAGCCTTTGTTGTAAATCTGGGTCTTATGTCCAAAGCGGTAATGCACACTGGTGCTACGATACAAAAACCAGCTGCAAGTATCGGACCTGCAAAGATGGCGTGGAAGCGATTGATTGGGGTGAAAAATTAATCCAGTTAGATCGTGTCAAACAATTTGATGCATCTAATGATTTGTTAAATAGCCCAAGCATTCGAGAGCAAATAGATTTAAAAAGTTATTGCGGCAATCGCGATGCATTGGATACGACGGTAGCGAGTGCCTATAGCCTTGAAGCCTTTGAAGCTTACTGCCGGGAAATCAGTGACCTGTCGATAGGAGCTTCAACAGTATTGACTGGCACCGGAATTAGTGTCTCGCAAGATGTGGCCGATGAGCTGGACATTTTAAAAACCGAGTGGTGGACCAACAACCGACCAAATATAAATTTACCACTCTACAACGAAGTATATTTTTACCGCGACACCACTTACTTTGGTGCCGGCAGTCATAGTGTCAGTGCCGGAAGCGCAGAGAACCACTTTAGCATGTGGATGAAGGTCCCAGAGTTCGGAAACGATTTTATCAGCAGCATTTTGCTACGCGACCAAGCAGCAGGAATTGGTTATGGTTACCTTGTATCAATTGACCTTCGCCGAAAAGCAGTTTATGTCAATTCGCAACGAACGAATCTCGTAATAGACACAAATTGGTTGCATTTAGAAATCATTGTCAATTATGCACAGAAAACTTTTGACTTGGACCTAGCTGGTACGACAACAACCTTCTTAAGCGAACAACCGTTGCTTTGTATGGCATATGGCAACAATTGCAGTGCCGTCTTTTTAAACACCGTGGATATTGAACACCCAGCTAGTTCCAGTATCATTTACAATGATGTCCGGCTCTACACGCTCGATTTAGCTACCTCGTACCTAGGACATGCACTGACCTTGAACGGGCGCTCTGACATTTCACACGGGCAGTGCGTCTCCTTTTTAACGGCACCGGACCTCAATAGTTTATTGTGCCCGACTAGCGATGCAGACTGCATTGCATCGATTGCTTCTCAATCTTGGGGTTCCATCTGCGCTGACTACGAAAGTGCTGTGCAAATTTCAAGCTCCGAGCAGGAATTAATTTGTGGCTCCGATGCAACATGCTTAAATGCCATAGATGCGTTTGATTTTAATACCTTTTACAACGATTACAACGACATAAAACGTCCAAGTCAAACCAAAGTGCCTGAATGTGCTCCATGTGCCTCTGTTTTGGAAACCTATGATTTTCAAGATGCATGCGATGGCATGATGCGTGAAGTCTACGAGAGTTGCGATGATTGCACGGCTACGTTTACGGCTTGGAGAAGTGCGTTTAACAAAGAAGAATTTTGCCAAGGCTTGGAGACGGCGGAGAATGAAATAAATGCCGTCTTCAGCACTGGCATCAGCAACTGCTCTGTTGCATGCCAAGAGAAGCAAAGTGATATTAACTTTTTAGATTTTTGTGATACCCGGCTGTCTACGCACGGGCCATTCGCTCCCTATGTGTTGGCCCATAATTTGAGCAGTGCATGCCGTACGCAAATATTTAGTTCCTTAAAATCGGCTGCTGTTGGCACGGAGTTTGAGTTGGATTTTGTACATGCATGCCAGCTACTAGCTACGACAGGGACCGTCGAAGAGAGCGGGCAGTGCCATCAGTTAACTTGTGATTGTACAGATAGTTCTATCGGTGGCGAGCGATGTAACATACTCTGTTCTGCTGGCTCCGATGGCTCCGTTTGCAATTCCGCTTCTTCCGCCGGTCGCTGTTGCAGGGAAACTAGCTTGGCATTGTCATTTGCCACCTGTGAAACCGATGTCTTGACAACAGAAGATGTAGTGACTGGTGAATGTTTTTGTTTCAACAGTGATGTAGCCGGTGTCAATTGCGATGGCATTTGCGATAAATGCTCAGAGCATAGCGGAGAGTGTCAAGCTGCATCCGGTACTTGTAAATGCGTTGAGCATCCGTTTTCAGAAACGCTAGAAGCTGCAAGCATACAGACAGAAGCACAAGATTTCGAGTCTGATGTACTAGTATTTGATTGGGCGAATAAAGAAACAGAAGATGGCATTGCCGGTGGGTCCATTAACGAGCAAACGCAGGTAATATTACTGTGGCAGCCTAATGCAGTCTGTGCTTCAGGACTCGACTTTTGTTGTGATTGGGAAAGCAGCTTTACGGATTCCAATGCCAACCCACTGCACGCAGACTATAACTACAACCGCATAGTTCCTGCTAGTTACGTTGCGCCTGTGACAACCACCACTACGACGACCACTACGACTTTGGCACCGACTACCACAGCAGCAGCGACCACAACCGTAGCAGCGACTACAACCGAAGCAGCGACCACAACCGTAGCAGCGACTACAACAGCAGGACCGACAACCGTAGCAGCGACCACCGCAACCGTAGCAGCGACCACTACGACGACTACGACGACTACGACGACCACGACTTTAGCACCCGTTATAACATTAGCTTTTTCCAATAGTGGTACAAGTCATTTTGTCTACAATTCTCAAAATGATCCAACAATTGCTTTATGTCTGAACCAAGCCTACACATTTACAAGAACTACTACAGGACATCCACTACGAGTTGTTACTGCTTCGGATTGCACGAATTGTGACTCTGGTACACATGCATTTCCCTCTTCTAGTTTGTCTGGTTGGAATTCCGATGTCACTAGCAGCAATCCAGTCACCTACACTTTTTCTGCAGCTGGAACCTACTATTACCTGTGCACTGCGCACCAAAATATGGTTGGTAAAATAACAGTGTCTTCATGTAATAGACGTAGACGATTACTAAGCATGCACGAAAATGAATGTACTGACTCGTTGGTAGAGTGTGCGCGGCAATATTTTCACCAAAACTTTACTTTTCAAGGATTAGCTTACCGTGTATTAAACCCACAAGAAAATTGGCCATTTCAAAACGAATTGCAGCTAAGCCCTTTTGCACTGCTGCAAGAACCAACGAATACAAGGCATCCGAGTACGAATAACCAAGAAGGTCTCTTTAATTCAAAGTGTCCTGAGAATGTCATGCTCAATGGCCGATACCGCGTAGCAAGACATACGTTTCAACATACGATAACTTATTATGATACAAACAATGAAATAGCGCGTTTTGATAATGCGGCCGAAGCGGAACAATCCTGCACCGCTGGATGCGCGGCTTGGATGATCATAGATAGCGAATATATTACCTTGAGCCAAGTAAAGCTGGAGCAGGGATACGAAGAGGTCAGTTCTGGTGCACCAGATATGTCAGTCAGCAAGGATGAGTGTCGAGCACACTCCTTATTAATTAACCCATCACATAATTTTTGGGTTATTACAACAGGATCAATTGATATTCCTCAAGGATGCTTCTCATGGGACAATATTTACTTTGGGTACCAAACAAATACAGCAAGCAATGTTGATTGTGGAAATGCGGGGAAAAAATGCATTCAAAAGCAGCAAAATTACACGACCTATCAAAAAGTAAGCACGACCTACCCAGTGCATTTAGGAGATAAAATCGTTTATCGCGACAATTTATGCGAGGTCAAGAATGTTTCCGGATTAGCGTTTGACAAAGATGCCTACCACTACGGTTTTATTTCTAATGTCGAGTGCGACATCAAAACAAGTAGCTATGTCTTCGATTACAACCAATGCATCTTTCCATTTTATATCCCACAATTCGATGTTGGGCAGCAAAAAGTGGTTACAACAAAAATTACTTCCTGCACGGATCTAAACATGGAAGCGGGTCCAGGTGATACTCTGTTTGATTTTCAATCGATAAAGTCCGAAATTCAAACTGCATTAAACATAGAGCCGTCCTACTGTGTTACGAAGCCGTGGTTTCAAAATGTTTCGTTCTTATTGCAGCACCAGCAGAGTTCAACATCAGCTTGTAGAAAGAACATTGATACATACAAGCGCTGCGGTAATACGATTGATAGCATAAATAATTGCAATTGCGGAGATAAATCTTGTGGCATCGACGAATATTGCCATACAGAAACTATAAATAATGTTGTTCGTCAAGAATGCTACTCTTGCTCGGACATGCTGAGCCCGAACCCTGAATCTTGTTGCCAAGCAAACGAATACTTGCAAACTAGGTACATTGATAGGCCAGCTTGTGTAGCTGAGAGTGAAGCCGAAACTTACTGTAGTTTTTCCTACGCCTGCCCAAGAAATTTCGGTGCTTCGCAAGCAGTGGATGCACAAGCATACTATGTAGTTGTAAATGGTGTTCGATACGAGTATCCAAGAGGAGGTGGCCCAAGACCAGAATTATTCTGCGACAATACCTGTTGGAATGCAGAGCAAGACGTTTGCAATTGTAATTGTGCCAATGATCACATCGATCTGCTACGTGCAACTCGCATCGGTGCATATCATTATGGTCCATTAGGTGAATCACTTGAAAAGTCGAAATTTGATCTTAATTTCTTGCGTCTGTGTAAGGATCCTTTCAAAGCTGTCATCAATAATGATAAAAATTATTTTCATGATGATCGATATGAACTATTTGCAAAAACGGAATTTATTCGTAACAGCCGCGATGCCGCTAGTAATCCCTCAAGTGCGTGTGGTGATGATTGCATGGAGGCATGCCCCGGTATGCGGAACGGTGTCCCGTGCTCTGGTAATGGCGTATGCAACAAGCAGTGCTCTTGTTCCTGTTTTACATTGGGTGGGTCCACTGGACAAAATTATTACCTTAGTGCCATAGCTGGTGTTGGAGTGGCTGAAGTGCCAGAGTATGGCATTGGTTCCTCGGCTGCGTTCCAATCCCCTTACCGTGGATCCGCTTGCGACCTCACCTGTCCTGGCTTCCAACCCGGGCTGATTAATATCAATTCGACCGCGGAGGATGAAGAGTTTATCATGGGTTTAATTTGCTCTGGCAAAGGGACTTGCTTGGTATCGAACAAAGGGCAAGCGCAATGTGCATGCGAGCCAGGGCATGTTAGTGGTATTGATAACAATTGCGAGTTTACATGTCCCGGGAATCAATGCAGTGGACATGGTGAGTGCCGTGTGGTCTACACCGGTACCAGTGAGTTTTATGTCCAAGGTCTTTTACGGACAAGCAATTACGGCTCAGAGGATGTCAGCTACAACATTACAAAAACGATGTACGAGCGATTTCCAAGCAGCAGCGCGCATGATGCATTGAATGACAAATACTACAGTATTCCGGAAAACAAAGAAGCTATCGATGCAGATTTAACCTACGTCAAGTATCTGTCACAATGCCCTAGCACGCATGCATACGTATACAACGATGGCCGCTATTGTTGTTCGTTTCAAAAATCAAATAATGGAACGGATTTGAACCGCTTTTCCGATGCTGAAGCTTGCCCGGAAGCACAGCGTATGCGGTGCCCGACGATAGATTGGTACATAGAAAACACCGACGTAGCTAGCTATGTAACAAAACCTCGATTCATTAACAATGACCAGATCACCGAAGTCCGAACGCAATGTTTGAGTTCCAGTTTGACAGCCATCGAACAAGCTGAATGCCAAGAAGAGGCCCGGCTGCTGGCTCTGAATACGTTCTCCAGTGACCCGGAAGAGTACACATGCGATGCACATATACCGTTTATCCAGAGCCAGCGCGACAAGAGACCGTTCTACGATTCGCTGTCGGTCCTGCAGCTGGGCGCCGGTATGACGGAGCAGTTGATGTACACATGGAACGATATCGAGTGCAAGCATATTATTAATAATCCTTTAAACGACAATAATGTTGCGTTGGACATACAACCGCATCCAATTAAACTGATTCAATGTGCAACCTGTACCTGCATCGAGAATCCTAATTCAGGGTTCTGGTCTGGTACACTATGCGATAATTGCGGATATGGTTTCTTTGGCGAATCCTGTAGTAATGCTTGCCCGGGTGTTTGTGGTTCCGTTTTGATCGGTGCCGAGACGCTATTTTACGAGGAGTATCAAAAGCAAATTGGTTCTACGATTCCATGCGAAAACCCGGCCTCGGTCAAAGATTCCTTTCTCTACACCTGCCCTGCAACGTCGGATTTGGAAACTATCCTGCGTAGCAATGCATTCGTATGGAAAGATTATGATCGAGCTATTTTCTGTAACGATGGCAAAGACAGCCCAGGTTCCTGTTTACGGTGCCCAAATCCATTAATTGGTAATCTAGATGTTCGTTTGGAAAATCCAGAAGCATCTTGTTATCGATTGACGTGCACAAGCAACTTAAACTTTTTGCAAACGATTGCAAGGTTGGAAGACGAGTACTCGATCGGCTTGGACCTGTCGATATGGTATAGTGATTTTAATTTTAAGCTGCCTGGGAAGCCCAATGCATACACCAACGACAGAAATAGCGTTTTAAACCGTTACAAATCCGTGGATTTGTTTCAAGACTGTGGGGCTGGTATGATGCCTATTGGTGATGTTTGTTGCACTAGCTACAGCGTAACCTACAGTGTTTTGAATTTCTTAACACAGGTATTTGATGGGCATATCAACCCAAGCTTGGATATTCAGCAATGCGCTGAACGGGCCATGAACACGGACGATTTTATTCACACAATAGGCGGCATTGACTTTAACTTTGGACCTACCTACCAATTGACAAAAGGTATTTTCAGTCATAGTGAAACTTATAATTGTTACATCTACTACCGCCTAGGCTCCTTGGACATGGCACTCTACGACAGTATAGACAGTGCTACTTTGAAGCAGCAGATGATATTGAACCAAGATACATTAAGTGACACAGCCGCGCAAGGCTACCGGGCCACGCTAACTTGCAATGATGACGTGCCGAACAGACGCACCTTGGCTTACATGGACGATACCGAAACCGATAATACTGAATTGTTTACACTAAGTCAAAATTACGAGTTAGGCTGTGCCTACAACATTGAGTACCCATTGAATCGCGAAGAGTCCACGGATGATATTGTGGATGGTGCATTGCGTGCATCCTACGATCCCTACGGCAATAGTAGTATCGTTGATTTAATAGACATTATTAATCGTGATCGATGCATAACTCGTTTTTTTGAAGCTTGCCAAACTGGGCATTTGGATAACATGCAAAACCCATTTTTGACTTACTATGCTTTTCAAAAAGTGGAAGAGTACTTGGATTCCGTATTTACCGATGCCACTGGCTCCACCGGTCGCTGTGATATGACGCGTTTTCGTGGGAAGATGTGGTGCCCACAATGCCCTCGTTGTATTTACGCAACCTATAATCCAGGGAACATTCAATCTAGTAATTGCGATTATGCCTACTTTCCTTACTGCATGAATAAACAAGATGCTAGCTGCTTGACGGACGCATGGAGACAAGATGAAAATTGTAATTTACCATCCATACAACCAGACTACAATGTACATATCGTACAGCGTAATTTTGATGCCGATCTTAGTTTAGTAGGACAGCACACGATTGAAGACTGTGCAAAAATGGCAGACCGATACAATAGCAAAGGTACTTATTTTGGTTATGACGTCTGTAACGATGAGGAGTGCAATTGCTACATCTACACGGAAATCCGCGACGAAAGCAGCTTAACGGAACGCCTAGGGTATATTATCTACAAGCTGGATTGGACGAATTCCAATAATGGCATCAACGTCTTTGAAGCCTACATTTCGGAGTTTGCCTTGGATAGCGTAGCTAATTCCTACAGCCTAAAAGGGTGGTACGTGGAGCGTATGCGACAGGCGATACCCGACAAGTACAAGGGTTGGAAGGTATTTGTGAATGGCAGCTATACTGAAGGAGACTCTGGCCCTGCTGCAGAGGTAGGAGATACTAGCTATGTCACAAGAAACGAGTGCCAAGAGTATGGAGAGAGTGTTGGAAAATGGCATAAGGTGTGTGATACAGATTGTTCTGATTACCCCTCGGGATGCTGGCTCCACTCCAACAACAGGATTTACTTCAATCCAATTGTAACAACTATAGCATGTGATACTTATAATCAATGCATCAAAAAAGAACAAAAATTGGTAACCGAGTACCAACAATGGCTAGAGTGTCTATGCCCAGACCACACCGATTGGTGCCAGGATTTTAGCGTCCAACGCTGTGTCAGCTACGACCCCGTTCAAAACGAGTGGTCTCTACTGTTCTACAACAAAGGATCCAAAGTCCCGCTTCGCTTGCCAGAGCGCGAAATGGGAATTTCCATGCACGATGAGGAGGGGCACGGAGCAGTCATACGAAGCTCGGCTGTGCTTCGGTCCAACGTAGCAAATGTTGGTGCCGATATCCCAGATACATGTGAAGAAGAAGATATCAGGACACTAGATCCGCTGCCAAGCACGAAAATTTACTACCGAGCAGGGATAGAGTGTGACATTCCGGACGCGGAAATTGCATGCCGAAATAGATTAGATTGCATAAATGTTGGCCCAATCGACTATGAACCAAGGCCACTAGTGGATCGAAATGGTATACAAGTTTATCACGAGGTTTGCAAGGAAAAAATAGAGGGTCTATATACATTGAAGGAATGTGCTGAGAAAGCCGTAGAAAAGTTTTTTACACAAGATTCAAAAGGAGTGTTTGCAGTCGAACGACCTCAGATTGTCGATCCAAATCGTTACACCGATGCTGCTTTCTTGAATCCTGATTTTGACACCTCTCATAATTTGACCTGTTACGTGTACAGCAGTGTAAGCATAGAGGATTTTGACTCCAGAACCACTTCAATTTGTAATGGATTGCCGTATAATCCAGGTTGTGCTCGTGCAGCGGATTTATTTGCATCCGATGATTTAAGTACAACGGTGTACAACAATCAATGCGACGAACCAGTATTCATACAAACCTACTATATCCCAAATTTATTAAGTAGTGGTGCTTACTTAGGACAATTACAACCGAACTACGATGGGCAAATCATGTGCTACGACTATGGACCTTGCCAAGCATACGCAGTAGAAAATCCATTCGATTGGTGTAATTGTAGGCCTACAAGATTTACAGGAACCGTGCCGGACATTCACTATGCCAACTTTTCGAACATGGCTCTACACAATCAGGAACGCGAAGCTTGGTCGCTGACTAGTAGACGCTTTGCTAGCTCCTTCGGGCACTGGACCGAAGCGCACTTACCGGATGCATACCTAGAGGATTGGCTCTACAATTGCTACGGCGATGGAAGCATTGATGATGTTGAAGCCGTGAAGATCAGCAATCGAGAGAAGCTAGGCGATGAAGTTACTTTATATCATTTGTTGGTAGCAGATCTAGAGTGCCCTTCCTTTGCATCGGAGGCCAATGCTTACGCCGAACGCACGGCAGGCCGCTTTGCTAGTAGTTTATGGGCAACCGGTACACAAGCGAATTTGCATGGTGATTATATCCGAGGATCTGGACACACAAAAGTACAGAAAATACAAGTTGGGGAGAAGTATGTTGAAGTCATAGGTGGCGCACCGGATTTATCGATGAATGAAGTGGATTGTGAGGCATACGCCAACAGTGTCGGATTAACATTTAGTGCACACGATGATACTCACGTGAGCAGTAATCCCGATGGGGCAGGTAGATGTTGGTGTTATACAAAATATGGTAATTTAGATGCTCGATATTCGAGTGGTACAAGCAGGTATACTGGTGGATATGCATTATCCAATAGTGGAACACATACGACAGATTCATGTAGAGATTTATGTTATAGTCAACAAGAAGCAAAAGCAGCCCAAGGATGTTCTCGATTGCCTGTGTCTACGGTTCGCAGTGATATTTCAACAAGTGATGTCATTGTCTACATTCGAAATTCCTATTACGATCCACCAATTCAATGCAATGCCAATAATTTTGCAGGAGTGTGCATCCAAAAAGACATACGATTGGACATGGACATAGCTGTCCATGGTAATCTCTATATCGAAGAAGGTTCCGTGATCATGGTCGTCAAGGATGCCAAATACTACGAAGTGCATTCGATGACAGCTGCATCCACGGAAGACTTGCCACAAACTGCATTTAAGATCTACATGGATACAGCATCTGCTGGAAGTTCACACGCAGAACCAATGTACAATGCAGGATCGTTTCCAACATGCATGCCCTACAAGGCAAATCAAGGCATCAATGAAGATCAACGAGTTGGTGGTGTCGAGCCAGGGTTTATGCACATGCGGCCACAGACCAAAATAATCAGTCAAATCGGACCTTGCAAGCCAACTGGTGGAAACGCGGCATATGGTGCCCTAGGTGCATGTGAAGCGGTGAATCTCCAAGGTCAAACCGATGAGGGCTACGCGCCTAGCTGCACGTGCCCAGCTGGTTACTCGAACGTCAAGTACTCCGACTACAATCAACCGTGGTCCGAGCACGTCTCTTGCAATACAATCGAAGGTGACATTACCGGTAGTTTTATCCACTACAAGCCTTGCTTCGGGCCCGGCTCCTGTTCGGGCTACCCGGCAACGCAACACTGCTGTGGATTTGATACGGTCAGCTGCGACACACGCTTGAAGGGCAGGTGCGTGAACGATGATGGCTTGCCGGAGTTGAAGAAGGAGCATGGCTGGTGTAATAAACCGTTTGGTGGCTGCGTGTACGGTAGCGTTGGACTGACGCCGAGCACGATGCAGTGCAAGACGCCAACGGATCCTAAATTAACGTTTTCAGGGATGACATCCACAGAGGTGGCAAGTGAAGTCACTTACAGCCACCGAAGTCAATACGAAGGTACGGATCCAATAGAAGGCGTTGTATACGTGAATGGAAAACCACAAGATGCTTTGCGATCCAACTACAATTTCATGACACCCGGCTGCCACCCATGCATCAATGGCCGCATGCAAGATCAAGCTGGACAAGCTCGCTGCCGACCTTGCGGTGGAGGCCTCTATAATATTGATTATTCCAATCCTTGGCGAGTGCCACCTGTTAGCACCGTCGATGGATATACAAATGTGTTGCCTCAAAATCGCTGGAAGGATGCAGATATACCAACGTTTGAATACGAGTGGTGGAAGATAGCTGGCTACCCGGCTGCAGACGATGCTTGGCACGAAGCCGATGAGTGGCATGTCCATGCACCAGAAAAGCCCTACTATTTGTCCGATGGTGTATGGGTCTATGATCCAACGGTATCGCAGCACCCAATAGTGGACATGAATTGGCAAGTGAACAGTGGTGGAGCGCAAAGCTGTCATGTTTGCCCGGATAATTGGGCGTCGATAGCACTACCTTTTACTTGCGAGGATACAGCGGTGAGTGGAGCCGTGTGCCCGGCACATCAACGTGTATGGGAAAATGGCTACAAGAATGCTGATCAAGTCATCGTCTATCCGGGATTTGATGGCAAGCGAGTGGAGGCCGGAAATCGCAATTGTTTAATATGCCCGCCTGGCATGGACACTGGCGATGCAAATCACTTGGACTATAGCCAAGCCAAAGCGTCTACGTCGAGCTGTCCAAGATCTTATCCATTTGCAGTTTCTACAAAGGCCAGTGCCCCGTTTTATGGATCGCACTGTTGCAAGACGGATACGAATAGAATCAATGCCTACGTGCAACACGCGTCTATTGATGCAGTTTGCGATGATTACATTGCATGCCCAAGTTTATTTGATAATAATTATGCGACCGATGCCGTGAACGGCTTTTACTGCGAAGATGCAACTCTGTTCACGTCGGAAGTTCAAGTCGAAATTCGTGCCGAGTCAGAAGTCGTCTGCTCCGAAGTTGTTGCGAACATAGAGACTGTTGTTTGTGCAAGCGTTGGTTTAACTAATGCTACAGTCATTGAATTTAGTACAGTGTCGAATGAGGTTTTTTTATTAGATGTAGTGATTGGTACCAGACAAACCTTTACCTTGACAAGCAGCCATAGCATAATTAGACCAATTACAGATAATGGTATAGAAATTACAGCACAGGTTCTGAACGTGCAAGATAATTTTTTATTTGACTCCCGCTTGAGTTGCAATGGTATCTTTGAAGACAAAACTTACGATATTATTTTCCCTGATAAAGTATTGGAGTATGGGAATAATGATGCAGAAAACATGGGTGACGTCGATGGCCCGGAAGAGTGTGCCTATTTGGCCATCGATTATTACAAAGCACAAGATATAACAGAGCGCTACACCGATACAAAAATATTTTTTACACTTGACGGGTTTTGCTACGTGTTTCCAGAACCATTGTGCATGCCAGAGTTCAATTATGTCCTGAAGGAAGGTGTGGCATACGGTCCATCCATCGCTAGAAATTTTGAACGTGCAAAGGCAAATTGCAATCTTGATCCGACGTGCAAAGGTGTTACGGAAATCGATGCAGCTTATTTTGAATACGGACCAGCTACAGTTAGCAGTAGTAGGAATGACAATTACGAG
>OZSS01000196.1_pt1 | contig 27791 bp, 30 predicted proteins | sample 1779911 | NCBI WGS metagenome assembly OZSS01 (sample SAMEA2603589, study PRJEB24840) | metagenome | biome: Water; feature: Photic zone; material: Seawater sample | place: Mediterranean Sea | collected 2013-11-12 | depth 10 m
ATTTAAGAGTATAAAATGTACTAGTAAGCAGTTTAAATAAATACTTCAATCAAACATATTTACTTAAAAGTTAAATAGTAAATTTTAAGGATGAATTTAAAGGCAAATTTTTGAAATTTCTATCAATACATAAAAAAATTTTTTAAAGTTGTGAGAAAATGTCATTTTTATTAGAAGCTCAAAATACCTGGGAAAATTTTGCGAAATACAAAATCAATGATTATGCAAAATTAAGAAATTTTGATTTTGGGCCAAATAACGAAAGTTCAGTTTCAAAATTATCGCCTTTCATTACTCATAGAATATTATCGGAATATGATCTGATCCATGATATTAAAAGTAAGTATAAAATCAAAAATTCAACTAAATTTGTTGAAGAAATTTTTTGGAGAGTTTACTGGAAAGGGTGGATGGAAAATAGACCTAAAGTTTGGAGAAATTTTATTTCAGAAAATAATCTCGACTTTGATTATGAGTTATATGAAAGTGCAATTAATGGCAATACAGAATTAGATTTTTATAATTCTTGGGTGCATGAATTAAAGCAATACAATTATTTGCATAACCATACAAGAATGTGGTTTGCGAGTACTTGGATATTTAATTTAGGCCTCCCATGGCAATTGGGAGCAAAGTTTTTCTTTAAATATCTTTTTGATGGAGATGCTTCATCTAATCTCCTTAGCTGGAGATGGGTCGGAGGATTGCAAACGAAGGGAAAACAATATCTTTTTTCATCATCAAACCTCAGAAAGTTTTCAAATAATAGATTTAATGTAGAAAAAATAAGTAATCAACAAATTTTTCTTGAAGAATCTAATCAAATACCATTTGAAGATGAGATTTATAAAAATGATATGGATCCTAAATCAGATAATCTGATTATGTTTGAAAATGATCTACACCTTGCAACCCTTAAAAATTTACTTCCAAGCTATAAAAAAGTATTTATTATCCTTTTAAAAAATGAACAAAGACAAATTAAATTGTCTGAATCTGTATTGAAATTTAAACAAGATTTGGTCTCTGAATTTTTAGAGCAATTTGATAATGTTGAACAGATTGATCCTTATTCATTGGAAAATACTTTTAAAAATACTAACGAAATAGACATTATTTATCCTGGAGTGGGAGAAAATTATGATTTCATAACTGAGTTTAAAAATTTACAACATAAAAAAATTTTTAATCTTGTGAGGGATGAAGATTTATTTGCTTGGAAATTCGCTAAAAGAGGTTTTTTTAAATTTAAAGAAAATATTCCAAAAATAAATCAGAGAATATTAGAAAATTTTTCAAAAAATAATTTTTAACTTAGTTGAATTCCTAATCAGAAAAAACCCCTTTGGTAAGTGAGTATAAATACTTATTTAGGTGCGACTTTTGCTCTTTAATCCACGATGGATAATGTGACTAGTTATTTTTACTTAAGGATAATTTTTTAATAGTGCTTTCAACAATTCTTACTAAGTCGTTTAGCAAAGATACTGCTTTATTAATTCTTAGAGTTATAACCGGAACTGTTCTCATACATCACGGCTATGAGAAATTAGCAAACATAGAAAACTTCGCTGACGCTTTTGTAAGACCATTACATCTCCCATTCCCAATATTTTTATCTTACATAGCGGCATTCTCAGAAATAGGTGGTAGTTGGTTATTAATTATCGGCTTAGCCACAAGATTCGGAGCTTTGGCAATTGTTGGAACAATTTCTGTAGCTATATATCACGCACTTGTTACTTCAGGTTTTAATATTTTCTTACTAGAGCTTTTACTTTTATATTTTGCTTCAGCAACTTCAATTGCGTTAACAGGTCCTGGTAATTTCTCCTTAGATGAAGTCATTATCAGAATTTTGAAATCAGAAGATGAAGAGGAAATCATACCATCAACAAAAGCAAAACCTTCCAAGCAAGTTGAAGTTAAAGAAGAAACAAGTAAAGGTGGCTTATTTCAATTTTTGCAGGCAAACATACTCTCAGATACTTCAAGCTAACTTTTTAGGATAAAGGTTATTGATTAGCTCTAACCTTTTTCGATTACTGTTTCTCTTCTCAAGTTTTATTTTAATTGTTGCTTCAGAAAGACTTATAAATAAACCGATAGCTGTCACCCAAGATAAAAAAATAAAAGGGTTTTCTGGAATTTCTGAGAAATTCATATGAATAATACTTCTTTTTTAAAACTGACTGATCACTATATGTTTTTCAACCTAAATATACAATTTAGAAATATTTTAGGGATTAATTTTAACTTTTTCCCATTTTTTAATCTTTTCCCAAAGATATCGTTTATGAACAGGCTTTTCTAATTTAAGAAGATCTACTGAATCGATTTCAAATTTTAGAACTACAAAATTTTCTGACTTGGGTAGATTGGATAATATTTCATAAGTAGATTGGACTTTTGGGTTTATTTTCTCTCCAGGAGATCCCCAAAACCAAGAAGATTTTGATTTTTCTGATAGTAAATCCCAATAATTTTTGTTATCACTTAATTCATGTATTTTTCCTTTGAATCTATATTGTGATTTGGTTTTCAAAAAGAACCATAATATTTCTGCATTAGGGTTAGATTTTAAATGCCCAATCTTTTCACTTCTTCTATCTGTAAAAATAATCATTGAACTGTCTTTATGCCATCCTCTGAAAACAACTGTTCTTAATCTTGGCTCATTTTCTTCGCTGACTGTTGCAAGCTGCATCCATCTATTAGAGGGTGATTTGCCCTCTTTTTTTCTAGAAGATTTTAAATCTTGCCTCCAACTAGGTAAGTTGTTATCAGGCATTTAATTTAGGCAAAATTAGACCACTTTTCTTTTTGTATTCTTCGAATGAATCATATTTTGAGAGCGATTTATCTTTTTTTATCATTCTTGGTAGAAAAACTATAGAGAAAAATATTGCAAGAATTACTAATGGTATGAAATTCATTGAAAGTATGGCGAATGATAGATAAATTAGTATTTCTCCTAGATAATTTGTATTCCTTATATTTTTGAAAAATCCTTCTTTAATTAGATCTTTTTTTAATTTAAGAGAAAAATATTTTTGGGCATCACTAGCAAAGTGTAGAAACACACCAATTATATTTATAGATACAGATGCAGCTATTACGATATTTGGAACAGATTTCTGAGATGAGATAAGAATGTAGGGGGCAACCCAGTAACTTCCAAGGAAAATAAAACCAGTAACTGAAGTTAAAAAATTGATTTTTTCTTTAAAATAAGGATCTGGGAATATCTTTTCTTTAAGAAGCCAAAGTAATCCATAAGTACCATGCAGAGCTAAATAAACGTAGGGAGCGATCGTAAAATTATCAAAAAAAATCATAAGACCTACCACTACAAATGCAGTGAGCCCCTTATGTAGATTAATTATTTGATTAAGTTGCATCTTTTTTAACAATCTAAAAAATGAAATTATTTTTTGTGGATATAACCTAGGTCGTCAAAAGTTTTAATGGGCGATACTGGATTCGAACCAGTGGCCACTACCGTGTCGAGGTAGTGCTCTACCACTGAGCTAATCGCCCCAATTGAGGAATTTTTAATCCCCCTTATAAGAAAATAGCAGGTTGCGTTTCATTTTCTAAGTAATTTAACTTTCCATCGTTCTCTTTTGGTTATTTCTAAATTTAGAATTTCGATAAATCCTTTATTTTCAAGTTCTAGTTTGTCACCAATTTTTAGATTAATTGTTGGCTTTTTAACTTTGCTTCCATTTAATCTGAGCATTCCATTCTCTATCCTTTCAATGATTTTGGTTCGTGATAACCTAAAGCCAGCTGATGCTATAGCATCTAATCTTGTTGAAGCTTCTACTGTATTGACAAGTTTTTTTGATCTTCCAGAAGGTATTTGTAATTCATCTATACCTACTACATTAACTTTTACTTTTACGTCTCTTAAATAAAAAATCTTTTCATCTAGATGATTAATATCTGAATTATCAATTATCCCTTGTGCTCCCCTATCCCCAATAGTCCATATATCTCCAACTTTTATTTGATTAACCCCATTTTCAATTAAGAAGGATCTAAAGTCGTCTTGTGTAGCATTATCAAATAAAAAATTTCCAATAATTTTTATTCCTTGAGCTGGAAAATTACTTTTTAGCGCATCCTCTTCAGGAATATTATCTCCTCTAAAGCAAGCTATCCTAGATCTTTGAGAAGAGGAGAATCCTCCATAAATAAAAAATTTGAAATCATTTAAATTTTCAAAATCTTTTAAAATTGCTTCGCAAACATAAGTTGAATTAAACCCAGTCCAATAAGTTTCCCAGTGTTTGTAAGCTAAGTTAGCAATATTTATTAATTCCTCAGTTTCTTTTTTGTAGTTTGAATTTAATAAGATCTCTTTTAGGTCAATCATTTAGCCTTCTAAAAAAATTATATCTTTTGCTTCTGATTGTTTTATCAAAGCCCATGGTAATTCAGCTCCAATTTGATTTTCAAGTAGAACAAGCCATTTACCCTCTTTATTAAAATTAATGATCGATCTTAATTCTTTATTTCTATTGATGTTGATACTTGCAGAAGAAACAATGCTTCCTAAATATCCTGAACTCATTCCTAAAAGACCTCCAATTAATGATTCCCCGATGTTATTTAAACCAAGAAAGCTGAAGGTAGATAAATTAGTCATATTAGAAAAAGCTATTCCAGCTATAAACCCAAATGGCATTAGCCATCTACTCATATCTTGTTGTCTGATCTTTCTATCAAGTTTAGGATTTAAGATTCTTAAATCTTCAAAATTTTGAGATTTGAATAAGATATTTGCTTTCGTATTCAGTAATTCTGTTTCGTCTGATGATATTTTCTCATTTATTGGTGGGATCAAAATAGCTTCAGAGAGCATTACTGATTTTTCTTTGAACATTTCAAATAATTTGATACATTTATCAATGTCTTCAAATATCACGATACTTTTAGTCAAATTTCAATCCTCAAATGTTTGTGTGTTATTCAAATTAATAAAATAAGATACATACACTATAGATTAAGTTAAAGTAAAAGATTAAAGAACCAATCTTAAATGACAAAAGTTCTCATTACAGATCCAATTGATCAAACAGGAATCGATATTCTTTCACAAGTTGCTCAGGTTGATCAGAAAATAGGAATCTCTGACTCTGAGCTTGCTTCCATTATTCAAGATTATGATGCTTTAATGATTCGCTCTGGCACTCAAGTTACTGAAGAAATTATTAACTCTTCAAGTAAACTGAGAATTATTGGAAGAGCGGGAGTTGGAGTCGATAATGTCGATGTTAAGGCTGCTACGCAAAAAGGAGTTCTTGTTGTTAATTCTCCAGGAGGCAACACAATAGCAGCTGCTGAACATACTATAGCTATGATGTTGGCTTTATCTAGACATATTCCAATTGCTAATAGTAGTACTTTGTCAGGTAAGTGGGAAAGAAAGAAATTTGTTGGGAATGAGCTTTACAAGAAAAAATTAGGTGTAGTAGGTTTAGGGAAAATTGGTGCTCATGTAGCGAAAGTTGCTAATGCATTAGGAATGGAAGTTTACGGATATGATCCCTTTGTTTCAACTGAAAGAGCTCAACAAATACAAGTTAAACTTTCTGAACTAGAGGATTTATTTCAACAATCCGATTATGTATCTTTGCATTTGCCTCGCACACCAGAGACAGAAAATTTAGTAAATATAGACGTGCTTAAAAGTATGAAAAGTAGCTCAAAATTAATAAATTGTGCTCGAGGAGGCTTAATTGACGAAGAGGCATTAGCAGAAGCTTTAAATAAATCATTGATTGCAGGTGCTGCAATAGATGTCTTTTCTAAAGAACCTTTGGAATCTGATTCACCACTTTTGAAGGTTGAAAAGAATCTTATCCTTACCCCACACTTAGGAGCATCAACTCGGGAAGCACAAGAAAATGTAGCTGTTGATGTTGCGGAACAAATAAGAGATGTCTTGCTTGGTTTATCTGCTAGAACTGCAGTAAATATTCCAGGTTTGAGCCCTGATATTATGGATAGTCTAAAACCTCATTTGCAGTTGGCTGAAACAATGGGTCTGCTTATAAGCCAGCTTTCAGGTGGGCAGATACAGAAACTAGAAGTAAAGCTTCAAGGTGAATTTGTTCAACATCCTTCTCAGCCATTAATAATAGCTAGTCTAAAAGGCCTTCTAAGTAAAGCTTTGGGAGATAGGATTAATTATGTGAATGCTTCGCTAGAAGCAGATTCAAGAGGTATTTCAGTAGTCGAGAATAAAGATGAGGCAAGACCTGAATTTGCTAGTGGTTCGCTCCAGTTAACCACTTATGGAGATAACGGCGACCATAGCGTAGCGGGAAGTATTTTTGCTGATGGGGAATTAAGAATTATTAGTATTGATCAATACCCAGTTAATGTATCACCAAGCAGATATATGTTGGTTACTAGGCACAGAGATATGCCAGGCATTATTGGCAAGCTGGGGTCTTTATTAGGTAGCAACAATGTAAATATTGCCTCAATGCAAGTTGGGCGCAAAATTGTTAGAGGGGAAGCTGTTATGGTTCTAAGTATTGATGATCCAATACCTAATAAGTTGCTTGATACCATTATTGAAGTAGATGGGATTACCAACGCTAATCCAGTTACTCTATGAAGTGGCTTTAACTAGTTAATGGAAACTAAAGATTGGTATAAACTAACTTTTCTGATAGAAAGTGATTCTGAAGAAATTATTATTTGGAAATTAAATAAGCTGGGAATATTTAGTTTTTCATTTGAATATTTAATTAAAAATGAAAATAAAAAAGAAGTTAATATATGGCTTCCAATTGATGATTGGGATGAGAGTTCTAGAAGTGGTTTTGAAAAAATAATTAGCAAACTTCTCAACATTAATCCCCCTAAGAATAAATTTTTTGACTGGAGTATTATCAAAGAGGAGGATTGGTTAACAAGTTGGAAGAAATATTGGGCTCCTGAATTAGTAGGAAATCATTTTTTAATATTGCCTTGTTGGATAAATCTAAATAAAAAATTTAAAGATAAAAAAATTATAAAAATTGATCCTGGAGCAGCTTTTGGTACAGGAAGTCATCCTTCAACTTATCTTTGCTTGGAAAAAATGGAGAATATTTTATTTTCTGATAAAAGGGTATTAGATATTGGGAGCGGTAGCGGGATTTTGAGTGTCGCCGCAAGATTGCTTGGCGCTAAAGAGGTTTGTGCAGTGGATAATGATTATTTAGCTATAAATTCAACAAAATCTAATTTCCAACTAAATTTCGGTAATTTAAACAAATTAAATACATATTTGGGATCTTTTAATGAGGTAATTTTAAAAAATCAACTCACACAATTTGATTTTGTTTTATGCAATATTCTTGCCGAAGTAATAAAAGGAATGATTCCAAATATTTATAAGTGCTTGAGAAACAATGGGGAAGTCATTTTCAGTGGAATTCTGAATTCACAAAAGGATGAAATTATAAAAATATTAATTCAGCATGACTTGAAATTATTGGATGTATCAACTATAAGAGATTGGGCATGCATTTCTGCGCAAAAAGCCAGCAGTCCAAACTAAGTATAAGTTTTTCTTATAGATACTCTTTCATACATTTTATTGTGTCATTTTTTACTTCAAAATCTCACATATCGACCTAATCGATGTTAAAAATGTATTTGATAGGTATTAATTACCAACAATTTTTTATTTAAATGGCTTCTTACAAAGTTACTCTCATCAGCGAAGGTGAAGGCCTCAATTCAACTATTGAAGTACCTGATGACCAATACATCCTCGATGCGGCTGAAGAACAAGGTATCGACCTTCCTTATTCCTGCAGAGCTGGAGCATGTTCAACATGTGCTGGAAAAGTTACTTCAGGTAGTGTTGATCAGTCTGATCAAAGTTTCTTGGATGACGACCAACTAGAAGCTGGTTTTGTTCTTACTTGTGTTGCTTATCCAACATCTGACGTAACAATTACAACTCATGCTGAGGAAGAATTGTACTAATTATAAAAATTTAACTTTTCTAAGTTGATTATTGATTATTTCTCTGCCACCCTTCATGAAGGTGGCTTTTTTTGTGAATGGATAAATTTGAATTTTTCAAGACTGGCAGTGTTCAATCAAGTTATGGTGGTCAGTACAGTTATAAGGTAATTGGTCCATGTTGCAGACTTTATGATAGGGAAGAGTTACCTTGGCCCTGCTCAAGGCTTGCTTGGAGAAGTAAGGAGCCTAGTTGGAGAAGAATAGGGTCTAGGTTCGTTGCTGATATGGCTTCAAGAAAATGTCCATCTTACTCAGTTCAGATTTTGGAGCCTGGATCAAAACCTGTTGAGACAGTTATAACTCTTTTTTCAAAGAAATTTTCTTCTGATATACAAGAATGGTGGTATAGCAAAAAACCAGGCTCAAAAGAACCTGGTAATATCTTTCCTTCTGAAATTGGTTAGCTTTAAATATTATGCTTTTGGCTTTGGAGGCATGTAACCTTTTAAGCCAGTGCATTCAAGACTATCAATTGTATTAACTCCAGTTTGTGAGTTAGTTCCACTAGCTCTTTCACATAATGATTTTCTCTGAGAAAGATCAAGATTTGCATCAGTAAAGTCTGCCCCATCAATAATTGCTCCATCAAAAACACTTTTCATTAGCTCGCCATTAGTAAGATTTGCATCTGTAAAATCGGCATTATCAAAGCGTGTTGCATATGCAATAAGGTCCGTCATATTGGCACCTTTAAAACTAGAGTTTTTTGCAGTCGTCACACTCATATATGCACCTTGAAGATTAGCTTCTCCTAAATCTTGATTAGATAAATCATATTTAACATATTCAGTATTATGAAGGTCAGCACCGTGAAGATCATCTTTTAGAACGTCAACTGATGAAGGATCACTAGGATAGAGTGCATTTGCAGATATTGGATTAATAAGTAACCCAATAATTAATGGAAGAAAAATAAATAGTCTTTTACAAGACTTATGTAGTGATGAAAAAATAGAGACCATTTCGATCGACATCAAATAGAAAAAACCTAAGACTATTATTTCATGGGTTGGTCATTTACAACGCTCCTGCTAACGAACTGTTGCAGTTTATTTTATTTCTGCCGTTAGAAAATCTTTTGCAAGCTGAGTATTTGGAAAAACTTTTTGAGCCTCTTTAAGCAAATCGATTGGAGTAATTGCGTTTTTATTAGTATATCTTGGACTTAAATGAGTAATAATTAATTTTTTTGTGTTAGATAATAACGCTGTTTTGGCAGCCATGATTGTTGTGGAATGTAATTTTTCGTATGCCATGCTTTCATCCTCCACTGAAAAAGTCGATTCATGTACGAGTAAATCGGCATTTTTTGATAGTGAAACAGCTGATTCGCTAAACACTGTATCTGTGCAATAAACAAAACTTTCACCTTTTCTAGGAGGTCCACAGAATTCTTTCCCATCGAATGTCCTACCATCCGCTAATACGACTTTTTTACCTTGTTGCAGTTCTGAATAAATTGGTCCAGGTGCTATTTTTAGAGACTCTGCTTTTTTGATATCAAATATACCTGGTTTATCTTTTTCACTCACCCTATAACCATAAGCAGGTATTTTATGTTTAAGGCAGGCACAATTTACTTTTATTTTGTTGTTTTCAAAAAGGATTTTATTTTCTGATGCAAAATTTTCAACTTCCACAAAATTTAATGGAAAAGACAATTTGCAAAAACTACTTTTAAGTGATGAATTTATAAAACTTCGCAACCCTGAAGGACCGTAAATTTGAATTCCCTCACTATTGCCTGATAAACCTAAGGTAGCTAAAAGTCCAGGCAAACCATAAATATGATCACCATGCATATGAGTAATAAATATTTTCTTGATTTGTGAAGATTTAATATTGCTTTTCATTATTTGATGTTGCGTTCCTTCTCCGCAATCAAAAAGCCAAACTTCTGATGACTGTGATAATTTAAGTGCTAGGGAAGAAACATTTCTCGTTAAGGATGGGACACCTGAGCTTGTTCCTAAGAAGGTGATATTCACTTATTTATGATATTTTTATTGTTATATCTGGATTAAATTTAGACTTTTAGTCAAACTTAGGCAAATTAAGCATTTGTTTTTAAACAAAGTGATACTTAAATTTAAAAATAACTATAGAAAATTTTGCCTGATAAGTATTTTATTTATTTGTGTTTTTCAGAGTGAAAGTGTTTTTGCATCGAGAGAACCAATCATTAGAGTTTTGATATCAAAAAATAACAATTTAAGGATCAGATCAGATAGATCAATTCCTTTAACAATAGAGGGTAAATTTTTTTCAAGGAAAAGAATAAAAGGTCTAACTTTGAAAAATGAGAAAAATAGAAAAATTTTATATTTTGATAAGAATAAACAAAAAAAATATGACTTAAAAAGTAATCAAAAATTTCAAGTGAGTTCTTCCGATGGAAGAGGTATTTGGGTAGGTCAGAAGAGATTTGCTGGTAAGCTTAATCTCTTTGTACTCGACTCCGAAATATTGGTAGTAAATGTTTTAGGAATAGAAAAATACCTTAATAGCGTAGTGGGTTCAGAAATGCCAACAAAATGGCCTATTGAAGCATTAAAGGCACAAGCAATTGCCTCAAGAACTTATGCTTTAAAGCAAAAGGGAAATAATTTATTTGATATAGATTCAACCCAGAAAAATCAAGTCTATAATGGCTTAGAATCAAGAACTTATAAAACTATTAGAGCCGTTAAAAGTACAAGATCTTTGGTTTTAACGTATAAAAATAAATTAATTAATGCTTTGTTTCATAGCAGCTCAGGTGGAATGACAGAAAATAGTCAAGATGTATGGAAAAATAAATATCCATATTTATCAAGTGTGAAAGATTTTGATAAAAATAATCCAAAATTTAGATGGCAAAAAAAAATTTCGAGTAATGAATTAATAAATTTATTTCCAAAGATTGGAGGTTTAAAAAATATAGAGATTTTAGATATTACTAGTACAGGGAGGGTAAAAAATTTAAAACTTATTGGGGCTTATGGTTCTGATCAAATATCTGGGGTAGATTTTAGAAAAAGATTAGGCCTGAACAGTAATTTTATCAGATTTAAATTTTTTGAGGAAGAATTAAACAACAATACTCCTCAAAAGAAAGGGTTGATAGTTTTTGGACAAGGATCAGGTCATGGAGTCGGAATGAGTCAGTGGGGAGCTAAATATTTGGCGTCTAGAGGCCAAAAAGCTGAAAGAATATTAAAGCATTTTTATAAGGGTGTGCAGGTTAAACCTTTTAGAAAAGATTACCTATAGAAGTTATTTAGCATTAAGGACTAATTTTGGATTTATATTAGATTGCTCTTCATTTAAGAAACCTATCCCAAGAAGTATTTGTTTTTTATCTATTACTTTTATGGGTTTTTTGTAGTCAAAAGATTTGTTTTCCTGGAAGTAATTAATATCAACTCTAATTGCTCTTCCTGTTTGCCAAAAATTGATTTGTTCTTCAGTACTTAAGACAAATGATGAAATGTGATTAAGAGCAGAAATTATTGGAATAATAAAATTTTTCGAGCTTTCCCCTCCCTTTTCTCTCTCCATCTCAGATATTTTTATTGAGTTTTGTTCATCAAAGCCACAAGCTGAAATTCTTTTTAACTGTAGAAGGCAACCCTCTGAATTAAGAATTTCCCCTAAATCTCTTGCAATTGCTCTTATGTATGTGCCAGCTGAACATTTAACTTTTATTTCTATTATTCCGTTTATTTGGTCCCATTTCATTAAATTAAGTTCGTCTATTTTTACTTCTCTTGGTGGTAATTCAAAAACTTCATTCCTGAAAGATTTCTTATAAGCTCTCTCACCATTAACGTGCACACTAGATACTTTCGGCGGAATTTGTTTAATAATTCCTCTAAATCTATTTAAGTATTGATCTAATTTTTCATCACTTATTTTAGGCCAACTTTTTTGATTAATTATTTCTCCGTGAATATCATCAGTGTTAGTTCTTATCCCTAATTTAATTTGTCCTATGTAAGTCTTACCCTGAGGGAGATATTGAATAAATCTTGTTGCACTGCCTATCGCGATTGGTAATATTCCTGTAACTTCTGGGTCAAGAGTTCCTGTGTGACCGACCTTTTTCGTATTAAGTAACTTCCTTATTTGTTTAACACAATCATGTGAAGTACATCCTTTATCTTTATTAATTACTAAGAATCCATCTTTAGTTTCCATTTTTAATATTAAGAATACTTTGAGAAAGATTTATAACCATCCTATGATTTTGGTATCGGAAATTTAGAGTAAGAAATTGAAAAACAATAATTTTATTGTAAAAGAGTTTTTAGACAATGCTTTTAATTTGAAATCACATTTAATGGAATACTTATCTATTAGAGAATGCGATTTAGATGGATTCCTTGCAAATGCAAAGATGAATTTGGCAAATTCACATCCTGGAGATGCTTTGAATGATGTTTCTGATTTTTATACTGAAATAGTTGGAGATCGGCATGTAGCTGATTTAGCTGCTTGGCATATCACAAGCAAGGACTACATCGCTGATACTTTAAAACTTCAGCAAAGATTTTCTAGAGATTTGGTTTTAGATTTTGGAGGAGGTATTGGAACGCATGCCTTAGCTAACGCTATGTCTTCAAAAGTTGAGCATGTTTTTTTTGTAGATATTAATGAGACAAATAGAAACTTTGTTGAATACAGGGCAAAGAAATTAGGAGTCGAAAAAAAACTTACTTTTTGCAAGACAATTCAAGATACACAAATATCAAAATTTGATACGATAGTTTGCTTTGATGTTTTGGAACATCTTGCTGATCCAGCTTCACAAATTGAGATTTTCAATGAGTTTATGGATCCTAACTCTATTGCTTTATTTAATTGGTATTTTTTCAAAGGAGAAAAAAATGAATATCCGTTTCATATCGACGACATTCAAATTGTTGAAAAATTTTTTGAGACTCTTCAATCAAATTTTTTAGAAGTATTTCATCCTATTCTTATAACTACAAGGGCTTATAAGAAAATTAGATAACTATATTAACTCTTTTTCTATTTCTTAAATTTCTTTTAATGCTTTCGAAACTTACTGTTCCTTCTTTGAGCGCAAAAAGGGTGTCATCTTTACCTTTCCCAACATTATTTCCGGGAAGGAAAGAGGTACCTCTTTGACGAATTAAAATTGATCCAGCAGTTACTTTTTCTCCTCCATAAGCTTTAACACCCAATCTTTTGGAATTTGAATCTCTTCCGTTTCTAGTAGAACCTGTTCCTTTTTTATGTGCCATTAGAAGTGTTTAATTTGTAGATTTTTCTGATTTTGGTTTAGTCTCTTTTTTAACAGTTTCCTTTTTTACAGAAGACTTGGGAGTGCTTTTACCAATTGTTATAGATTTTACCATAACTCTTGTAAGTTCTTGTCTGTGACCCATCTTTCTTCTTGTCTTTTTTTTCGGACGCATTTTGTATACAAGAATCTTCTTATCTCTTTTATGAGAGACTACTTCTAATTCAATTCTTGCATCTTTAATGTAAGGCTTACCAATAGTTATAGACTCTTTGTCTTTTAGAACTAAAACTTTATCAAGTGTTATCTTGTCTTTCTCTTTTGCATTTAACCTGTCTATGTCATAATACCTATCAACTTCGAACCAAAATTGTTGGCCTGAAGTTTCTGCTATTGCATACAATTCATTACTTTTAGAAGAATTGTTTGAAGATTTTTTAGAGTTTGTCATATCTTAAAGACGCTATTAGGCTCAAATTAATAATTTGATTAAGCCCAACAAGCAATCATAATTGTTTGTTTATTTTCTTATTTTGTAGTGTAATAAGTCAAGGGTTTTTTAAATCTTTTATATCAAATTAGGAACTATAACTATGGCTGCAAGGAAAACATATATTTTAAAACTCTATGTTGCTGGAAATACTCCTAATTCGATGAGAGCTTTAAATACCTTAAGAGAAATTTTAGATAATGAATTCAAAGGAGTTTATGCTTTGAAGGTTATCGATGTACTTAAGCAGCCACAACTTGCAGAAGAAGATAAAATTCTAGCTACTCCAACGTTAGCTAAAATTTTACCGCCACCAGTTAGAAAAATAATAGGCGACCTTTCAGATAGAGAGAAAGTTTTAATTGGTTTAGATCTACTTTTTGATGAATTAACTGAAACTGAATATAGTGGAGATAAATAATATATATAAAACTTCTAAAAAAAAAATTTAAAATTTATTTTTGTTTAATTAGTACAAAACTATGAATGATAAGAAAATTGGCAAATCAAATAAAATGCAAGTACAAAAATTACCAACTGGAATAGAGGGTTTCGATGATGTTTGTAGGGGTGGATTGCCTGTATCTCGAAGTACTCTCGTTAGTGGCACCTCAGGAACTGGTAAAACTGTTTTTTCTCTGCAATATTTACACCATGGAATTTGTAATTTTGATGAGCCTGGAATCTTTGTAACATTTGAGGAATCACCCTTAGATATTATTAGAAATGCCGCAAGTTTTGGTTGGGATTTACAAGAATTAATTGATCAAAATAAACTTTTTATTTTGGACGCATCTCCTGATCCTGATGGTCAAGATGTGGCTGGTAACTTTGACTTGTCTGGTCTTATTGAGAGAATTAGTTATGCAATTAGAAAATATAAAGCTAAAAGAGTTGCAATAGATTCAATAACTGCTGTCTTTCAACAGTATGATGCTATTTACGTAGTTAGAAGGGAAATATTTAGATTGATAGCAAGATTAAAAGAAATAGGTGTGACAACAGTTATGACTACAGAAAGGGTGGATGATTACGGACCAATTGCTAGATATGGTGTAGAAGAATTTGTATCTGATAATGTTGTCTTATTAAGAAATGTTCTTGAGTCAGAGAAGAGAAGAAGAACTTTAGAAGTTCTGAAGTTAAGAGGTACTGTACATATGAAAGGTGAATATCCATTCACTATGGGAATGGATGGAATAAGTGTGTTTGCCTTAGGAGCAATGAGATTAACTCAGAGATCTTCAAATATTAGGATTAGCTCTGGAGTTAAAGATCTTGATGATATGTGTGGTGGAGGATATTTTCAAGATTCCATTATTCTCGCCACTGGAGCAACTGGTACGGGTAAAACAATGCTTGTATCGAAATTTGTTGAGGATGCTTATAACAATAATGAAAGAGCAATACTTTTTGCATATGAAGAATCTAGGGCTCAATTGCTTAGAAATGCTACTAGCTGGGGTATAGATTTTGAAAAAATGGAAAGTGATGGATTATTAAAAATTATTTGTGCATATCCTGAATCAACTGGTTTAGAAGATCATTTACAGATTATAAAAACGCAAATTAATCAATTTAAACCAAAAAGAATGGCAATTGATTCTCTCTCTGCATTAGCTAGAGGTGTAAGTTTGAATGCATTTAGACAGTTTGTAATTGCTGTTACCGGTTATACAAAACAAGAAGAAATAGCAGGCTTTTTTACTAATACTGCAGAAGAATTTATGGGAAGTCATTCTATAACTGATTCTCATATCTCAACTATTACAGACACCATATTGTTGCTTCAATATGTAGAAATAAAAGGTGAGATGGCACGAGCTTTAAATGTTTTTAAAATGCGGGGATCATGGCATGATAAACGAATAAGAGAATTTATTATTACAAATAGTGGCCCAGAAATAAGGGATTCTTTTTCTAATTTTGAACAAATATTTAGTGGTGCGCCTCACAGAGTTGTGCCTGATCAAAATGTTCAAAATGTTTTTAAAGGATTAGATAATAATTAGATAATTTCTTTAATTTCAGAACCTGAAAAAGAATCGGAATTATTAATAGCTTTTGTCAATAGTTCATCTTTATCAGATTGAGCTAAGGCTAAATCAAACCAGAAAGTTGTTCCTACTCCTAATTCACTAGCCATGCGAATTTCTCCACCGTGTTTTTCTATTATTCCCCGAACTATAGATAAACCTAAACCGGTACCTTGCTCAGTATGAACAGAATTCTCTACTCTATAAAAACGATCAAATATCTTTTCTTGATCAGCCTGCGATATTCCTGAGCCAGTATCAGCAATCTCAATTCTTACTTTTGGAAGTGGTGAAACTAATTCACATTGAGGGGCTGCATCATAAGTAATACTTGGGGGGAAAGCTGGACAGGAATCTGGCCAAGTATAAGCTCTTATAATAAGGGAGCTGTTTTTTGGACTAAATTTCAATCCATTACCCAGTAAATTATCAAAAACCTGTAAAAGTAAATCAAAATTTCCAAGAATTGGAGGAATAGTCTCCTCTATATCATGAGCTAATGAAACATTTTTTTCTGTAGCATTAAGTCTATAATTTCTAAGAGTCTGTTCTATTGCTGGTTTAATGTCCATTTGCTCTAGTTGAACAATTTTCCCAGACTCCAATCTTGATAAATCTAATACATCATTTACAAGCCTTGTTAACCTATCAGTCTCTGAATTTGCAATACCTAAAAATTCTATTTGTTCTTCATCAGAAAGCTGATCTTTTAAATCGTGTAAGGTCTCTACATAACTTTTGATATTAAAAAGTGGTGTCCTTAATTCGTGCGAAACATTACTAATAAATCTATTTTGTGCTGCATTCAGTTCAACTTCTCTAGTTAAGTCTTGGATTGTTACAGCAATTCCTTTTAATTCAACTTTATTTGTATCTAAAACTGATTGCAAGACAATTCTTAAAGTTCTTGCTGGTTCTCCTAAACTAAACCTTAAATCGTCCTTCTCCTTTTCCCTGTTTAAAATAGATTCTATATTCTTATGTAAGTCGTTAGATAAAATTTCCGGTATTTCATTTAAAAAATACTTACCCTCTAAGAATCTTCCTTCCCAACGAAATAGTCTCTTAGCTGTTGGATTAGTAAGTACTATCTTGCCTTGAGAGTCCAATAATATAGCACCATCAGCCATTGTAGCTATAAGGGATTGTTGTTTGATTTGTGCAGCTTTTAATTCTTCTATGTTAGCCTCGTCATAATTTTCTAACTGTGTGGCCATTCGGTTAAATCCATTTAAGAGTTCTCCAAGATCACCCGTCATAGGCAAAGAAATTCTCGATTTAAAATTTCCTTTTGAAATTTCTCTAACACCTCTTACTAATTCTCTTACGGGTCTTGTAATAGTTAGTGCATTAAATACAGCTCCAAGTATTACTAAAACCCAAATAGAAATAAAAACTGCAATGGTTACCTCTCTAGTTAAGGCAGCACTGGCTAGTGCTTTTTTATTGGGGGTGACTCCCAAAGCTAAAGTTCCAAGATATTTGCCTTTCCACAACATTGGGACAAAAACATCTGTAACTTGACCTTGAGGTGTCGCATGCTGTCTAACTAATGGGAATTGTGGTCTTTTTTTTAATTCTGAGGGTAGTTTTAGTCTTCGGGTGAGCTGAAACTGACTATCTGAGCTTGACGGTGTCGCACTGATCGGTATCCCAAGTTGCACAACATCTTCAGCATCAGTAAAGAATATATAACGGAGGTTTCGACTTGATCTCCAAAACTTTTCAGCGACATTTGAAATTTCTTTTTTCTGGTTATTAGCGACTAATTCTGTAACATTCCCAGATAACAATAAGCCAAGATCTCGAGCATATCTAGTATCATTCATTCCTGCATCTCTTTGGATACTATTTAATGCAAAAAAAGTTATTCCTGTCATTAGGAGGCTTACGACAAGAGTCGCTATAGCTAACAACTTTGTTCTTAAACTGAATCCACCCCACCAAGCGATGAGTCCATTAATCCAATAGTTACTATTCATACCTTCGTTTTCAGTGATGTTATATTTTCTATTTTCTCGCTTATTGCTATCTACCATTAGCTTAATTCTCCTTAGAAAATTTTTTTCTGACTTGATAACCTATGTCATTTCTGAAGTAAATCCCCTCAAAATGAATTTTTTTTAAATTCTTATATGCTTTTTCAAAAACCATATCGAAATCTTTATCTTGGCAGACAACACTTAAGACTCTTCCTCCATTAGTTAATAATTTTCCATCTTCACTTAAAGAAGTACCTGAGTCAAAAATTTGGCAATCAATTGTGTCAATATTATCTATATTTATTTGAAAGCCAGTTTTATATTCGTGTGGGTAACCTTTAGAGGTAGCTATTACACAACCACTAACTTTATCAGAAGTATTAATTATTTCATCACCAGTTAAGTTTCCCATTGAGCATTTTTCTAAAAGAAATACAAAATTTTGATCCATCAAAGGCATTATTGTTTGGCATTCTGGATCACCAAATCTACAATTATATTCTATAACTTTGGGCCCAGATTCTGTGATCATTAATCCAAAGTAAATTACGCCTCTATAGTCAATATTTCTTTTATTTAGTTCATTTATTGTGGGTTCAATTATCTCTTTGATAATTCTATTAAGGTAATCTTCTGTTAATAATGGGGCAGGAGAATAAGCCCCCATACCTCCTGTATTCGGCCCTTTATCTTTCTCATTAAGTCGTTTGTGATCTTGGGCGGTTGGAAGTAATGTATATCTCTTTCCATCGCATAAAGCAAAAACTGAAACTTCTGGCCCTTGAATTCTTTCTTCTAGAACAACTACATTCCCAGAGTTCCCAAATCTACCATTCAAAATTGACTCTGCTGCTTTAAAGCATTCATCTTTTGAATTAGGAATAAAAACACCTTTACCTGAAGCTAGACCATCAGCTTTTACTACCAGTGGAATTGATGCTGAATTGATGATTTTTTTTGCTTCTTCAAAAGAATTGACTTTCCAAAAGTTTGCAGTTGGAATATTTGCGTCTTGCATAAATTCCTTTGCCCAAGATTTACTAAATTCTAATTTTGCTCCATCTTTATTAGGACCAAATACTTTAAAATCTTTTTGGCGAAGAAAATCAGCTAATCCATTTGCTAGAGGTATTTCTGGTCCAATTACAACTAAATCTATCTTAAGAGAATCAAGCTTTTCTAAAAGTTCATTTTTATTATTTACATCAATTTTTATTCTTTCACATTTATTTATTCTTTCTGAACCAGCGTTACCAGGTATTAAATAAACTTTTTTAACTAATTCATTTTTTTGAATAGCCCAGGCTAAAGAGTTTTCTCTTCCGCCATTTCCAATAATTAAGATATTTTCTAATCTAATTAAGCTCCTAGAACTTGGTGAATGAATTCCCATATATTTGTTTTAAAGGTTAAGAGGTTTCGATGAATAATCAGTTAAAATGAGTTAAAATCATTTGAAGTTGATCTCTAATAATTATGTTAATTACAAAAAGTACTTTAGTAATCATAATGAGGTTTTAAATGAATAATAAATATGAGTTGATATATGAAGGCAAAGCGAAAAAAGTATTTACTCATAATGATGCAAATAAGGTAAAAATTGAATTTAAAGATGATGCTACAGCGTTTAATGCGTTGAAAAAAGAAAAGTTTGAAGGTAAAGGCAAACTTAATTGCTTAATAAGCGCAAGAATTTTTGAGATCCTCATTAAGAAAAATATTCCAACTCACTTTATTGAACTTGAAAATGAAAACACAATGATTGCAAAAAAAATGCAAGTAATTCCATTAGAAATTGTTCTAAGAAATACTGCTTATGGTTCTTTGTGCAAACAAACCACTATTAAACCTAAAACTTTGTTACCAAAACCATTAATTGATATCTATCTAAAAAATGATGAACTTAATGATCCCCTTGTTACAAAGGATAGAATTGAATTAATGAATATATTAAGCTCTCATGATTTAGAGTTAATAATAAATTTAACCTTAAAAATTAATGTAATCTTGAAAAGTTTTTTTAAAAATATTCAACTTCAACTTGTAGATTTTAAATTAGAATTTGGTTATGATTTTGATAATAATATTATTCTAGGTGATGAAATAAGTCCTGATAATTGTAGATTGTGGGATCTAAATCAAAAAAATGATATGATTGTAAGTCTTGATAAGGATAGATTTAGAAATGATTTAGGTGGCCTAATTGAAGCTTATAGTGAAATTCACAGAAGAATAAACGATTTTCTTAAACCTAATTGAATAAATCATGACTTATTTATCTTAATCACAAGTACTATGCAAAAACATTTTTTAAAATTTGGAAAGGTTTTCATAAATGTTGCCTGCTCTCCCTTGATTTTGATATCAAATAATTCAGAACTGGCTGCAAAATATTTGCCAAATGAAGTTGATCAATCAATAAAAACCTTAGAAATACCAAATATTAATAATGTTTTATTTCAAGGGATTGAAATTAAAAAAGAGAAAAAAAATCTTCTCGCAGAAAACAATAATGATACTGGTGAAGAAAGTGTTCTTATCTCAGAAATAATTATCGAAGGTTGGGAAAATCATCCTGAGGGTAGAAAACTTGAATTGGCTGCATATGATTCCATGAGCATAAAGCCTGGAAGTATTGTTGATAATCAAATTTTAAATCAAGACCTTAATGCAATATATGCTAGTGGTTGGTTTTCAGGAGTTAAAATAAAGTCTCAAGATGGGCCACTAGGCGTGAGGCTAATAGTAAATGTAGTGCCTAATCCAATCTTGAAGAAAGTTGAACTTAAACCAATAAATTCTATAGTCTCCAATGAATACGTAGATGATATTTTTAAAAATTATTATGGGACAACTCTTAACCTAAAGGAATTTCAAAATAAGATAGAAATAATAAAGGAACGTTATGAAAAAGCTGGTTATTCTTTAGCTAGAATTAATAGCCCAGATAGAATCTCTGAGAACGGAGTAATAATATTAAAAGTTTCTGAGGGCATTATATCTGACGTAAAAATAAGATTCCCAAATGCTGATGGTGAATTTATTATTGATGGAAAACCTAGAAAAGGAAAAACAAAAGACTGGGTTATAAAGAGAGAATTAAAAACACAACCTGGTACCATTTTTAATAGAAAAATTTTAGAAGCTGATATCGGAAGACTCTATGCCACATCATTATTTGATGATGTAAAGGTTTCTCTTGGCCCTGATAATTTAAATCCTGGTCAAGTCATAATTTTTTTAGACTTGAGTGAACAAAGAACAGGGTCGTTAACGGGTGGACTTGGTTATAGCAATGGTTCAGGTATCTTCGCATCAATTGGTTTGCAGGAAACAAATGCTCTAGGAAGAGCATGGTCTACAAATTTAAATCTAAATTTTGGAGAATATTCAACTACCTATAATTTTTCTTTATCTGATCCATGGATTAAAGGAGATAAACATAAAACATCTTTTAGAACAAATATTTTTTTAAGTAGAGATTATCCACAAGAATTTAAAAGTGAAAATAATGGGAAATTATATGCAGTAGATGATCAAACACCATCTAGCTCAGATACTTTTTCATCAATAGTTTTAGAAAAAACAGGAGGTGGATTTTCTTTCTCAAGGCCATTAAATGGTGGAGACCCATTTAAGGTCGCTAAATGGAGAGTCCTTGCAGGAATGAATTTTAAGAAAGTAAAGATGATTGATGGTGATGGAAACAAAAAACCCTATGGTGACAGAACGCCAACTACAACTAGAAACAATATAAGCGATATTATTTGTATTGGATTTACGCCAAATGATGGTTCATGCCCTGAAGAAAATACATTAGTGAGTGTTATTGCAAGTACTTCTAGAAATAATTTGAACAATCCCATCAACCCAACAGCAGGAAATAAATTTAGCTTTGGTACCGAACAATTTATTTCAGTCGGGAATAACTCCCCAACTTTTAATAGAATGAGAGCCTCATATTCATTTTTTATACCTACAAAAATAATAAATTTAACGAAAGCATGCAAGTCTAGTAATGCTAATAGCGAAGATTGTCCTCAAGCTATTGGATTTCAATTTAAAGCCGGAACTATTCTTGGAGAATTGCCTCCTTACGAAGCATTTTGTATGGGAGGAACTTCATCTGTTAGAGGTTGGGGATCTTGTGATTTGGCAGTAAGTAGAAGTTTTGTTGAGGGCACAGCAGAATATAGATTCCCTGTTTGGAGAATGATATCAGGAGCTTTATTTGTTGATGCAGGAAGTGATTTAGGATCTCAAAATGATGTTCCAGGGAAACCCGGCAAATTATTACAGAAATCTGGTTCTGGTTATTCGCTTGGAGGAGGGGTTGGAGTAAAAACGCCAATTGGGCCATTAAGATTAGATGTTGCTAGTAAGGACCTAAGTGGAGATTGGAGATATACACTTGGAGTTGGATGGAAGTTTTAAGTGTTTTCTTGGCCTACTAGTTATGATTTCTGCTATACCTTGGCTGGTGTTATCTCCAGAGAAGGTATAGGCCTTCATAGTGGAGAAAAAACAAGAGTTACAATTTCTCCTTATGAAAAAGAAGGATATTATGTCTCTTTCAAGGATAAACCTAGCGAGATTTTTAAATTAACCCAGGATTTAATTGGAAGTACCATGCTTTGTACGGCAGTTAAATTGGGAGGGAGAAATTTATATACTATTGAGCATTTACTATCATCATTGGCTGGGTGTGGGTTAAGTTATATTCATATTGAGGTTGATGGGAAAGAGATTCCTCTTTTAGATGGATCAGCAATCCAGTGGGTTAAAGATTTTGAAGAAGTAGGGATAAAAAAGGCACCTAAACCAAATAATTTCTTTAGAGAGATTAATAAATCAATAATTTTAAATAAAGAAGGCTCAGTAATAGCAGCAACCCCTTCTAAAAAAACTACAATTATATCCACAATAAATTTTGCCTATAAAGCAATTGGAAATCAAACTTTTGTAATTGATTTAAATCCAAGAAGCTTTGTTGAAATGATAGCTCCTGCTAGAACATTTGGTTTTAAAGATCAATTTCAAGAGTTAAGTGAACTTGGATTAATAAAAGGTGGAAGCTTGGAAAATGCCCTTGTTTGTGACGGTGATAAATGGGTGAATCCACCATTAAGATTTGATAATGAACCAATAAGACATAAAATTTTAGACCTAATTGGGGACTTGGCTTTGGTAGGGTTACCTAAGGCTCAAATTTTGGTTTATAAAGGATCACATTCTTTAAATGCTTTATTGGCCTCATCGCTAAAAAACTAACTTTATCTTTAATTGTTTTGGAAAAGAAATTATCCAGTGAAAATAATCAACTTTCCTCTGAGCACATACTAGGGTTGTTACCTCATAGATATCCTTTTGCACTTGTGGACAAAGTCATAGAGCATATTCCAGGTGAGAAAGCAGTTGCAGTAAAAAATGTAACTATAAATGAGCCTCAATTTCAGGGACATTTTCCTGAAAGACCCTTGATGCCTGGGGTTCTTATTGTTGAATCAATGGCTCAAGTAGGTGGAATAATTGTAACGCAAATGCCTGATCTTCCTAAAGGACTTTTCGTCTTTGCTGGAATCAATAATGTTAAATTCAGAAAACCAGTTGTGCCAGGAGATCAATTGATAATTTCTTGTGAGTTATTGTCTATTAAAAGACAAAGATTTGGGAAGGTTAAAGGTGAGGCACACGTTGATGGGAAGTTGGTTTGTGCTGGAGAATTAATGTTTTCATTAGTTGATTAGGGATATGGATCAAAAAAATAATGAATTTAACTCAAGATTTAGTGGCGTAAAAGTGCACCCAAATGCTTTTATTGATCCAAGTGCCGAATTAGATGATGGGGTTATTGTCTCTCAAGGAGCTATTATCGGTCCTGATGTGACTATCGGGAAAGGCACCGAAATAGGCCCGAACGCTGTTATTTCAGGAAGAACTCAAATTGGTGTTAACAATAAAGTTTTCCCAAGTGTTTTTATAGGTCTCGATCCCCAGGACCTTAAATATAAAGGGGCCCATACTGAAGTAATTATTGGAGATAATAATACTTTCAGAGAATGTGTAACTATTAATAAGGCAACTGATGAGGGCGAAAAAACAATTATTGGAAATAATAATTTGTTGATGGCTTACACTCATATCGGCCATAATTGTGAACTTGGCAATAGGATAGTTTTATCAAATAGTGTTCAAGTTGCCGGCCATGTAAAGATTGAAGATAAAGCTATTATTGGCGGTTGTTTAGGTATTCATCAGTTTGTACATATTGGATATTTAGCAATGATTGGAGGGATGACTAGAGTAGATAGAGACGTACCTCCTTTCTGCTTGGCCGAAGGGCATCCAGGAAGATTGAGAGGTTTAAATAGGATTGGAATTAAGAGAAGTGGTTTAATGGAAAATAAAGATTTTGATTTAAAACTTTTGCAAACTACTTGGAATTCCCTTTTTAAATCTAATGATGCGATTTCAAATTCATTAGAAAAAGTAATGAAAGGAGAATTAGATATTTCATCTTCAAAATTATGTAATTTTTTAAAAGAGTCAATATCTAAAGAAAGACGAGGACCAATGCCTGTAGTGAATTTATGAATAAAAAGATATTTATAAGTACTGGAGAAGTCTCTGGAGATTTGCACGGAAGTTTGTTATCAAAAGCATTATTAGATGAAGCTAAAAAAAAATTTATAGATTTAGAAATTTGTGGATTAGGCGGAGAAAGGATGAAGAAAGAAGGTGTAAAAATTCTTCAAGATACTACATCAATTAGTGCAATAGGAATTTGGGAGGCTTTACCTCTTATTCTTCCAACAATAAGAATTCAAAAAAGATTTTATAAATTACTAAAAAAATATCCTCCAGATTGCTTAATTCTTATTGACTATATGGGCCCCAATATAAAAATTGGAACAAAATTAAAAAGATCGAAAACTAAAATTCCAATTTTTTACTATATTGCTCCTCAAGAGTGGGCTTGGAGGGTTGGCAATAACACTACAACAAATCTAATAAAATTTTCTGATAAAATTTTCGCGATTTTCAAGAAAGAAGCAGAATTTTATAAAAAGAGGGGCGGAAATGTTTTGTGGGTGGGACATCCAATGATTGATTGGACAAAAAAACTCCCTTTAAAGAAGGATGCCAGAACTATTCTTAACCTTCGCCCTAATCAAAATATCCTGCTCTTGATGCCAGCATCAAGACCTCAAGAATTACGATATGTATTACCTACTTTTATGAAAGCGGCTAAAAAATTACAACAAAAATATCCAAGTTTAGTTGTCTATATCCCCTCCTGTCGGAATGCTTTTGATGAAATATTCAAAAAAGCCTTAAGAAAATATCAAGTTGAAGGATTTGTGATTTCTCAAAAAGATTGTGCAAAATTAAAGCCTTATATTTATTCGCTTACTAAAATTTCTTATTGCAAATCTGGGACAGTTAATATGGAGTTAGCTTTATATGGAATCCCACAGATTGTTGGTTATAGAGTAAGTAGGGTAACTGCTTTTATTGCTAAAAAAATTCTCAATTTTAAAGTAAAATTTATTTCCCCTGTAAATTTGTTAGTTAATAAATTAATCATCCCTGAGTTTGTACAAAAGGAGTTTGATGAAAAGAAAATTTTCTATAAATCTTGTAGGATTCTTGATGGGAAGTCAGAAAAAATGAAAATTAAAAAAGGTTATGCTTTTTTAAAAAAAGAATTAGGAGAAGAGGGGGTAGTCCAGAGAGCTGCTAAGGAGATTATTAATTCTATTATTTGAACTTTATAATAAAAAAATGAAATATTTCTTACCTCTAATAATTGCTCTTTCAATATTTGTTAACCCTGTAAACGCTTTTGCTGAGGAATTGATTCTTGGAGGAGGTTGTTTTTGGTGCTTAGAACATGATTTAGAGTCATTAAAGGGGATAAATTTTGTTCAAAGTGGCTATTCAGGTGGAGATTTACAAAATCCTACATACGAAAATCATGAAGGACATCAGGAAGTGGTTTTGGTGAACTATGATTCCAAGTTGGTAACTTTGCCCGAGATACTTAGGCTCTATTTTAGAAATATCGATCCTCTTGACGGCAAGGGTCAATTTTGTGATCGTGGAGATTCTTATAAGCCAGTGATCTTTTTTAAAGATACAACTGAGGAAAGTGATGCAATAAATGCAACTGTTTCCGCCTCTAATGAATTGAAAGTTCCATTAGAAAAAATATCTGTAGAACTAAAATCAAAAGGTCAATTTTGGTTGGCTGAAGAATATCATCAGGATTTTGCTGAGAGAAATGAATTAAAATATAAATTCTATAGATTCTCATGTGGGAGAGATCAGAGGTTGGATAAATTATGGGGAGATAACGCTAGATCAACAAATCTTTGGAATGAATGATTGAAATATAGTTATTTATTTTTAATCCATTGAACAAGAGTTTTAACTCCAAAACCGGTTGCACCTGATGGGTTTATTCCCTTACTCTTGTCAGTCCAACAAGTCCCAGCAATATCAATATGAGCCCATTTAATCTCTTTATCAAAGAATTCTTCTAAAAACAAAGCAGCAGTTATTGAGCCACCTGCTCTAGGCCCTGTATTTTTCATGTCAGCTATATGAGATTTTAAACCTTCTTTATAAGATTTTTGTAAAGGCATTTGCCATAATTCTTCTCCAGACTGGGCTGATGCAGCTTTTAGGTCATTTGCAAGATCATCATTATTGCTCCAGAATCCAGCTACGTCATTCCCTAATGCAACAACAATAGCTCCTGTTAAAGTTGCGAGATCTATTATTGAATCAGGTTTTAAATTTGATGCGTAAGTTAAAGCATCAGCTAATGTGAGTCTACCCTCTGCATCAGTGTTATTTATTTCAATTGTCTTACCATTAGATGCTTTAACTACATCCCCAGGATGTACTGCAGATCCATTTATCATGTTTTCGCAAGATGCCACAATAAAATGAATTTCTAATCCCTTTGGTTTTATTGCCCCAAGTGCTTTTGCTGCTCCTAAAACTGCAGCGCTTCCGCCCATATCATATTTCATCATTTCAATTTGAGAGGCTCCTACTTTCAGATTGTATCCTCCAGAATCAAAGGTTAAACCCTTCCCAACAAGCGCAATCTTTTCTTTTATAGGCCCCTCTGACTTTAAAGTAAGATGTATAAATTTAGGATCTAGATCAGATCCTTTTGCTACAGCTAAATATGCACCCATCCCTAAATCTTCGCAATCTTTTGCCTCTAAAATTTTTACTCCTAACCCATGATCTTTAGCTATTTGAGAAGCTTGTATGGACATTTCCTTAGGAGTAAGGCTATTTGGAGGGGCGGCTACAAGTCTTCTTGCTAGTTCTACACCTTCACATATTTGTGCTGTCTCTTGAAAGCTAATATTCTCAAATTTTTTCAAATTCAAAAACTCTATTTCTTTAAGAACTTTCTTTTCATCTTTTTTCTTATTGAATCTATTGTCCTTATAGGCAGATAATCTGACTGACTCTGCTAATTGATTTATTTCTAGTTGTGAATTAATTAATTCCCAAGGTAGCAAGATGCTCATTTTTTCATTTTTATCAACAGTTTTCCTTACTAGATTTCCTATAGAGTTTTCTATATCACTTTTATTTAGGTCTGTTGATTTGCCAAGACCAACTATGAATAAAGTGTCTAATTTTTGATCTAAAAATTCAAATCTTACAGTTTTTCCTTTTTCTCCTTTAAATTTTTTTTGAGTAACTTTTTTTAGTAATAATTTTGGGTCAATAAGAAATTTTATGTTTTCAAGTTGGCTTGCAATTTCTTCCTCTAAAACACCAAAAATTAATGAAGCACCTTGCCAGTTATCTAGATTTTTTTGGAATGTGGAAAATTGCATTTGTAAAATGGTTTTAATTAACTTTTAATTGTTTGTGAAAGTAGTTGCCCACCTATCTCGAGTTTCTTTATTAAAAGGTGGTAACCATAAATATATCAGTTGCTGTTCTAATTTACGTCTTAA
>OZSS01000198.1_pt1 | contig 27737 bp, 33 predicted proteins | sample 1779911 | NCBI WGS metagenome assembly OZSS01 (sample SAMEA2603589, study PRJEB24840) | metagenome | biome: Water; feature: Photic zone; material: Seawater sample | place: Mediterranean Sea | collected 2013-11-12 | depth 10 m
ATAGTATTATTTTTCAACTAATCTTCAATGGATTTTTTATCTTTTGAAAAAAATCTTTTTATATTCTGGTCTCGCTAAAAAATGCGAAAATAAGGCTGCTACAATAAAAAAACCAAGAGTTGCATACTCTCGATATTCAGTTATTCCCTGATGATAATAAATAATCAGACCCGAGCCTCCTAAGAACTTTAAATATATATCAAGAAATTGCACCGGGTACAGTTTTTCATTTCCCAATAAAAAATGCCGTATAGCCAAATACCCGAAGGTTAGAAAGACACTAACACGCACAACCTGCCATCGGTGAAAAGGGATATCTTCCAAGGTCTTAGTAAACTCAAAGGGAAAGTAAAAAGTGTAACCTAGTAATGCACAAACCCCAGCAAATATTGCCCAAGCGCCAAGTATAAAAAGCATTATTTGTGCTATTAGTCTCAGTTGTTTTCCTTACTCATTAAAAATTCATGAAAACACGAAATAAAACTAGGTAACTACAAAGTCCATTTTAGGGACTTTTTATAATATTCATAGTCCTTTTTCAGGAGCTACAAATCTGCCACTTTTTTTGTCTAATTTACCTTTCACCCACCGATGAGTAAGATTTGACCAGTAACTAGTCCCTCCTTTTTCTATCGACTTAATTTCAGGATTGTTGTTAGTAAGGTCTTTTGGTTCAGTTCTTTCACGAGTTTTCATATACAAGGATTGAACGGTTTCATCATTGAAATCAGGGTTTTGTATATCTATTTTTTCAAAAAAACTTCTCATAGACACTAGTGCCATTCTTGCTTTATTAATCGGGACATTATTAAGAGATTGCAAAGAGCCTCCAGGCCACCATAGATCTACTTGGTAATAAGAATCAGACGTTTTGAAACTTCTCTTTACAAACTTTGGCTTTCTTTTTTTATATCTGTATTCTTTTCTATATGTCGGTATGTCTAGTTGATCCATATACCCTATTGAAAAGTCTAATTCTTCTACTGCTACATCTAAATCTTTCTTGAATTGATTTTTACTTAAAGCATTATTACCTCTCACTCCGGCAAATGGATCTATATGTCGTTCCGGATTAAATGCTAAATCAGTAGGTATTTTGAATCCTTCTAGGCCGTAGTTTTTAGCAGTTGTGTTAAAACATCGGATGATGTCCGGATGTGAAAGATCTGGGGACATCACATTTATTTTTTTGTAAAAAGCTAGTAAACCGACTAAAGCAACCCTTACTTGTTTTTCTGGTACATTTTTTTGACTTCTGATCGTCTTATTTGACCAACGAAGATAAATGTCTACTAACGAACGATCGTACTCTTTAACCGATTTCCAATTAAAAGGTGTTTCCTTCTTCATCTGAGTTTTTTGTTTAATTCTCTCTCTAATATTTCCTGCTCTTCTTGGATCAATTTTTCCATCCCATATATCGAGTGATTTTTGTATTCCAGTCAAAGCCTCTTGAAGATCAACTTCGAAAGGGGTTAGCATTTTACCACTTTCATTATTTATTTCGCTGCCCCTTATCCCTCCGAAGGGATCAGTTCTGCGCCGTTGACTTTCATTCTCTTTAACCATGCTCTTAATCTATAGAAAATATGTTTGAATATATATCTTTAACTTAAACGAAACGCTTAAAATTAGTTTACGTAGCGTCAAAAAGACGTAGCATAACTTGAAAAATGTATCAATTGAATATGTTTTTTCAGTGGTGCCCGCTTCTTCTTCAAATACTACCGACGCTCACTAGTTTCTTACTACAGAGGCACCTTCAATTTTTATATCTGTAGCCACTGCCTCTTTCTCATAAGTAAAGGCAAAGACACCAGACACTTTGTTTTCTTTAAAGACGAAGCTATTCCTTAAATCACCTAGAAGCTTTTCTGAATCGTCTTCAAACTTTTTCAAAGATTTAGCATCCTCAAATTTCACATGAATATTTAGGTCACCATCTTTACTAATAAGTATATTTAAACCCAGAAAATCATACTCAGCGATTTTCCCACCAAGTGATTCTGAACAGAACCCTGCCGCTACCTTTGCTTCGCTTACACCGGGAAACTTAAATTGATAAATAACTGCAAACACCTAAATATCTCCCAATTCAGAAAGCATGGAATCGAGGTTAGCTTCAGCTTGGTCTTTACTAATCGATATTCTTTTAAATATTCCCTGATCAAGATCTAATTCACTTTGGAATTCCCTACCCCTTCTGGTCATCACTCCAGAAGCATCGAGCAAGTCGCATTTTATTAACTTTTGTTTTCCCTCTTCGTCTATAGGTCTTCCTTCAATAATTGTTAAGAAATTTATAGTATCTTTAATAGTCATATCAGGATAATTTTTAACAATCACTTTGAGCATATCAATTGTTCGAGATGCAGTGATTTCTCTCTGATCACCCTGCGTTTCAAGTTGATGTGCCAGCCTTGCTGCGAGCTTTTGTATTAATGTGATTTGATTGTTGTCGAGTTTTTTACCCAACTCCGTATCTACAACGCAAAGCGTTCCTAATATTAATCCACCTTGTGTAACTAAAGGGAACCCCCCATAAAATTTTACATATGGATCTCCAGTGACTACGGGATGATTTTTAAACCTCTCGTCCTTACTACAATCCTCTACTAATATCGGGTCAGTACTATTCAAAGCAAATTGGCAAAATGTTTTTTCTCTAGGGGCGCTGTCAGGACGATCTTTTGATAGCCCAACATGACACAACATATACTGTCTTTCTTCATCTATAAGCCCAGTATAGCTCACAGGCATATTCGATATTTCTTTTGCTAGCTCTGTGTAGATTAAAAACAGCTCTTCGTTGGCAACGTCCATTACTCCAGTTTTTCGAACAGCCTCCAGTCTACGGACTTCGTTGCTTGGAATGGCAGCGGGTGAAAAGTCTCTATAATCTTCCAAAAAATCCTCTCTCTAAAAGTTTCATTTATAAACTTTCATTTTTTTGAGTTTAGCTCTCTTGACAAGTTTTTCAACTATTTCGTTTGCTTTACCCACGTTTAAATGGTCCAACATATCTAGAAATTAATGGAAGATAGTAGGGAACTCTCTCTTGGTATTCAGTGAACTGATTACCATAAATTCTATAAAATCTTTTTTCTTTCAACATAGGACCAAAGTAACAATACAGAGAATAGGATAGAGCGACGATAAACAAATCTAAACTCATCTGAGGACTTGTCCAAAGGACCAGGCTGAAGGAAAGATAAATGGGTTGCCTTATAATAGAAAACATACCACGCGTCGGCATGTCAGGAAAAATCGGTTCCTTACCCTGATAAACAGATGTCCAACCTAATGAACCGGTTTGAACTTTATATCCTGCTTGAATTGAAGAAATAGATAGCAAAGCCCAACTAGCTAAGTTAAGCAAAATCATTATCAAGTTTGCCGGCATCTCAATTTGCCAAACAAAAACTCCAGAAAAATTCCAAAGAGAAAATAAAAGTATGAGTTGCATAGAAGCAATTGTAGCGTAAATAGTTGTTCTAAGAGTTTTTGCATAACTTTTAGGCGCAAAGATCTCCAACACTCTCATACCACGTTTTGACAAGAAAAATGAATGCCCTATGGGAAACTGAATTAACAACAGGAAATTAATTGCCACCGCGCTTAAGCCTTCTAACGCCCCGACTGAAAATTGAAAGCCTGTCAGGATGGTAGAAAACATTACTGCACCGGCGACTAAAAATATACCATGGCACACTAAACCATAAAATACTGCCAAGAGCTTGGATCTCTTAAAAATCATGCACTTCAAATAGTGCATCGCGAGGAAATGGAAATACTAAAACTCAAATTCTTTTTGTAACCTTGTATGTTTTTTTCTGGATCTAAGATAGTCATTCTCAGAACTTTTTCTACTACCGATCTTCTTCCAAATAGCTTTCGCTTGGGATCTTGCCGTTTCCATGTTTTTAAGTTCGTAAACTCTGGTTGAAGCGCTTACCCTTGATAGTTTCTCATCCACTATGGGTTTATAATATTCACCTAATAATTCTGGTGTTTCCCAAGGTTTATGAATATTTGCTGCGGGCAAATGCCTCAACTCTGGGACCCACTTTTTGATAAACTCGCCTTGATTATCATGTTCCAATCCTTGCTTGATTGGGTTATAAATCCGAATTGTATTAATACCCGTGGTACCAGACTGCATCTGAACTTGGGAATAATGGATTCCAGGCTCATAGTCTGAGAACAGCTTTGCTAAATAACGAGATGTTAGTCTCCAATCAATCCATAAATTGTAACTGGCAAAACTAACAAGCATCGCTCGCATACGAAAGTTAATCCATCCGGTTGATATCAATGATCGCATACAGGCATCAATAAAAGGGAACCCGGTTTTACCACTTTTCCATTTTTCAAAGTTTTCAGAATAAGCAGTTTCTCTCTCTAATTCATCATAAATGGGGTGAATGTTTTTCCATTCTATGCTTCTTAAATCTTCTAATTTTTGAATAAAATGGCAATGCCACCGTAGTCTTTTGAGAAAGGAATTATAAGATGCTTGCCAGTTTCTTTTTTTATCGTCAGTTTTACTTCTGTTTTCTTTCTCACGCTCTTGCGTTCTTTGGAAAATTGTACGGATAGAAATAGTTCCAAAAGCAATATGCGTAGACAGTCTAGAACAAGACTGTTCAGATAACTGGGGTCCAGACATCTCCTTTTGATAGTTTTCACCGCGCTGATTTAAAAAACTTTCTAACACAACATCTGGCTCAATCTTACAAAAATTTGTGTTAGGTTTGAAACCATCATAATCTAGTTGTAAGTCTTGAAAAGATGGCAATGCATCAGAATCCTCCGGCACACAATAAATTTTGTTGGGCACTTCACGTATCTTTTTTTGCATGTAGTTATGCCAAAGCGTCGACCACCCATCACGGGTCTTTAAATTTCTAACGACACCATTCTGTTGATATTCTATCCAGTTTATGGAATTTTCTGCAGTCCACCTTCGAACCTCTTCATCCCTATTTTTTGAAAATTTGTTCCATGTTTCGTAATGAGAGTATATTTTATTGATATCATGTTTATTTCGCAAAGACTTCAAAACAGGCAGTGCCTCCCCGACTTTGATTACTAGCTGTAGGCCTTTACCTTTAAACATTTTATCAAGTTGCTTAAGGTAGTGGTGAAGATTGATAAAATGCCTGTAAGAAACGTCGGGTTGTCTCCATAGCTGCGGCTCGATAATATATAGAGGTAGAATTTTTCCAGACGCACAGGCGTCCGAGAGAGGCTCATGATCGAGCATCCGAAGGTCTCTTTTAAACCATACAATATTCAAGTGTAATATTACTTTCCTTTCCGAAAAATTCGTTTGCGCCAAGCAGCGTAGCTTTTCGGTTTTAAATTCTTTCGCATAAGGTTTTTAACTTCGATTTCCCTAAGTCCAAATTCGTTTCTTATTGCCGTGAAACTCACTTTGTCACTAAGCGCTAGCTCAATAAGTTCAGACAGCCGCGCCTCAGTATAAAGTTTTTCAACTTCGTGCATCAAATATGATGATTCAATAAGAGATAGTAGAAAATAATGGAACCGATCGCTCCAGCTATAGACGCCTGAAAAAACCTCGTTCTCATTTTTGAAGCCATTTCTTTCATTTGATCGATGTCCGATCCGAATATTAATTCTACGGAGTCTTGTAAAGTGTCTCTGTCGCTTGGGAATTGGCCCTTAGACTTCATATTTGCTGTTGATGGACGTCTCATGTTCGTTGTTGCCTTTGTTTAAATGATGATAATTGCAGAGATATGGGTTGAAACGAAAGGATGGCAACCAAGTGTGTCATTTTGTCTCACAATGATAAAAATATTTCTTTTAACTTGGATTTTAGAAAATAAGACCTATCTGACTTTTACTGAAAACTTGGAGAAATATTATGAAAAAACTTATTGCAACAGCTTTTATTCTTTCACTGGCAGGTTCGAGCGTATTCGCAAGCGGATGTAATGAAATGGCGGCATTTAACACTAAAATCAACAAAGCTTTAAAGACAGCATCATTCAACCAGAAAACGTTAGCAGACATAAAGAATTTACAGTCTGAATGTAAGCGCCAGCATGACATGGGCATGTCTGTAAGCTCAATTGGGTCATGCAACAAAGCACTTGACCTTGTCGCCGTAAACTGAATAACGTGCTCGAAAGTAAGTATTCAAATATGACTGGTGGAAATGCTAAATTCACAAAATTAGACGTCGTAAGTGGAAAATCATATTTCATTTGCCAATGTGGTCAAAGTGCTAAATATCCGCTGTGCGATGGTAGTCACAAAGATACTGCGTTTAACCCCGAAAAATATGTCGCGACTGCTAGTACCTCCATCAATGTATGTGGGTGCGAAGAATACAAAACTACACTCTGTAGTTGTTCTTAAAAGGAGTATTTCTAATGCAAGCAATAGTAAAACGATTGGAGCGAATAAGTAGCTCGATCCCAGAATTTTGCACCTCTCATTGGTTGTTGAGAATTCCACTTGCTCTGTTGTTTATTCAAATGGGGTTAATGAAGTTACCTATAGATCCCGCAGAAGCGGAATCATATGGATTGTCAGTTCTGGTTTGGTGGGTTGTCGCTCTTGGTGAGTTGGGAAGCGGCCTTGGATTGATTGCCGGTGGTTTATTTAATATGAAGAAGTTTGCGAGTTGGATTGGAGATACAATAACACGATTTAGTGGTTTTACGATAGGCTGTATCACAACTGGCGTGATTTGGATTGGAGAGCCCGAAAGTTTTCTTGATGTAATCTTGTATGACAACCTACACGTATTTATGTGGGTCGGTGGTCTGTTTTTTGCGCTGCGCGGTAACCGCGCATAGAATTACAGGGGACTGTTAAATGTCCCCAACTTTTCTGTTTTCACTATCTTTGACATTGAAATGATTTCGCGGAAATCTCTGCGATAATTTTTCTTTGTTGGCTTTTATTACGTCCGTTAGGTCAATATTTAGAGCCAAACAAGCTTGTATCACGTACCACATGATGTCCCCTAGTTCTTTTTTCATATGTTCGTGCGAAGCGGCATCAAACGTTTTTTCCTGAAACATTATCTTTTTAATGATTTCATTGAACTCTCCAATCTCGCCAGACAAGCCGATACCAGCAGTCAATAATCGCGATACCTTAACACCATGAGAACCAAGATACTCAATGCGCTCATTCATTTTATTAGATGATTTTGAAGCTTCACTGGTAACCTTATCTACGAAATCCGTATACTCTTCTATTAATTTTTGACTCATTACTTACCCTATTTCTTGTAAACTAATATTTATCATCTTATATCTTTACCACCTTTTCGAACGTAATCATCTTTTGACTTAAATTCTTCACCCTCTTTCAAGAGACCAGCACCAGGAATAAAATTGACCTCTATGCGAATTCCGTCTGGGTCCTCAAACAAAACGTAATAATAACCTGGGGCCCAATCCCTTTCCTCAGGACCTCGAACAACTTTTGCATTAATCTTTGACAAAAGTTCATAAGTCCGATCTACATCTGCACGACTTTTGGCTCTTAAGCATAAATGATGGAGCCCAACTCTATATTGTTTAAAGGTTTCACTTTTAAACTCAGGGTCACATCTTCTTATACCGATAGCGGTTCTACCTCCCACATGATAACAAAAGTCCTCACCATCCATGACGCAGGTCATACCAAATTTAGGTAAAATGCTTTTGTAAAATTCTCTTGCTTTACTAAAACGTGTAACCGTTAATATTACATGAGCCATTCCATTAATTTCAATCTTGCTCATGTTGTAGTCATCGCACTTCCAAAAGACTTTACTTTATCTGCTTTTCCAGGTGATGGAGGGATATTTAAGCCTCTCTCGCAAGCTGGCCGCATACGCATTTTCTCCATCCATCTCTCTAAATTTTCTAAACCATCAGTCGAAATTCGCGCCCATTTGTGACTCCTTATCCAAGACCAATTAGCAATATCAGCAATCGAAAAATCTTTTGCTAACCAGTCGGAATGGCTAAGACGTACGTCTAGTACCTCATACAACCTTCTTGTTTCATTATGATACCGTTTGCGGGCAGCTGGAATACTCTCTGGAAAATATCGCTCAAAAACAACAGCCTGCCCTTGCATTGGTCCAATACCACTTGCTTGAAACATTAACCATTGAAAAACTACCGTTCTTTCAGGTTCATTATAAGGTAATAATTTGCCAAACTTTTCTGCCAAATAAATAAGAATGGCGTTTGAGTCAAAAATAGCGACGCTATCTTCTCCCATTTTTTTCAACACTGGAATTCGTCCGTTAGGATTAAGTTGCAGAAACCAATTCGCGTGTTGCTCACCAGCTTGTAGGTCTATGAGCTGCGTCTCGTATTTAGCTTTCAACTCTTCAAGAGCCATAGCTACTTTCCACCCATTTGGAGTGGGTGCCGTGTAAAGTTTATACATAGTGCTTCCTATGTGTTTGATGCTATTATACTAAAAAGTAAAGCACAAGATTCATGTGCAGAGCTGCTTGCACTAAAGTTGGAGAGTATATTGAAAAAAGTTGATTGGTATTTTGATTTTATTTCTCCATTCGCTTATCTACAATTTTCGCAATTTAAAAAGTTTGAAAATAAACTTAACATCACGATACATCCAGTCTTGTTTGGAGCTCTTCTGAAGAATTGGGGGCAACTTGGGCCTGCAGAAATTGTTCCTAAGAGAATATTTACCTATCGCTTTTTTAAGTGGAAGGCTGACAGCTTAGGGATAAAATACACTATGCCTCCTTCACATCCCTTTAACCCCTTGCCAGCATTGTTGGCATGTATCGCTGGAAGCTCAACTTTTGAAGTAACCCAAGAAATATTCGATACCATCTACAAGAAAGGATTGCAGCCAGATAAAAAAAAGGGAATAGAAAAATTAGAAGCTATAGCGAAGAAGCATGCATCAGAACATTCGAACTTGGATGAAAAGTCTCTCAAAAAAATATTACGTACCAATACATCAAAGGCTATAGAAAATGGGGTGTTTGGGGTACCAACGTTTGTAGTCGAAGAACAAGTCTTTTGGGGTGGAGATGCGTCGGATATGATGTTAGACTTTATAAGAAATCCTGGGCTATTCTCTACTGAAGAAATGAAGCGTATTTCTTCCTTGCCTATGGGTTTAGTAAGAAATAAATCCTGATTTGACTATCAATCTTTTAATTGGGCTATCTCCTTTATGTGGTTGGGCGACAACCCACAACAGCCTCCAATAATATTTACCCCTTCATCAACCCATTTTTCAGCAAAGGATTTTAGTTGTTTGGGTTGGATCACTCTATCGAAGTCCCAATTCGGGGAAACCCACCCTCCCGAGTCAGGATAAACCATAAGTGGTCCATCAAAAAAATTTTTTAAAACTTTTAAAGAATCACTTACTGCGTTTACGTCGGTATGCATAATGCCTGCAACATCGATCTTAAAGTCTTTGACTATGGAAACGATATTCTCAAAAGGAACATCATCTTCTTCCATAAAACTTAAAACGAGCCCTGTATCGCTTAATCTGGTTGAGAATCCAGCCCAAATAGGTTTTCGACTTTTTGCTGCCGCTTCAAAAACTGCTTGCATTCTGTCAGGGTGGTACATCATCTCTAAAATAATGACGTCACACCCATTTTCGGCTAAAAACATAGCCATTTCTTCACAGTTTTCTTTCAATCTATTTTCTGAGATCCGATGCTTTGGATCCGATTGCTTTGCACCATCAGGTATTGGGAGCCTATGGGACAACGACCCGGCAATTAATATATCATCCCTTTTTGTCTTTCTTTTTGCTTCCTGAGCGGCATAAATCGCTTTCAAGTTGATCTCTTCAAAGTTATCTCCCATACCTCCCGCCTCTAGCATTAGACGGCTAGAAGCATAGGTATTGGTTGTAATGATCTCAGCCCCTGCTTTAATGTAATCTAAGTGAACTTGTTCTAAAACTTGGGTATTTAAAGATGCAGATCCACACCAAGTTTCGTCCATCTCAACACCCCTAAATTGCAACTCAGTTCCAACACCTCCGTCAAGTATAACCAGATCATTTCTATCAATTTTCTTCTTCACTCTTTGGTATATGCTTTCCATAACGCATCCTTTTTTGCCTTGTCATTAAGTCCTTATCACTTTATGCAAAAAAACAAGAATAAATAATTTTAGTGAAAAAATGACCATCGACGGCAATCAAATTTTTCTTTATTTTTTGGCACTAGTTATTTTGTTTCTTACGCCTGGTCCAGTATGGGTAGCACTAATTGCCAGAACGGTTTCCGGCGGGGCTAAGTCGTCAATATCACTTGCTCTAGGTGTTTCTTTAGGTGATATGCTTTGGCCCTTTGTGGTTTATTTTAGTCTAAGTCTGTTGATATCGCTTTATTCCGATATTTTATTAATATTTAGATATGTTGCTTCATTCGTTTTAATCTTAATGGGTCTGCAAATAATTTATTTAAGAAATAAAACTGTAAGTGAAGATCATCGTCTTACGAAATCAGGTTTCATTGCAGGTTTTTATGCGGGCTTCATCGCAGTAACCGCAAATCCCAAAGCATCACTATTTTATATGACGCTACTACCAGGTTTTTTCAATTTTGAATTAATAGGGATTATTGATGTTTGCCTAATTTCCCTACTATCTTTTTCTATTCCGATGATTGGAAATATTCTAATGATCCTTTTTGTTGCAAAAGTTAGATCATTATTATCTTCTCCCTATGCAGTTCGTATGACAAATTTAATTTCTGGCATTCTTCTCGTATTTGTGGGCATTTCCATATCAATATTTTAGCGATGTGAAGGTCCTGCAAGAATCTTAGTAATTTGTGAGAAATTAGGGTTTTTTATGAGGGTCTCCATCTGGCAAAATATCTCGAATATAATCCCGTTGCTTCCACTCTGGTGGTGGTGGAACTCCCTTCCCTTTTCTAGGAATATGCGGTGAAGATTTATTATCTTTAAAATTTGGAACATAACGCGGGCAATTTGGGTAAATTTCGCATTTTATTCTGACAATAAACTTAGACCCATAGTGTTTTTCTAGTGATTTTTTATCCCTATGAATACTTGCCTGTCCATTAATTCTAATACGGCGACTTTTGCCGTCAAAGTTTACAAAGAGTAAAGCGACATTTGGGTTTTTTATAATATTGCCCGCTGTCCGATACATCGAGTTCCCATCATATTCAGGATATTCAATTATTCCTCCATCAAGTATCTTTACAAATCCAGGATCACCAGATTTTATATTACAATCGATGTATCCTTTCCAGGAGCTCGCTATAAAGAAAAATTGTGAGTTTGTTATTAATTCTTTTTCATCGTCCCAAAAATCATAGTGCTTTCTGTTTTTTTCTATAGCTTCGGCTGTTCTTCTCCCGTCAAATAGATCCTGAAACTCTCTCATTCCTTCATGAAAAAAATCTCTATTCCTAAAGTCATTCATATTTGTGTCTCATTTTTTTATTTTTTGTTACAGTTTGTTACAGAAAGTTACCACGAAAATAAATCGTCTTTATACAAGAAAACAAGTTAGTCTGATTTTTTCTTATCTAAATTTTTTTGCCTAATTTAGTTGATGAAGTTAGATATGGATAGTCTGGGTTCTCTCGTTGAAAAAGTGCGATCAAAAAATGCAGGACCTTTCATTATAACTGTAGATATTTTTTGCAAAAGAGAAGAGATTTACCAAAAGATCACTAAAAATCTCACTGAAAAATTTTTGTGCGATTATCTAAATATAGAGTAAAGATCCATCCAACTGTTCTTTGTTGACAAACTCAGAGTTGTGAAGATAAGTATAAACCGTATCTTTATTCGAGGTAGTAGGTTCGATAGAGATATGCATGGGGCTCAGCTTGCTAACTTAATTTCAGAGCTTATGGTTGAATAACACTTCCTGAAACTAAGAGATATAAGTTAGAACAATTGTATGAAATCCAACAATTCGATCATTATGGCATTTTTTGCCGGAACATTGGGCTCATTATTCGGTTGGGGGTTGGCTCTGCCTGCACCATTTCTTATGGGCCCTGTTATAGTATCAACCCTGTTTGCGATATTACGCATTGGTTTTTTAGTCCCAGAACAAATAAAACAGATTTCATTTATCTTGATCGGTATCAGCGTGGGTTCAAACGTTACTCCTGAAGCACTTTTAAGTATCTCTAGGTGGCCACTTAGTATTTTAATCATGATTTTGTCTGTCATAACAATTATTCTTTTATGCAAAAAAATTCTTCAGAATTTTTTTGGAATGGACAAGAAATCATCTTTGTTGGCTTCTACACCAGGACATTTGAGTTTTGTGCTAATGTTGGGCACTGAGACAAAGGCCGACACAACTAAAATAGCGATAATACAGTCAATAAGAGTCTTGGCTCTAACTATCATCACTCCAGTGATCGTTGTTTTATATAGTGGGAGTGAACTTAATGATGCTAATTTACAAAGAGAGATAATGAATTCAGGTGGCTTGGTAGTTTTATGCCTACTTTCAATTATTGGTGGCTTGCTATTAAAAGTATTAAATTTTCCGGCACCCTTCTTGATTGGAGCAATGCTTATATCAGCTCTTTCTCATGGCACAAATTTGACCCCTGGATATGTGCCGAATTTGTTAGAGGGTATAGCTTTTGCAATTTTAGGTACAGTAATCGGGGCACGGTTCGTGGGCGTCGAAATGAAGAGTCTTAAATCATGCCTAGTAAGTGGATTAACTATTACGCTAGCGGGGGTATTTATTTGTTTCCTTGCAACATCTATAATTTATAAAATCACGGGAATTCCAATTATCCATATATTTATAGCTATTGCGCCTGGAGGACTCGAAACGATGGTAGCTATGGGTGGATTGGTAGATGCTGAACCGACTTATGTAGCTTTCCACCATGTAATGCGACTTTTTTTTATTGCCCTTCTCATTCCAATTGTCTTAAAGAAAATAATTTAGCGCGTTTATATTTCTTTATAAAATTTCCTACTACTAAGTGCAGGACTTTGTGACGGTAATAAAATAGATGCCAAAACGATAACAATGGAAAATAGACTTAAAAAGCTAAAAAGGTCTGATAATTGATACCCTTTTTCGAGCATAAAACTACACGTTGGAAGCACAGTAGCACCTACTCCAAGATTGAGAACAAATTTCATGCTAAGAACACGATTTCTCCAATTGTCTGGAACATATCTTACCATAACAGCATCAATTATTGGAATTTGCCCGAAAACAAAACAGACCGCTAACGTCATTAAAAAAAACAGCTTATAACCATCGAATTGAGAAGCGAGATATATAAAGATAATCTGCCCAGTCGAGACGATAAATAGAACTTTCCTTGGGGACATACGATCAATCAACCAACCAACAAGGACCTGCGAAAAAGAAGAGATTGCATAGACTAAAGATGCAAGCAATCCTGTTAGGGCAACAGAGAGCAGGAGGTCTTCCATATAGAGCTCTAAATACCGGGGAACAAGAAAAGTAACTGCAGTGAACACAAACCCTCCAAAGGTAGTGCTAATGCCCAAAGCTACCAATGCTTGCTTCCAGCCGGGGGAAAATTTCTCAGACTTTATTTGCACTGAAACCTCACTGGACTGGTCCACTGGCTTTAGAGCTAAAGCAAAAAGTATCCCGTAAATAATACATACTGCTCCGGATACAAAGAAAGCTATCTTCCAATTACTATAAAAAATAATTATTCCTGTAATTAAAGGAGCACTAGCAACCCCCATGTTTCCAAATAATCCATTTATACCAAGACGTAGGCCAACACGCTCTTTTGTCTCCAATAGCATTGCTATTCCAACTGGGTGGAAAATCGCTGCGAAAAAACCCAGGCTAGATAGACCGAGCACCAAATGAAATGATGTATGAGAGAAGCTTATAAGAATCGATGAGATGCCTATACCGAAGTGAAATACTACCATAATGATAGACCTAGAGTAAGTATCTGCTAATCTGGCAGCAACTGGTGATGCCAGACCAAACAGAATGAACCCCAGAGTTGCCAGTTGAATGGTTTCACCATAGGTTAATCCTATTTCCTTACCTGCATCATAAGCTGCTTTGGCAAAAACAAGAATTATAAAATGATCTAAGAAATGACTGACATAAAGATATATGTCTGGAATTTTTTTGTTTCGAAACCATGAAAGCATGCTAGTTTACTAGCACGATTTGTTAGCTACGCTATAACGAAATAAAATTTTTTGCTTATTGCTTCCGTAAAACGGTCATGTTTCATAAGTACTAATAAAGGGCATCAAAATGAATGAAAAAAATACATACGTTCCACCCGATATTTGGGAATGGGATAAGCCTAGCGGGGGAGCATTTGAAAGCATTAACAAACCTACGGCTGGAGCTTCTTTTGACCAAGACCTACCTAGAGGAAAGCATCCCTTGCAACTATACTCTCAGGGTACGCCGAATGGCGTAAAAATAACATTGATGTTAGAAGAGCTTTTAGCTTTGGGGCATAAAGGCGCTGAATACGATGCTTGGCTCTGTCGAATAAATAAAGGTGAACAGTTTTCATCCGGCTTTGTAGAAATAAACCCTAATTCAAAAATTCCAGCTTTACTAGATCAATCAGATGGTAAAGAACAACGAGTATTTGAGTCCGGAGCTATTCTTCTATACTTGGCTGAAAAATTTTCAGAGTTTTTGCCAACAACGCTAAACGAGCGCACTGAATGTCTTTCTTGGTTATTCTGGCAAATGGGTAGCACGCCCTATTTAGGAGGAGGGTTTGGTCACTTTTATGCATATGCACCTGAAAAGTTTCAATACCCAATAGACAGATATGCTATGGAAACCAAACGTCAGCTAGACGTATTGGACCAGCAATTAAGTGGATCTGAATTTGTCGCTTGTAGTAAATTCACAATTGCCGACATAGCAACTTGGCCTTGGTATGGGCAGCTTGTACTAGGACGATTATATAGCGCCGGTAATTTTCTTGACGTTACTTCATATAAAAATGTTGTCGCTTGGGCTGAGAAAATAGATAAAAGGTCCACAGCAAGTAGAGCGCGAATGGTTAATCGTATAGTAGGAAATCCAAAGTTTCAATTACACGAAAGACATGCTGCTTCAGATTTTGAATTAAAGACACAGGATAAGCTTAACGTTTCTGAGTAATTTCAATTGATTAGAACCAGATTTTTATTAACCAAATTTTCTTGTAAGTTAAGCACTTTTGTAATACCCTTTGAGGCTATCGGGAGAAACTAGCAATAGTTGCCGAAGGAGCAACCGCCCCGGAAACTCTCAGGCAAAAAGGACCGGTATAGACTGTATACTCTGGAGAGAGACCTTAGAAAGGTCCGCCGAAGGGATAACGATCTCAGGCAAATGAACAGAGGGGGCATTCATGGATGTGTTTTTTGCACGTCTTAAACGAATGCCGGTAAAAAAATATCAAACCGGAAAATGAAAGGTGAGTTTTGAATAAACTTAACAGAACAGCGCTTTATGATCTTCATAGATCGCTCGGTGCGAAGTCAATACCTTTCGCTGGATACGAAATGCCTGTCAATTACCCTTTAGGGATTATGAAGGAACACTTGTATTGTAGAAAGTCTGCAGGGTTGTTTGATGTTAGCCATATGGGGCAGTTGGTCATTTCGTCTACTAAACAATCTATGCAATCTATTGCTATTGAATTAGAAAAACTTTTACCTATTGATATTTTAGGACTTGGAGAAGACAGACAGAGATACGGATTTTTACCGAATAGGCAGGGAGGAATCATAGATGATCTCATGATATCAAATAGAGGTGATCACTTCTTTGCAGTAATAAATGCCTCAAGAAAAGAAATCGATTTTAAATATTTTAAGGAAAATATTTCCAAAGAAATCGATGTTGAATTGATAAGCACAAGATCACTTATTGCTATTCAGGGCCCAAAATCAGAAAAAATATTATCTAGTCAAATTGGAGAATTAAGTTCCTTAAATTATCTCGATGTCAAAAACTTTACATACAACGGAGAGATACTTTGGGTTTCAAGATCAGGCTATACCGGGCAAGATGGATTTGAGATATCAATACCTAATAGTTTATGTGAAGTTTTCTGTAAAAGTATTCTTGAACAAAAAGGGATTGAACCTATTGGACTGGGAGCAAGAGATACCCTTAGACTGGAATGTGGGCTTTGCCTATATGGACAAGACCTAAACGAGACCATAACCCCAATAGAAGCTGGTTTAAAATGGGCTATACAGAAAGTTAGGCGTACCGGAGGAGAACGAGAGGGAGGTTTTGCTGGGCAAGAGAAGATTTTAGCACAAATCGACACTCCACCTTCTTTCAAAAGAGAGGCTTTTTTCCCTGATGGGAAAGCTCCATTGAGATCTGGCACCAAACTGTTTAGTGATGATAGCGGCAAGAATGAAATCGGATTAATCACATCTGGTAGTTACTCACCAACTCTTGAAAGACCAATTTCAATGGGATATTTGAATTATACTAAATTCAAAGTTGGTGATCCCATTTTTGGTGAACTAAGAACTAAGTTCTTTCCTATTAAACTCACAAAACTACCATTTGTTCCAACCAGTTTTAAAAGAAATTAAGAGGAGATAGTAAAATGAAATTCACAGAAGAACATGAATGGCTTGAGCTGGATGGAGATACGGTGAAGGTTGGTATCACAGAATACGCTGCAGAGCAATTGGGAGATATCGTGTTCGTTGAGCTACCAGATGTAGGAATATCGGTTACTAAGGGGCAGGAAATAGTTGTTATAGAAAGTGTGAAAGCAGCTTCTGATATCTTAGCACCTCTCGATGGTGAAATTACGGAAATCAATGACGCAATAGTGGATGACCCATCCATGGTTAATAATGATCCAACTGGCGAAGCATGGTTTTTTAAGATGTCATTAAAAAATCAAGGCGAGCTTGATGGCTTAATGAGTGAAGACGAATACAAGAAACATATCGAATAACTATATTATTAGGGGGAAAAAATGAATTTTGAAAATAGTAACTTCGAGCCTACCGAGTATTTACCTTATGACTTTGCCAATAGGAGACACATAGGTCCGTCACCTCAGGAAATGGAAAAAATGCTCAAGCTTCTTGGGTTAACCAACATTGATCAATTAATTGACCAGACAATTCCTACAGGCATAAGACAAAAAAAATCGCTTGATTGGGATAAGCCAAAGTCTGAGCGAGAGATGCTTTTCCACCTGAGAGAAACAGCTTTGCTAAATAAAAAAATGATGAGCTTAATAGGTCAAGGATATCATGGAACTATAACACCCCCAGCAATTCAAAGAAATATCTTAGAAAACCCCGCCTGGTACACTTCTTACACACCATATCAGCCAGAAATTTCTCAAGGGCGTTTAGAAGCTCTCCTCAATTTTCAAACAATGGTCAGTGACCTTACTGGGTTGGAAATAGCGAATGCATCTCTACTTGATGAAGCTACTGCCTGTGCAGAAGCAATGACAATGGCAAAAAGGATAGCTAAAAATAAGTCAATTAATTTTTTTGTTGACCATGAATGCCACCCACAAAATATTGAGGTTCTAAAGACAAGGGCAGAACCGCTTGGTTTAAAGATAATTGTTGGTGATCCTGATAAAGATATTGATTGTGAAGATTGTTTTGGAGCAATATTCCAATATCCTGGAACTTTTGGTGCACTGAGGGATTTTACAAGTTTAGCGGCTAAACTTCACGAAAAAGGTGCTCTTGCTATCATCTCTGCGGATCCAATGTCATTAACTTTACTTAAGGAACCGGGTTCCATGGGAGCGGACATTGCTGTTGGATCAACACAAAGATTTGGTGTTCCTCAGGGGTTTGGAGGACCTCATGCTGCCTATATGGCTACTAAAGAAACTTACAAACGCTTTCTACCTGGTAGGATTGTTGGTGTTTCGATTGATAGCAGGGGCAATAAAGCATATCGATTGGCACTGCAGACCAGAGAACAGCACATTAGACGTGAGAAGGCTACAAGTAATGTGTGTACGGCACAAGCTCTACTAGCGGTTATGGCTTCTTTTTATGCTGTAATGCATGGTCCAGATGGTTTAAAAGCTATAGCTCAGAGGATTCATAGAAAAACCGTAAGATTAGCGCAGGGATTAGAGGCAAACGGTTTCAATGTGGAGCAAAAGCACTTTTTTGATACTATCACAATAGACGTTGGGCCAATGCAAAATGTCATTCTAAAATCGGCAAATAACGAAGGAATTAACCTTCGGAAGATAGGTGAATCTAGGATTGGAGTGTCATTAGATGAAAGAACTAGGCCAGCTATCATTGAGGCAGTTTGGCGATCATTTGGTATAAAACGAAAGGATAATGACTTAACACCAAATTACCGAATTCCAAATAAATTATACAGAAAAACTGATTTTCTTACGCATCCGGTATTTCATATGAATAGAGCAGAAAGCGAGATGACAAGATACATGCGGCGTCTCGTTGACAGAGATATAGCTCTGGACAGATCTATGATACCCCTTGGCTCATGCACTATGAAACTCAATGCAGTTGCAGAAATGCTCCCATTATCTTGGCCAGAGTTTTCTCAAGTTCATCCATTTGCTCCTGAGGACCAAACTTTAGGCTATCAAACGATGATAGATAGTTTGTCTAAAATGTTATGCGATGTCACCGGATATGACTCTATATCAATGCAATCTAATTCAGGAGCCCAGGGCGAATATGCAGGACTACTAACAATTGGGCGATACCATAGGTCACGCGGCGATAATAACAGAGACATTTGTTTAATTCCTATGTCAGCACATGGTACAAATCCGGCATCAGCCCAGATGGCTGGGTTGCAGGTCGTTCCAGTCAACACATCAGATAATGGAGACGTAGACATTAAGGACTTTGAAAGTAAAGCAAAGGAATTTAAAGATAGACTGTCATGCTGTATGATAACCTATCCTTCAACTCATGGTGTATTTGAAGCTCATGTTTCTAAAATTTGTGAAATTACCCATAAGTTCGGCGGACAGGTTTACCTTGATGGTGCAAACCTTAATGCGATGGTTGGACTTGTAAAGCCAGGAGAAATTGGGGCTGATGTCAGCCATTTAAATCTCCACAAAACTTTTGCAATCCCTCATGGAGGTGGAGGACCCGGCATGGGGCCAATAGCGGTCAAAGATCATTTGACTCCATTTCTTCCTGGTAATCCTCTCGAGGATACTGATGGGGGAGCCGTATCCGCTGCTCCATTTGGATCAGGTTCAATATTAACCATTTCTTGGGCTTATTGCTTGATGATGGGCGGAACAGGGCTTACCCAAGCTACCAGAGTAGCCATTTTGAATGCTAACTATATCGCAAAAAAATTAGGGGAGTTTTATCCCATTCTTTACACGGGTCCAGACGAAAGAATAGCTCACGAATGTATTATAGACATTAGGCCACTAACTAAAGATACGGGTGTTACTGTTGATGACATATCAAAAAGATTGGTTGACTGCGGTTTTCACGCACCAACAATGAGCTTCCCTGTAGCAGGAACTCTTATGATTGAGCCAACTGAAAGTGAGACTAAGGCAGAACTTGATAGGTTTTGTGATGCTATGATAGCAATTTTCCATGAAGCAAAGGATATTGAGGAGGGTCGTATTGATCCAGATAATAATCCGTTGAAAAACGCTCCTCATACAGTTGAAGATCTGGTTGGAGAGTGGGACAGACCGTATACCAGAGAACAAGCTTGTTTTCCTCCTGGTTCTTTTCGGATCGATAAGTATTGGCCTCCGGTAAATAGAATTGACAATGTTCATGGGGATAGGAATCTAATTTGTACATGTCCGCCCATGTCTAGCTTTGAAGAAGACACCAAAGGGAACTGATTTTTTTTATAGCTTTTTATTATATGTTCGTTTTACACTGGGGTTGATATGGGCAATAACTGTCCTATTAAAACCGAAACTTTCTATAACTAAAAATGTCAAAAGTTAAGCGTAAACTAACCACCATCCTTGCTACCGATTGTGTCGGATTTAGCAAAAGAATGGACGAGAACGAAGAACTAACACTTGAAAACCTAAAAGCCTGTAGATCTATAATTGACCCACAAATAAAAGAATTTGGAGGAAGAATTTTCTATACAGCAGGTGACTCAGTTATAGCTGAGTTTGAAAGCCCGGTTGAATGCGTTAATGCGGCAATAGGTTTTCAAAAAGCAATAAATGACCGAAATAATACTATTCCTAACGACTCACGACTTGACTGGAGAGTAGGTATCCATCTGGATGACGTCATTATAGAAGGAGATAATGTCTATGGTAATGGCGTTAACATTGCCGCGAGACTAGAGACTGCCTGTACCCCTGGACAAATACTTCTTTCAACAGCTGTGCAAGATCAAGTTAATAAAAGGATAAGCTTTACTATTGAAGACGCAGGGACCAAATCCTTAAAGAATATTGATGAAGCCTTTCAAGTATATGGAATCTCACCTTCTGGCGAAAAAATTTCTAAGACTGATGCTTTAAAAGAAAAAGACGCGCAAGAAGCAGTTAAAAGTTATAAGCCAAAATTAGCAGTTCTGCCTTTTGATAATATGAATAATGACGAAGATAGCGGGTATTTAGTCGACGGTGTTGTTGAAGATCTGATTACAGAGTTTTCAAGAATAAGAGAACTTGAGGTCTTATCCCGACAGTCTTGTTTCGAATTCCGTGATGCTTCCAGTAGTATAAGAGATTTTTGTAAAAAATTTGGAGTAGATTACGCAGTTTCAGGCAGCATTCGCACATCTGGAAAGCGAGTTAGAATTTCTGTCGAGCTATCTGACTCGAGTGACGGCAATGCTCTTTGGAACAACAAATATGATCGTATCCTAGAAGACATTTTTGATGTGCAAGACGAAATTGTAAGAAAAATATCGTTAGCACTTTTAGGTGAGATTGAAATTTCTAGCCTAGAGCGAGCCAATCGTAAACCAACAGAAAATCTTACTTCGTATGAATTATTGTTAAGGGGAAAAGTATTACACCACAAATTTAAAAGGGAGGCATGCCTAGAAGCTATTGAGTCCTTTAATCAAGCAATCCAAGCCGATAATAATAATGGTCAGGCATATGCTTGGAAGGCTTGCGCTATAGGCCAAGGGATGGGACGCGGATACTTGGAAGGCGATATGCAAGAATGGTGGGATAATTCAATGCAGTGTATAGAGAAAGCTCAACAGTTGAATGACAATGATTTTGAGGTCCATAGAATGCTTGCTGAAGTTGCATTAAGTACACACGACTTCAAAGCCGGAGAAAGACATGCACGTACCTCATTCAAAATGGTACCGAATGATCCAAGAGTATTATCCGTATATGGAGAGATACTATCTAGAACTGGTTCAACAGAAAGGGGAATAGAGCTTCTAGAAAGTGCCCTTGAATTGGACCCGATACCAATGGGAAAAACAAATACAGACCATAGAACAAGAGCCGTTCTTTTTGGTTATTTTATGGACAGAAACAGTAAAAAATGTAGAGACCTCATAAATAACTTACAGGATATTGACTTTAAGTCATGGCTGGTAACTGCAAAAATTTGTGATGATGAAGAGATAGGATATGAATCGGAACCATGGTTCGCTGAGAATAAAGACCACTTCAGGGAAATGGACTGGGGAATGGAAATAGACAGGTTTCACTTAAATAATGAAGGTCTACAAAAATCTCTTGAAAGCTTCGTCGAAAGTGTCTTCAGTTAATTGGCTAAGCTGGATACATTAAGGATAACGTTTCTGCATACATAGCTAATCTCTCAGTTCCCTTAATTTCCATAATTCTTTCAATTCTTAAGAGAACAGAATCATCGTCACGTAAAGTTACCTGCGCTATTTTTGATTTTAGCCTTATAAATGAACCCACTTTTACCGGAGAAATAAATCGAACTTTATCGATACCATAGTTAAGAGTGTGTTTTAACAACTCAATATGAATTTTATGTTTTCCTAAACTGGGAGAAATACAAAGAGTTAATAAGCCATGAGCAATTGTTTTTCCCCCTGGCATTTCATCGAGAGCTCTATCAGAGTCTACATGGATCCATTGATCATCACCTGAAAGTTTTGCAAAGGCATTAATAAGTTCTTGATCAATTAAAAACCAATCACTACACCCTAAATCATAATTCTCAAATTTCTTTAAGTCTTGCGGATACCTTACTTTTAGCAATTACAAAACCTCGAAGAGACCTGCAGCTCCCATACCGCCACCGACACACATAGTGCAAACAACGAACTTTGCATTTCGTCGCTTCCCTTCAATTAATGCATGACCTACAATTCGAGCACCCGTCATACCAAATGGGTGACCTATAGATATTCCCCCACCATTTACATTTAGAATTTCATTAGGGATACCCAATCGATCTCTGCAGTAAATTACTTGACTTGCAAAAGCTTCATTAAGCTCCCAGAGATCAATATCGTCCATTTTTAACCCACTATTTTTCAGAAGCTTTGGTACCGCATATACCGGACCTATCCCCATTTCATCTGGATTGCACCCCGCTACTGCCATCCCTCTATAAACCCCCAGTGGATTCAAGCCCCTTCTCTCTGCCTCTTTTGACTCCATTAAAACACTTGCTGAGGCTCCATCCGATAATTGTGAGGCATTGCCTGCAGTGATGTGACTACCTTCATTTATATGAATGCCATCTTTAAAAACGGGTTTGAGTGCAAGCAAGCCCTCCAAACTCGTATCGGGACGGTTCCCCTCATCCTTCATTAAATTTACTTCATGGTAAGTCTCAACTTTGGTTTCTTTATCAAAGTATTTCATTATCGACTTCAGAGGAACAATTTCATCATCCATTAACCCTTTTCTTTGCGCAGCCGCCGTTCGCAATTGGGATTGTAACGCATACTCATCCTGTTGTTCACGTGATATCCCATATCGATCTGCTACTGTTTCAGCTGTTTCGATCATAGTCATGTATAGATCAGGTATTTCACTCACAAGCCAAGGATCTCTTGCATTATCTGTTCTAAAATTTTCATTTCTGACTAACGAGACGGATTCCACTCCACCCCCCACGGTAACATTCATTCCATCATCAATTATTTGTTTAGCAGCGGTCGCAATCGCCATCATGCCGGATGCACACTGCCTGTCTATTGACATACCAGCAACACTTGTGGGAAGGCCTGCCCTAAGCAACGATTGTCTAGCAATATTACCCTGCTGTGTGCCTTGTTGAGCCGCAGCGCCCAATACTACATCATCAATATCACTAGGTTCTACTTTAGCCCGTTTCACTGCCTCTGATATAGAATGACCCGCTAAGGTTTGAGCATGCGTATTGTTGAACGAACCTCGATATGCTTTACCAATTGGCGTCCTTGCTGTAGATACTATAACTGCTTCTCTCATCAGAATTATCTCCTTGGTAATCTTGATTTGGTTTGTAACACTGTATACTTTACCATAATAATTTAAGGTCAAATATAATTAAAATTTTACTATGTTGAATTATATTATTTATTACAGTTTCTCGCGATCCGAAGTGAGCAGTAGTGAGCTAGAAGGAATTTTAAGGAAAGCAAGAGACTGGAACCAGGCTCATGAAATTACTGGATTGCTGATTTATAGGTTTAATAAAATGTTTAAAAGAGGCAATTTTCTTCAAATTATCGAGGGACCCAAAAATTCAATATTGTTAGCGTGGGAAAGAATATCGGCTGATCCAAGACATCACACCATAACGGTCCTAGAAGATGGGAACTTTGTGGAGAGAAATTTTTCAGCTTGGTCTATGGGTTTAAAGAATCTTGATACTGAGATGCTTCGGGAGGTTCCAGGATTTATTAATATTAATAATGACCATTTTTGGTCAAATCCAAATAATTTGAAGCCTACTGCTCTAGAACTATTGAGGAATTTCTATGATATGGGTTAAAAATACAAAACCTATGAAGACTTGATTATTTTCTGTTTAGCTTCTGAACTTATAGCTACTACCACACCCTTGGTTATTATTTTTGTTTTTTCAAAGGGCTCTTTTTTTTCATCCATACCTTCAAGCTTGACTATTCTTTTCAAGCCTTCAGTTAGTACTTTAGAAGTCAGCATATCTGTTTTAATCAACCCACTCACCTTTCCTAAATATGGGGACGGTCTCTCCATTTTTTCCAAAACCATCAATATCTATTTCTCCCGACCCGATCATCCAATCAATGTGGATCATGCTTGAATTGCCACCTCTGTCCTTAATTTCAGAAGTTGAAAGGTTCTTTTCTCCTTTGAAACACTTCGAATAACATTGCCCAAGTGCTATATGACATGCGGCATTTTCATCAAATAGTGTATTGTAAAAGAGAAGTCCTGAGCTTGAAATTGGAGAGCTATTAGGAACAAGTGCTACTTCCCCTAATCTGCGGGCACCTTCATCTGAATCCAATACCTTTTTCAAAACAGCCTCACCCTTACTAGCATTTGCCTCAGTTATACTTCCTTTTTCAAATACAACTCGAATATCATCAATTAATGTTCCTTGATGAGATAGCGGTTTAGTAGAAGACACATGCCCCTCAACTCTAAGGGCATGTGGTGTTGTAAAAACTTCTTCAGACGGAATGTTGGGATTACAAATTATTCCGTTTTGAGACATTGAGGCACCACCCATCCACTCATGATCATCTGCCAAACCAACTTTTAGGTCTGTTCCAGGTCCTTTAAAATGTATCTCTTTGAAATCTTTTTGATTCAGCCACTCTCTTTTTTCTTTAAGCTTTTGATTATGTATGTTCCAAGCCGCTACTGGATCATCAGTATTGACACGCGATGCCATGAATATAGCCTCTGCTAATCGGCTTTGTGCTTCTCCCTCAGCTAAATCTGGGAACATCCTCTTGGCCCAAGCTAAACCAGGCCATGCTATTATGTTCCAGTTAATATCAAATTGCGTAATTCTTTCTCTTGCTGGTTTGTAAGCTTTAGAATTAGCTTTGTTCGCTCGTCCAACCTTTTCTGGGTCCATATCTGACAACAACATCGGATCATCTCCAGCTATTGCCATTCTAGCCGTATTATTGTCAAAGGCTTCGCCCATGCCCTTATAGAGCCAATCTGCTGCAACATCAAAGCTTTCATCGGATGCATATTTATATCTTGCTAGCGTAATTTCACTATCGGAAAAGAATGGGGTGACTAAACCAGCTCCTGCTTTGTAGGCGTGTTTGGCTATAAATCTGACTAACGGTAATGCATCTGAAGGAGCCGTAATCAACAAATTTTGTCCTCGTTGCAAACCCAAGCCAGTATTAACTGAAAGCTCAGCGAGCTTTTCTAACTTCTCAATGTCTATTGAATGCATGGTAACAAACCTTTCACAATAAATTAGAAGCTTTACTAATCCAAAGATCTATTAGTGCGAACATGGATAAGACTTGCTTTTATTAGGAGTACTATAGGAGATAATTAGCCTTTTAGAGAAATCAACCTTGGGTCAAATATCGCTGGTAGAGATTTCTTTTTGTATCTTTTTAACATAGCAAGCAATCCAACATCAAGCAGACACTCTATTCCTATAACCGTCGAGTAAGCTAAAGAGAATATCCCAACATTGTAAAATGTTTCTTGATTAAATCCTTGACCATAGAAACACCAAAACGCTACCCACATAATTATTCCACCTTGATACAGTCCAGTAAGTGTCAAAACATGCCTATACCGTAAATCGGTATAAGTACTGTTGGGTGGGATAATCTTTTTTGACATATACGATACTGCAAATAAAGGAAAAAGTAAGGTTGATATGTTTATATAGAGTTGTGGTAAGTCTGATGGGGCGAACAAAAATCCTTGTAAAGACAATCCAGCGACAAGACCAAAAGCCGCTGCCCCGGCCCCAAAAAATAAAAACAAAGTGGTACCGAAGATAAAATGGACCTCAGATACGCCTAACGGATATTGTGGTAGAACTTCAAAAAAAGAAAAAACCAAAATGGTCGTTATTAAACATCTCAAGCCAGTTACCAACACAGATGTATTGGTTAGAATTCGCTGAATTATCATTTTCAGTCCTACAGCTATCGCAGTTGCTCCAGTGAGATAACTAAGTCCTATTTTTGCGCCATTTACTACGCCTGGTTCTATATGCATTAAGTTTTCCTTTTAAATCTATTGGTAAAATCGTAGTTTAGTAATCATAAATCTGTCAACAAAAACTGGCACTAAAACTCAAAGATTTTTATTTTTTTAAGAAAGCTTTTTGATGAGGTTTTTCATAAAGCTTAGCCCAAGTTCAAACTGTGATTTTTCAATATACTCATTAGGCTGATGAGCAACAGAAATATCACCTGGGCCACATATTACAGCAGAATATCCCTTTTCCTGAAATTGACCGGCCTCAGTACCATAAGAAACAAAATGGTTTCCATTATCACCAGTAATTTGCCTGACAAAAGTTTCCGCTTCACCATTAGTTTCAGGTCTTAAGCCAGGCACTGCTGACCTATTTGAAACAACAATTTTTGCGTCTCCAGAAATAGTCTTCATTTCGGACTCTATTTCTTTCACTTTTTCGTTATATTTTTCAATCCAAAAATCAACTTTCTGATCAGAGACCACTCTAATATCCATTTCAAAATTACAATCTTTGGAAGTGATATTATGTGCTGTTCCACCTTTGATTACGCCCACATGCAAAGTGGTATAAGGAGGATCAAACAAATTAGCAGTTTCAGTTCGCTCAGCTGCCTTATTGGCTACGTTCTGCTGATTAGCCCAATCAATCAACTTTGCTCCATTCATTATTGCACTTACACCTCTATCTAAGATTGAAGAGTGAACCTCTTTTCCAACTAAATGCGTTGTGAAACCCAAAGCGCCCTTGTGTCCAGTGACTGCAAGCATGGTAGAGGGCTCCCCAACAATAACCATACTAGCCTTCGGCAATTGCTTTATCATTTCATCAATCATTGGCGGAGCGCCAATACAACCCACTTCCTCATCATAGCTAAGCGCTATTTGAAGAGGTCTTTTCACATCACTTTTTTTAGCTTCTATCATCGCCCAAATCGACAATGCATCAAACCCTTTCATATCGCATGATCCACGACCATAAAGCCTATTGTTCTTTTCAGTCAGCACCCAAGGATCAGTACTCCAATCTTGGCCTTCAACCGGAACAACGTCGGTATGCCCCGATAGCACCACTCCTCCTTCTATAAGTGGACCAACATGCGCAAAAAGGGACGCCTTATTATTGTCTTCATTATATTTTCTAAATGTTTTTATATCAAACGAGTTAAAATATTTCTCTACCCAATCTACCAGCTCAAGATTACTTCTATCGCTTACAGTAGGAAAGCTAACTAATTTTTCTAAAATTTCTAATGCCGAGAGTTCAGTCATTTATTTAATATCCACAATCAGTTGTCAGTACATAGTGATTTTTTGCTACCTCTTTATATTCCGAGGGCGCTGGATCATGGGACAAATCATGAATAGGCGATGGAAGAGGTTTGAAGTTTAAATCTCTTTCGGACTTCCTCTTATCCGGGTCCGCAATAGGTACCGCTTTCAAAAGATCCTGTGTGTAAGGATGCTGAGGATTACGAAAGATCGATGGACGAGGCCCTATCTCTACCAGGCGGCCTAAATACATAACACCAACATCATGGCTTACGCGTTCAACAACGGCCATATCGTGGCTGATGAATAAAAAGGAAAGACCCAAATCAACCTGGAGTTCCATCATTAAATTTAATACTTGAGC
>OZSS01000199.1_pt1 | contig 27729 bp, 30 predicted proteins | sample 1779911 | NCBI WGS metagenome assembly OZSS01 (sample SAMEA2603589, study PRJEB24840) | metagenome | biome: Water; feature: Photic zone; material: Seawater sample | place: Mediterranean Sea | collected 2013-11-12 | depth 10 m
ATGAAAGTAGATCTTTAATAGCAATTCAGGGACCTAAATCATCGCAAATCTTAAATGATGTCATTGATGGAGTAAAAGATTTAAATTTTGCTTCTGATATCGATCTAATTATATTTTATGATTCTAAAAATAGTCCAGTTAAAATTGAAGAATTTAATAAATCTATTAAGAGATTAATTAGTGATATTTCAAATGTATCAGATAAATTTTTTCATAAAATTGACCTAAGATTAAGACCAGATTTTGGCAATTCCTTGATTGTTTCTGATATAGACCAGGCAATTGATTATTACACTTCTGTTGGGAGAAATTGGGAAAGACTTGCTTTTCATAGATCTAATTTTTTGTGTGGAGATGTTCAAAAATATTTTTTATTTAAAGACGCTATAAAAAGTTTTTTATTTCGGAGATCTTTTGATTACTACGCCATAGATGAAATTAAGAAACTTTTTGCTTCTTCCAATGACCAAAAGAAACTCGACATAAAAAAATCTTATGGATTTATAAGATCATGTGAAAATATTATCCATTTTAATCAACTTATATGGTCAGGTAAGATAGACTCTTTAAAAGAAAGCAATATACACAAATTATTTATTAATCTTCAATCTCAGGAGAATATAATCTCCCATGATGATTTAAAAAGTATCAGAGACGCTTATTATTATTTTCGTAAGATTGAGAATTATCTTCATGTTAAACAAAATACATTTCAAAATTTATTAGGTTCTGAAGAGACCTATTTAAAATGTTTTTACATAATAAAGACCATAATCTTGAACCAACTGATTGGGAAATTAAATCAAAGTGAATAGAAATAAAGATTAAATATATTAATTCATTTTTTAAAATGTTTATATTAAGTGAGTGAGCAGATTGAGAGATATAATATTTTTGAATATTATTTTTGTAGTGATTTAAAATTTGTTTTAAATCAATATTGCTAACTTTATAAGATTTATTTAGATAATTGTATTTAGATAAAAAAGAAGAGTATTTATATAAATTCTCTAAGTCCAAATAATTTTCCTTTCAATGTAATTAAGTAGATCTTTTGTATTGTCTATTATAGAAATATCTTTTTTTATACCTTTAGAATTTGATATGTTATTAATTAATGTGAACAAACTTTTTTTAAGTAAATTAATATTTAAATACTTATAGTTATCTAATTCTTTAATTGAATCTAAAACTAAAGAGGTCTTATCATTGATTTTTTCAAGTTTTAACTTTTCTAAAAAAAGTGCATCTTTAGCAAATTGCCTTCCAATCATGTATTTATTAATATTTTTTGATTTGAAAGAGTTAAAAGTTTCTAAATCATTTACCTCACCATTAGGAATTAGCTCCATTTCAGGAAATTTTTTTGAACACTCCAAAAATAATTCATAGTTAATTTGTGGAATTGTTCTATTTTTCTTTGTATCTAAATTTAAAACACCATTCCTACAATGAATAAAAACTTTTTTAATTCCTATATCTTTAAAAAGATTTAGATAACTGAAAATATAATTCTTATCTTCATTCATTCCTAATCCCAATCTACATTTTACTGACACTTCATGTTTGTAGTTGATTAATTCAAATAAGCATTTTTTTACCAAGTCGTAATTTTGAGTTAATGCAAGACCTAGCATATTTTCTTGTACTCTTGAACTTGGGCATCCTAAATTGAAATTGACGTGTTTTATGATATCTATCTGATTTAAAATATTTATTGTTCTTTTAATTTCTTGAGGATCTGAACCAGCAATTTGTATAGCACTTTTATTTTTTTCTAAAAAATGCTTACTAATTGTTTTAATCTCATTGTGAATAATTGCTTTATCAACAATCATTTCAGAGAAAGTAAGAACACGATTTCCATAAATATTTTCTATTAAACTTCTGAAATAGCAGTCGGTGTAACCCATCATTGGTGCTAAATAATAATTCATCGAAAAAATTCTTTTATTCATTGAAAAATACTTTAATAAAAGTAAAAATCATTAAAAATCAAGACATTGGAAAATTTCAACATAAATCAACTAGTTTTTAATTCTGATGGGCTAATACCTACAATAGCTCAAGAGAAATCGACAAATGAAATTCTTATGTTGGCTTATTCAAATCAAAATTCAATTCAAATGACAATTGAAACTAAAAAAGCTCACTTTTGGAGCAGAAGTAAAAAAAAATTATGGCAAAAAGGAGAAACCTCCGGTAACAAACTCAATATAATTAATATTTATACAGATTGTGATAGCGATACTCTAATTTTTGAAGTAGAGCTTGAAGGAGACGGTGCCTGTCATACTGGTTCAAAAAGTTGTTTCTATAAAAAGTTAGAATTATGAGTGAAGTAGTAGCATATAAAGACTCAAATAATAATTATTGGGATACCGAAGTCGAAAATAGTACTCCTATAAAACATAAATCTGAGGATGCTTTAAACATTATGCGTCACGATATGGCTCATATTTTAGCAGAAGCTGTCATATCTCTTTTCCCGAATGCAAAACCAACTATTGGTCCGTTTATAAAAAATGGTTTTTATTATGATTTTGATATGGAGAGTACATTATCAGATGATGATTTAGAAAATATTGAAAAAAAAATGAGAGAAATACTCTTAGAAGGAAGAGATTTTTTAAAAAAAGCTGTTTCCAAAAAAGAAGCCTTAGAAATTTTTAAAGATAATAAATATAAGTTAGAACTTATCAATAATTTGGATAACTCTGATGAAATAACTCTTTATGAACAGAATAATTTTACAGATCTTTGCAAAGGACCTCATCATAAAAGCACAAAGGATTATAATGCTAGCTTTAAGATAACCAGTGTTTCAGGAGCTTATTGGAGAGGCATTAGCACCAATAAAATGCTTCAAAGAATTTATGCAACTGCTTGGTATTCAGAAAAAGAGCTTCGAGTATATTTAAAAAATTTAGAAGAAGCCAAAGAAAGAAATCATAGAAGATTGGGAACAGATATGGGTTTATTCCTACTCACTGATTTATCCGCAGGTAATGTATTTTGGAAAGATAAAGGTTTAACTTTGTATCAAAATATAGAGAAATACATACGCTCTGAGCAGCAAAAATTAAACTATTTTGAAGTAAAAACACCTGAGTTAGTTTCAAATGAACTCTGGATAAAATCTGGTCACTGGGACAATTTTAAAGAAAATATGTTTACGTCCGAAACAGATAACAAGACATTTGCTTTAAAGCCCATGAATTGTCCCTGTCATATAGTGTTATTTAATTCTCAACTCATAACTTATAAAGATTTGCCACTGAGATATTCTGAATTTGGTAAATGTCACAGATATGAACCTTCAGGGGCTCTGAATGGATTATTTAGAGTGAGAGGATTTACCCAAGATGATGCACATATCTTTTGCTCTGGTGATCAAATTTATGATGTGTGCAATGAGACAACTCAATTAATTGAGAGAGTTTATAAGAAGTTTGGTTTTGAAAAAATAAAATATAATATTTCTACTCGCCCAGAAAAGAGTATTGGCACTCAAGAAAATTGGGATAACGCAGAAAATCAATTAAAAAAAGTTTTAAAAGATAATAACAAGGAATTTAATATATTAGAGGGAGAAGGTGCATTCTACGGACCAAAAATAGAGTATACATTAGAGGATTCTCTTGGACGTGAATGGCAATGTGGCACAATTCAAATTGATTTTAATCTACCAGATAGGTTGGGAGCTAAATACAAAGACAAGGATGACAAAAATCAAGTTCCTATAATGATACATCGTGCTGTAGTTGGTTCATTGGAGAGGTTCATAGCGATCATTTTAGAAAACACAAATGGCTGGCTTCCATTATTTGTTACACCTATTCAACTTGCAATACTGCCAGTATCTGAAAAATTTGTAGACCATAGCAATCAAGTAAAGGAAAAGCTTCAACAATTTGGTGTAAGAACAATTGTTGACAGCTCAGATAATAAATTAGGATATAAGATAAGAAACTCTGTTTCTAAAAAAATTCCCTACTCACTAGTAATGGGAGAAAAAGAAATTGAGTCAAAATCATTCACTCTGAGAAGTAATGAGGGTAAAAATACTTCATTTGATGACATTAAATTATTATCAAATTTCTTTGTAAGCAATTAACTATTAATAGCTTCATTTATAAAATAAGTTAATCTCGTAAATGACCGAACATATTAAGGCAGTAACAATAGTTATTTTAAGCGGTCTAATATGGAGTTTTGGTCCACTAGTTGTAAAAAACATGATAGATCCACATATCTATCAACTCCCCTATCTTATCATTAGAGGACTGACAGTAGCATTAATTATAGCTACGTATCTTATAATCAAAGAACAAAAAAAATTTATTCTTAATATAATAAAAATAGATAAAGTTTCTGTAATCGGCGGTCTTTGTTTAACTACAGCAATGATTGGTTTTATTTATTCGATAAGCAATACAACTGCTGCTGTCACTCTTTTTATGTTAGCCTTAATGCCCTTTTTAGCTTCATTAATTGCATTAGTATTTATTAATGAAAAAATTTCAAAACAAAATTTTATCAGCATGATTATTGCATTTATAGGTGCTTTAATAATGATATATGCTAGCGCTTTTAGTGGTTCATTATATGGATTGATCATGGGTTTTATATCTAGTTTAGGATTTGCAGCATTTACCGTTGCCTTACGAAGTAAAAGTGATAACAAGAAATTTTATATTTTAATTTATGCAGGGATATTTTGTGCAACTATTTCTTGCTGTTTGATGATAATAAATAGTCAGGAAATCTATTTACCCTTTAGAAATATTTTACTAAGTATTACGCATGGCTTAATAGTTGCAAGTGGGTTAATTCTTTTTAGTATTGGATCAAAACACCTGCTCTCAGGTGAGTTGACAATGTTATCTTTATTAGAAGTAGTTGGAGGAATATTTTGGGCATGGTTACCTGTACTTGGTATTAATGAAATTCCAAGCACTAATACAATAGTAGGAGGTATAGTGATTTGTTTAGCTATTGCTATGAATTCATATCGTTTTGATAAAAAAAGACTTCAGAATTTAATTAGATAGTTAGCCCTATAACTCCAATAAAAGTTAGGGAAATACCCAAAGTTTGAATTTTAGATATTTTTTCTTTTAAAACCATTCTGGCTAATAAAACAGTTACAAGACCAAAGCCTGAGGAAATCACTACTGCAATACTCACTTTATCAAAAGTATACGCCGAAACTAAACAGAAATAACCAGTAGTCTCTAATATTCCCTGAAAAAATAAAATGGGTGCTGCTTTTTTTGTCATTGTTATCTTAGACTTTGTAAATAACAATAAGGTTGCAATACCCAATAAACTAAAAAATCTAACATATATAACAGCTTCGATTGGATCCAAAGTATTAGAGGCTTCTTGTGAAAAAATAAGACCTAAAGCTAACATTCCACTTGCCATAAATGATACAATTAATGAATCTTTTATATGTTTTTTTGATAAACCAAGGCTTTCTTTGAAACTGTCCGCACTAATTGACACAAATACTGCCCCTGAAATTACTATCAAAGTCGCAATCCATTGAGTGAGTGTAGGCTCACTTCCTAAAAAAAATCTTATAACAAAAACGAAAAAAGGATTAGTTGCTGCTATTGAGGCAACAATTGATACAGGCCCCATTTGAAGACCCTTATATAAGCATAACAGTCCAAACATTATTAAAATACCTGATAGAAAGCTATTGCTCAAACCTATGGTATTTGGAGATAACCCACTTCCAAAGAAATAAAATAAAAATAAATAAAATATTGAGCCAACAACTAACATCCAAAAAAGTGAGTTTTTAAAACCAACTTCTTGTGATGAAAATCTTGCTAAAAAATCTCCTACGCCAAAGCTAACCGCTGAGAGAATACCTAAAAGAATAGCCATGAACTAATAAAAACTAAACGTGAAAACTTTCGCCGCAACCGCACTCACTAGTTTGATTGGGATTTTTGAAAACAAATCTTTCTCCATACTCTTCTTTTATAAAGTCCATTTCGGTACCAATAACATACATTACAGCTTTATTATCAATATAAAGAGGAAATTTATAATCATTAACTAGTTCACATCCTTGTATGTCACTTTCATTGACATATTCCATTGTATAGCTAAGACCAGCGCAACCTTTTGTACTTAAACCAATTTTTAAACCAATTGCATTATTGTTATCTACTAACAATTTAGAAATTTGTTCTTGAGCCATTTTAGATAATGTAAATAAGGGATTAGACATTTAAAAACCTAGAGCTAATTTTGCATCTTCACTCATCATATCTTTATTCCAAGGAGGTTGAAAGGTTAGATTAACACTAACTTGTCCTGTATTTGGAAGTTCGTGAACTTTTTTTGCAACATCTAATGGAAAACTATCCGCAACTGGACAATTAACAGTTGTTAGCGTCATTATAATTTTAATATTGTTAAATTTATCAATTGATAGGTCATAAATTAATCCAAGATCATATATATTTATATCTAGTTCTGGATCTTTTATTTTTGTAAGAACCTCTATAATTTTATCATGTGTCAAGTTTACTGACTCTGATGTTGATACATCTCCAAAGGAAATATTTCCTTCAGAATTTACTTTAGGCATAAAGTCAGAAAGTGTCTTATCGTCCATATCTTATTGTAATAATTTTAAAGTTTTTTTCATAGAGTCAACAAAGTGGTCTATATCATTAATGTCATTATAAATTCCAAAAGAAACTCGGCAAGAACCAGGAATACCTAATTTTTTCATAAAAGGTTGACAACAATGGTGACCTCCTCTGATCATTATTCCATATTGGTCGAGAAAAGTGGCAATATCATTAAAATTTTGGTTTTTGATATTAAAGGAAACAATTGAAGTGGAATTTCCATTGTCGTTTGAGCCATATATTTCTATTTCTTCAAAGTCATTAAGAGCTGAAATTAGTGTGGATCTGAGTTTTTTTTCATTTGAAAAATAATCTTGGTAATTAATTCTATTTAGATACTCCATGGCAGCTTTAAAACCAATGGCGGCCTCAATAGAGGGTGTTCCTGGTTCGAATTTATTTGGCAACATGGCGTAAGAAAAATCGTTTGAAGAAACCTCATTGATCATCCCTCCTCCTAAAGTTGGAGGGTTTAGTTGGTTAAGAATATCTTCTTTACCAAACATAATTCCAATACCAGATGGACCGTAAAGTTTGTGAGAGGAGAAAGAGTAAAAATCGCAGTTTAAATCTTTGACATCAATATTAAGGTGTGCAATTGACTGGCATCCATCAACAGCTACATAAATATCCTTATTAATTTCTTGTTTAATTTTTTTTATATCAAGTATTTGACCAGTAACATTTGACATGTGTGTTAAAGAAAGAACCTTAGTAGTATCATCACAATTATTTATAATTTCATCTTCCGATAGAATGCCTTCTTTAGAAATTGGGATTATTTTTAATTCTAATTCTAATTTTTTACATAAATGCATCCATGGTAGGTAATTAGAGTGATGTTCTAATTCTGTCACAACAATCTTATCGCCCTTATTTAAACGCTCTGCTAGTGAATTGGCAATAATGTTTATAGAGTCGGTAGCTCCTCTTGTAAAAATTATTTCGTTTATAGAATTTGCATTAATAAAAGATTTGGCTACATCTCTAGATTTTTCATATAAATCTGTAGCATCGATACTAAGGGAATTCATCCCTCTATGGACGTTTTCATATGAGTTTTCAAGAAACTCAGAAATTGAGTGTATAACTTGTTTTGGTTTCTGGGTGCTTGCAGCAGAGTCAAGATAAGTAATGGTTTTATCTCTTATCTTTTTATCTAAAATTGGAAAATCTAATTTTACATTATTCATGTTAATAAACTTTCAATTATATTATTGGAATAATCTCGTAAATTATCATCTTTAACAGACTCAATAATCTCTGCAATAAATGCTTTTTTTAGTATTTTTTTAGCCATTTCACTGTCAATACCTCTAGACTTAAAATAATAAATTTGATCCTCATCTAATTTAGAAACAGTAGAACCATGACTACATTTTACATCATCAGCATAAATTTCAAGTTCTGGCTTATTATTAGCCTTTGAAATATCGTCTAAAAGTAAAGATCTGCTCATTTGATATCCATCAGTTTTCTGAGCTATAGAGTCGACATATATCTTCCCTTGAAAATTAGTTATAGCACCTTTCTCAACTATAGATTTAAAAATCTCTCTACTTGATGAGGAGGGCTTTAGGTGCTGAATAAATGAATAATTATCATTTACCCCGTTGTTATTAATATTCAAACCAAATAAATCAAAATTACACTCAAGATTTAAAGAGGCATAAAACTCATTTCTAGTATGAATATTATCAGACTGAAAAGAAACAAAGTTTAAATGTGAATTATCTTGAAGATTTGACTCAAAATATAAAAAAGATTTAAAATTTGATATATTAAAGTGAATTACATTTAAATTTGAATTATTAGATATGTCAAAGAATATAGATTTGGGGTATTCGTCATTTGATTTAGTATTCATTATAATAAGATTAATTTCATTTTTCGAAGATTTAAGAAAGTGAATATTGTTGTTTATTTGTGAAATATCTAAAAATAAATTCTTATCGTCTATCAAATCTAAATTTATTGAACTTGTATCTCTTTTTAATAAAGAGGAAACTCTAAAGAAACTGTCATCATTTTTGTATTTCCATTGATTTAAGTTAGAAGCTAAATCAACTGGATTTGAAGTGAGAGAGGAAATATTTTTAGAGATTCTTAATAATTCGGATAAGTCTATATCTCTTAGTAAAGTTTCAGATTTTATATCCCTATGAAGTTGAGCATACTTATAGTTTTCAATTTTAAAATTTTTATAAGGATTTTGTTTATCTAATATAGTTTTTGCATATTTTGATACATTATCAGATTGTATCTTGTCTAAATTTAATGTGAGTTCCATTAGGCAGATTTAGATATTTCTTCATATCCTTTTTCTTCTAACTCTAGAGCTAAGGAGTAATCTCCTGATTTCACAATTCTACCATCTGCAATAATGTGAACAAAATCAGGCTTTATATAGTTTAAAAGCCTTTGATAGTGAGTGATTACTAAAAAGGAATTTTCTTTGCTTCTTAGTTTATTGACACCCTCGGAGACAATTCTTAACGCATCTATGTCTAGACCAGAGTCTGTCTCATCTAAGATAGCCATCTTGGGGCTTAACATTGACATTTGTAAAATTTCTTGTTTCTTTTTTTCACCACCTGAATAGTTTACATTCAAGTCTCTTTTGAGCATTTCAGTATTGATATTTAATTCTTCAGCTTTTGACTTCATTAATTTAGCAAATTCCAGGGCATCCATTTCACTCTGACCTAAATATTTTCTCTTTGAGTTGATTGCTGTTTTTAAAAAAAAAGAAGTTTGTACGCCAGGTATCTCCATTGGATATTGAAATGCCAGAAATAAACCCTCATTTGCTCTTTCATCTACATCCAACTCTAGTAAATTTTTTTCGTTATACTCTATTGTTCCTTCATCTATTTCATATTTATCTTTCCCTGATAATACATAAGAAAGTGTGCTCTTCCCTGAACCATTTGGGCCCATGAGTGCATGAACCTCACCCTTATTTATTGATAAATTTAAACCTTTGATAATTTTCTTTTCTTCAATGGAAACATGAAGGTTTTTAATTTCTAACATTATCCAACACTACCTTCTAAGCTAATTGCTACTAATTTCTGTGCTTCTACAGCAAACTCCATTGGCAAATGTTGTAATACCTCTTTACAAAAACCATTGACGATTAAACCTACCGCATCTTCGCTATTCAATCCTCTTTGCTGACAATAAAATAATTGATCCTCATTAATTTTTGAAGTGGTTGCTTCATGTTCAACCATTGAGTCTGAGTTACTTGACTCTATGTACGGAACAGTGTGGGCACCACATTTATTACCTATTAATAATGAGTCACATTGAGTAAAATTTCTTGCATTTTTAGCTTTTGACAAAATATTTACTAAACCCCTATAGGTGTTATTAGCTTTTCCAGCAGATATACCTTTTGATATTATCTTAGAGGATGTATTTTTACCGATATGTATCATTTTTGTTCCTGTATCGGCCTGTTGCATATTATTAGTTATTGCAACTGAATAAAATTCTCCTTTAGAGTTATCTCCTTGCAAAATACAGCTTGGGTATTTCCATGTTATTGCAGATCCTGTTTCAACTTGAGTCCAAGATATTTTAGAATTTTTACCTCTGCAGGCACCTCTTTTTGTTACAAAGTTGTAGATACCCCCCTTACCTTCTTTATCACCGGGGTACCAATTTTGAACTGTTGAGTACTTTATTTCTGCATTGTCCAGAGCAACTAACTCAACATTAGCAGCGTGGAGCTGGTTTTCATCTCTCATTGGAGCAGTACAGCCTTCTAAATAACTTACATAACTATCTTTATCTGCGATAATAAGCGTTCTCTCAAACTGACCGGTGTTCATTGCATTAATTCTAAAGTATGTTGACAACTCTACAGGACACCTAACGCCCTCAGGAATATAAATAAAAGATCCATCAGTAAACACTGCTGAGTTTAAAGCAGCAAAAGAGTGATCAGACACGGGTATGACACTTCCTAAATATTTCTTTACTAAATCAGGGTGAGTTTTTACTGCCTCAGAGATTGAGCAAAATACAATACCCAGATCACTTAATTGTTTTTTATAAGTAGTGGCAACTGATACGGAGTCAAAAACGGCATCAACTGCAATACCAGATAACATTTTTTGTTCTTTTAATGGGATACCCAGTTTTTCATAAGTTTTGATTATTTCTGGGTCGATTTCATCCAAAGACTTAGGTTTATCTTTGAGACTTTTAGGAATTGAGTAATAATAACAATCTTGGTAATCAATTTCTGGAATATTCAACTTTGCCCACTCAGGCTTCGGTAGCTTATTAAATACTTTGAAGGCATTGAGCCTCCAATCAAGCATCCACTCTGGCTCGTCTTTTTGGGCAGATATAAATTTTATTATATCTTCATTTAAACCTTTAGGAGGGCGTATTTCATCTAGCTCAGTAGAAAAACCATACTTATAATCAGTGTCTCCTAAAGTATTTACTTGTTTAATTGTTTGTTCTGTAGCTGCCATAGATTTCGATATATATGATAAATAAGGATTTTTACAAGAAAATACGAGTAAACTCTTTATTTAGTTCAGTTTCTGCTTAATTATCCCACCGCCTAAAACTCTATCATTATCGTATAAAACACAAGCTTGGCCTCTAGTTATAGCCTCTGCAGGTTCATCAAATTCAAAAGAATAAGATGTAGATTGTTTGATAAGTTTTCCTTTTTTAGGCTCGGATAAAGACCTAATTTTGGCACTACAGGGAATTTCAACAATATTTTTTGATAAGTCATATTCTGGCATAATAAAATTTAAATCACCCAGTAAAAGAGAACTTCCTAAAAGGTCTTTTTTATCTCCAACAATGATTTGATTTTTATCTTTGATAATATCAATAACATAAAGAGGATCATCGTTTGAGATTCCCAAACCTCTTCTTTGTCCAACTGTAAAATTTTGAATGCCATCATGAGAGGATAATACATTTCCAGAGAGATCAATTATTTCTCCCTTTTTTTTATTTGATTTAATAAATTTTTTATAATCTCCGTCTGGAATAAAACATATATCTTGGCTATCTTTCTTATCGTAAACAATCAGTCCTAGATCCTCAGCTATTTTTCTAGTTTCTGCTTTGGATATTTCACCTAATGGAAATCGCAAATAGTCTAATTGATTTTGAGTTGTGGCAAATAAAAAATAACTTTGATCTTTTGATTTATCTTCAGCTCTATACATATGAGCATCTTTGATTTCACCTTTTCTTCTGATGTAATGACCTGTAGCCATACAGTCAGCATCTAATTTTTTTGCAAAGTTCATTAAGTCTCTGAATTTAACGGTTTCATTACATTTTACACATGGAATAGGAGTCTCACCATTTTCATAAGATTTAATGAAATAATCTATAACATCTGATTTAAATGTTTTTTCATAATTGAAAACGTAATGTGGTATATCTAATTTTTGAGCGACTCTTCTCGCATCGTAAATATCAAGGCCAGAGCAACAAGAACCCTTTTTGGCTGAGTTGTTAGAGCTGTATAGTTGCAAAGTGATACCTACAACGTTGTATCCCTCTTTTTTTAATAGTCCCGCTGTAACAGAACTGTCAACTCCACCAGACATAGCAACTACTACAGTTGTACTAGCTGGATCTTTATTAAAACCTAATGAATTCATTTATAACTTGCTTTTTTTATCAAAAGTAATCTATGATCTCTTCTTTAATTATGCCAGAAGTATTTATACAAGGTGGTGAAGGTAAACTTCAAGCCAAATACTCACCTAGTGAGCAAGAAAAACCTAATATCGCTATAATTTTACATCCAAACCCAAAACATGGTGGAACGATGGATACAAAGGTTAATTATGCTGCTTTTAAAGTAATGAAAGATGCTGGTTTTTCAACTCTTAGAATTAACTTTCGAGGTGTTGGTAAAAGTGATGGTGCTTTTACTGAAGGAGAAGGTGAGTTGAATGATGCTAGTGTTTCACTAGATTGGTTACAAAAAAAGAATGAAGATTTTCGATCTTGTTGGATTGTAGGTTTCTCTTTTGGAGCATGGATTGGATTTCAAACACTAATGAGAAGACCAGAGGTTGATGGATTAATTTTAATAGCACCCCCAGTAAACATGTATGATTTTAACTTTCTATCTCCCTGTCCTATTAAAACATTAATAGTGCGTGCTGAACAAGACGAAATAGTTAAAAGAGATAACCTTAAAGAATTTTTTGAAACTTTTAAGAAGCAGAAAAATGCAGACGTTTCAATGGAAACTATCTCCAAATCTAATCATCTTTTTGAAGGTAAATTGGAACCTCTTATGGGGACATTAAACAAGTATATTCAAAAGCATAAAAGTTAACAACGTTCTCCTAAATATATATTTTTTAGTACTTTTGTAGTTGTGAAATATGTTGAATTTTTTTTTAATAAATATCTTATACCCAAGTAAGCCATTCCTTGAGACTCAATGAAATCCCCATTCATATTGTAGATATCTATTAAAGATACATCTTCAAAATATTTTTTAAATATTTTTTGGAGTGTAAGGTTTTTTCTTCCACCGCCCATTAAGATTATCTTATAGTCTGACGGAGATGAAATTAATTCTCTAATAGCATAAGGTATAATTTCTAATAAAGTAAAAATAGTATTATTTAAATTATCGTGTTTAAAAAATTCATTTTTATATTTATGAAAATAATTTCTATCTAAAGATTTTGGTAACTTTTTATCAAAAAATTGGTCAGATAGAATTTTATTAAATAAGGTCTCAATATTTTTTCCCTTCTTAGATATAGATCCATCTATATCAAAATTTTGACCAATTTTTTCGTAAATTAAATCATTGATAATAGCGTTACCAAATGAGCTATCTCCTGCTTTAATATCCTCATTGTTAATTAGAGTTATATTGGTTACTCCCCCTATATTTACAAAAATTACTTTTTTTAAATTTAATTGCATTGCTAGCATTTTATGAAATTCTGGCATTATTGGTGCTCCATTACCTCCATTTAGCAAATCATTTTTTCTAAAATTACAAATAACTGGTGAATTTGTATCAAATCTTAGACTTTTATCAAAAAGCTGTATTGATATTTTAGTCTTTTGATCGTGAAAGATTGTTTGACCATGCACAGCTATTAAGTCGATTTTTACATTATTATTTTTGATTAATTGATTGATAGCTTTCTTGTATTCCTCGTTTAGCAAGGTTAGTACACTTATGTCATTCAAATATTCTTGGTTAATTGTATTGAGTAATTTTTTTTTCAATTCTTTACTATATGGGATGAATTCATTTGAAATTTCATTAGCGAAAGAAAGTCCATCTGATTTAATGAGGCTACAATCAATACCATCTAATGATGTTCCAGACATGCATCCAAGGGCCATATATTCCATTTGATATCTATAAAATTATGTTAATTATTATATATGATTGATTATATACAGTTATTTAAAGATAGACATCTATTCAATCAGTGTACAAATGAAATTGAGCTAAATACTTTATTAAATAAGAAAAAAATAATTTTTTATATTGGCTTTGATGCAACAGCTGATGCTTTACATGTTGGAAGTCTGGTACAATTAAGAGCTATAAAGACACTGATCAAGCACGATCATCAAGCAATAGTGCTATTAGGTGGAGGGACCACAAAAGTAGGAGATCCATCAGGTAAAGATACAGCGAGACAAATTTTAAGTTACGACAATATTCAAAAAAATATTGATAATTTCAAAAGAATTTTTAAACATTATTTTAGAGATTTTAAAGAAAATATAACCTTCATTAATAATGATCAATGGTTAGATAAATTAAATTATATCGAATTGTTAAGAGATGTAGGTAGTCATGTTTCAATTAATAGAATGCTAACTTTTGAAAGTGTTAAAGAAAGACTTAAAAGAGAACAATCATTATCTTTTTTAGAATTTAATTACATGATACTCCAAAGTTATGACTTTCTTTATTTAAATAAAAATGAAAAATGTGATTTACAAATTGGTGGATCTGACCAATGGGGAAATATAGTTTTAGGAATGGAAATCATATCTAAAATAAATAAAAAAGACGCTTTTGGACTTACCACACCTTTATTAACAACTTCAACCGGAAAAAAGATGGGCAAAACTGAGCAAGGAGCGGTATGGATAGATGAAAATAAGTATAACTCATATGATTTTTATCAATATTGGCGAAATGTAGATGATAACGATGTAGAAAAGCTATTACTTATATTTAGCGACTTGGATAAGAGTGAAATAAAAAATATCATCTCAGAAAATATCAATGAAGCAAAAAAGAAACTTGCTTTTTTAGTAACCTCAGATTGCCACTCACAAAAATCTGCAGAGGATGCTGAAAAAAAAGCTATTTCTATATTTGAAAATAATTCAGATGAAAATTTAGACGAGATTTTACTAGATAAAAATTTAGATATTAAAATTTTAGATGCACTCATAAGTCACAACTTAGTTAGCTCAAAATCAGAAGCTAAAAGACTAATTGAAGGTGGGGGTATTAAGATAGATGACAGCACTGTAAATGACTTTAATACTGTTCTGAATAATAAAAATGATAATCAAGTTTTAAAAATTGGTAAAAAGAAACTTTTTAAACTAAAATTTAATTAACTAGTATCTCGCTAATAGCTTTATTAATAAAATCAAGGTCTTCTTTTGATTTACCCGCACCGGCGTAATGGCCATAGTCTGAGGGAATGATTCTTAATTCTCCATTGGGAATATCTTTTAATTCAATTTCATTATCCTCTGGTGGAAAATACAAATCATTTTGACCTGGCATAAGGATTGTTTTTGCAGTTATTGAATTTAAAGCTTTAGAAAAGTCGTTTTGGTATAATTCATTGTTACTAATATCATGCTCTTGCCAAGTTCTAATCATAGCTAAAAGATCATTCGCATCACGCTGATAATAAATTTTGTTCCATAATTTATCTAATACCTCTTTTGGATTTTTAAAACCATTACTTAAATAATGTTTTTCTCTGAACCAGTTTTGACCATGGGCCCATCCCGCCCATACTCTTGCCATTGTAGTTTTCCCTTGGTTTGGTTGGCTTTCATAATTGCCTTTATTCCAATTAGGGTCAGATATCAAAGCAGCATATACACCCTCAAGAAAAACATAAGTATGACCCGTGGTCTTGGCATGACCACACATTGAAATGGCACTTTCTATCGAGTCAGGGAAGTATGAAGCCCATTGAAGTGCTTGTTGCCCTCCCATTGACCACCCTATTACAAGTTTAATTTTTTCAATATTAAATGTTTTTTCTAATAAAATTTTTTGAGCTTTAACATTATCGTAGATTGTGATTAACGGAAAATTTGGTCCCTTTATTTCTCCATTTACATTGCTTGGTGAAGAAGATACTCCATTGCAAAACATATTAGGTATAATGATGAAGTAATCATTGGGGTTAATAGGAAAATTATCATTAATTATATTTCCTTGCTCTAAGTGAGTTCCTGCATACCTAGTTGGGTACAAAATAACATTTGATTTGTCTTCGTTAAGATTACCAAATGCTAAGTATTTCAAATCTAAATCGATTGTTGTTCCTGATTTGAGTTTGAAATTTTTTAGTTCAAAATTTTTTAATTCTTGTTTGTTTATCAATTAAAATAACTTTAAATATTCTTTAATTTCCCAATCTGTAGTTGTGGTATGATACCTCGACCACTCGTCGTATTTATATCCCACAAAATTATTGATCATGGCCTCTGAAAACACCTCTTTGGTTAAAGGGTCTGCTGCGAAAGCATCAACTGCCTCTAGTAAGTTTCTTGGAAGACTGGTTACTTGCTTTTTTTCTTTTTCTGTTAAATCATACAGACTTTTATTAGTGGCTTTAGGTGGTGTCATCTTCTTATCAATGCCCTCAGTAGCCGCGGCAGCCAATAATGAGAAAGTAAGGTATGGATTTTGAGTTAAATCTGAAGCTCTATCTTCTATACAATATCTGTTTTGAGGTAACCTTATCATGGCAGATCTATTATTATTTCCATAAGTCATATGAGTTGGAGCCCAGGTATGCATTCCACCATCTAAGCCCTCAACAGTAGGTACAAAACCATTATAAGAATTTACCGTTGGGCAAGCTAAAGCTGTGATAGCAGCACCATGTTTAAGTATTCCTGCAACAGCGTTATATGCTTTATCTGAAAATTTATCTCCATCTTTGTAAATATTTTTATTTTTCTTTTTAATAGAAGCTACACTATGGTTGATATGAGCTCCAGATCGCCAGTCACTAATTGTAGTTTTTGGCATAAAAGATACAAAATAACCATATTTTTTTGCTATCTCTTTTAGAAGAACTCGCAAAAAGACAAATCTATCAGCCATTGATAGAATATCTGTATATCCAAAATCTAATTCATATTGACCGTAAGCACCCTCAGCTACGACATCATGTATGTCCCATTTCAAATCATTATTTAAAATATCAATAATCTCTTTTAAGAAATTCATTCCATCTATTGAATATTCAGAGTCATATCCAAAAGCTTGTCTTCTCAAAGGAATAGGATCTCTATCAATAGCTTTTACAGGTTTATCACCATCCCATTTCATTAAAAAAAATTCTGGCTCTATACCAACAAAAAATTTTAAATCAGATTTTGCACATTTTTTAATTTGTCTTTTTAAGGTCATTCGAGGACAAACATCATAGGGTTTGTCGTTCCAGTAAAGATCTGCAAAAATCCATGCACATGTTTTATCCCATGGGCAAATAACAAGACTATCCAAATCAGGTAATGGTATTTGATCATTGTCTGCAGGTGTTAATTCTGGAACAAAAGAGACAGAATGAACTGCAAATTGAGGACCTTTACCCATACAAAGATCTTCAAAGTCGGATATTGGCATTGGTTTTGTCTTTGGACTACCTAGGAAGTCAATCCAATTTGAGTAAATATACTTTACGCCTTTTTTTTCTAATTGTTTTTTTAATTGTTTTACTTTTTTTATATCAGGTAAGGCGTCTTTAAAATTTTCAAAATAATCACTCAAAAGAATTTCTCGCTTTCAGATTTAACAAATTGAAATTATAAGACCATAATATAAAATTTCTACTTGTATTTATGAATATAGAATTTTTTAAAAGATCTTGGATGAAATTTTATAAAAGAGGTTTCATAACTGGGTTCCTAGTGCTGACTTTTATGTTGATGATTGATCAGTTTTTACAAAATCCTCTTTTTTTTAGTAAAATAACAAGCATCACGGTTTTTATTTATATTGTCTCTACTATTTTTTTTGCAGCAATATTTTGTGGATTATTAGCTGTAATTTTCGCAGGAGTAGTGACAATTGTTACAAAAAAATAATTAATTTTCTAAACTATTCAGCCAATTTACTAACTCGAGTTTACGATCATAAAGATCTCTATTCTCTAATTGTTCCAAGTTATGAATAAGTTCGCTAAATTTCTCACCAGTCATTTTATCAAGATAATTTGTTTTCCAGTATGTCATTAAATTACCTATAAAATTGTAAGGAAGCTCAGGGTGATATTGAGTACAGATTATATTATATTTTTTATGAACAATAGACTGGATAGAAAAATCATTTTCAGATATGACTTTAAAATCATTTGGAATATTTTCAACGCTATCATAATGATGTCCTGGTGCAGTAAATAAATCTTTTTTGTTTCTATAAATGTAATGATCATTTTTTATTTTTATATTATTTGCAAACCCAAATTCAGGTATTGATGATTTAGTAATTTTGCCTCCAAGAACGGTTACAAAAACTTGCAATCCCCAACAGCTGCCCCAAATAGGTTTCCCAAGTTCAACTATTTTAGTAAATATTTCTAATTGTTTTTTGTTATGTGAGTTGTTTTCGTAAATATTACCTAAGCCTCCTGTCCATAAAAAAGCATCATAATGAGAAAAATCAAATTCATTAATGTCTACTAAATATGACCTAAGAACTTTAGTTATATATTTTGGGTTTTGGTCTTTTATAACTTTCTCAAAAAAAGTGTGTTGGAAGGGGCAATTTGCTTTTACATGTTGATCGTCGTGGTTTTTATCCATACCACTGATAATTAGTAAATTCAAAGAAGTTTATTTATCTCTAGTCCACTTTTTTTTTAAAATTAAATCATAATCACTTTTTGCTACTCTTCTTAAAATAAAATACATAAAGGCAATCCATATTAAAGCAGCTAATAATTTATTATTTATTACAGTTTGAACTATGTTTTGGAAAAGTAGGTTTGTGGTATTGTAATCCATATTTTAAGGCGGGGATTATTTCCCCGCCTTAATTATAACATTATTTAGTTTTTTTTGCAGTATCAGACTCATGTTTTGCTGCAGCAAATGTAGCAAATATACACAAAGCAATAACAACAAGGGTCCAAAAGATTAGAGTACCTTCACTGTTGGCTGATGTAAAATAAGCGTCTACACCTTCCCAACTATTTTCAGGTCCTGGCCATGAATTCATGATTTCTCCTTCCTCATTCGTTATTGATAAGCTTTTAAACCAAGCTCAGCACTGTCAATTCCAGCTTTTTGTACCTCATCTGGTACTCTAAGCCATCCCATAGCTTTCATAATAAATGAAAGGCCATATCCTGGAACAAATCCAAGTAAGAACATAACAATTGCCCCTACCAATTGACCTCCAAAGCTAGTTGGTGGAATATCGCCGGATGCTGGGTAACCAGAAGCAAAAAGTCCCATTGCTAGTACACCCCAAATTCCAGCTACACCATGAACTGAAATAGCACCTACTGGATCGTCAATCTTGAAGATACTGTGTAACCAATTATTCGCAGGAATAATAATCACACCACCAACAAAACCTAATACAAAAGCTAATCCTGGGTACCAGACATCTAGACCAGAAGCACATGAAAATATACCTGCAAGTCCTCCGGACATCATCCAAAATGGATTACCTTTACTCATCCAGAATGCACCGATCATTCCTCCACCAAGACCCATTAGGGTATTGAAAGCAAATGATGAAAGAGTGGCTGGAGCACCATAAATATTGATCCATCCACCAAGTTCAGCACCTCCCCATATCAAACAACCACCAAGGAATCCGAAGAAACCAACAATAATCATTAATAAGCCTATGAATGAAAAACGAAGGTCATGACCTTCAATTTCATTAGCTGTGCCGTCTGCATTATATTTTCCAACTCTAGGTCCTAGGTTTAGTACTACACCAAATGCAAACCAACCTGCTATCATGTGAACCACACCTGCAGCTCCAACATCATGATAACCAAATTGGGTTACTAACCATCCATCAGCATGCCAGCCCCATGAAGCTCCAAGTATCCAAGCTCCTGATCCAAGAACTACTGCTAAGAAAACAAAAGAACTAATTCTTATTCTTTCTAAAACAGATCCTGAAAAAATAGATGCAGTTGTACATGCAAACAATGTAAATGCTGCCCAGAATATACCTGTGGCTTGATCACTTAACATTGGTCCCATTGATACATTCCATGGTGTTCCATAACCCTCAAGGTCTATGGGTGTAAAACCACCTGGGAATGCAAGATAAATATACCAACCAAATAACCAGAAAGTTGGTATCATGAATGCGAATGCTAAAAGATTTTTACAAGCGGAGGATACAGCATTTTTAAAACGCGATGATCCAACCTCATACATCAAGAAGCCGACGTGAATTGCAATCATTAATGCAGTACACCACCAATAAAATGCTTCGGTACTAACATTTGCTTGCATCATCACAAACGATTCAAGTTCTTCAAGTGTCATGTATGACCTCCTTAATTAATTAATAAAAAAGATAAAAAAAATTTAAGAATCATTTTTAGTATCTTTATGTATTTTACTTTTTAATAACTAAATTATAAAATTAATAAAATTTAAAATAAGTTTAAAAATTAAATAGTATCAATGTGTTTTTAGCATATGCAATAAATGCATGTTAAATTATGAAAGAGGAGAAAATAAATGGTAACCAATCTTCATCAGTTCGCTAAGAAAAATGGAGTAAAATATTTTTTTGTAAGTTTTGTAGATTTGTTCGGTGTTCTGAGATCAAAATTAGTGCCTGCAACAGCTATAGATGAAATTCAATCAGAGGGGGCAGGATTTGCTGGCTTTGCTACATGGTTAGATATGTCTCCAGCTGACTCAGATATGTTTGGTATGCCTGATGGTGATAGTGTTATCCAACTTCCGTGGAATAAGGAAATAGCTTGGGTAGCCTCTGATTTGTTTATGGATGGAAAGCCAGTAGAAACATCACCCAGAATTGCTTTAAAAAGACAAATTGAAAAAGCTGCTAAAAAAAATCTTTATATGAAATCTGGAGTTGAATGTGAATTTTTTTTAGTAAATGCAGATGGAACATCTTTATCAGATGAAAGAGATACGCAAGCAAAACCATGTTACGACTCCTCTGCATTAATGAGAAGATACGATGTTATTACTGAAATATGTGATTCAATGATTTCACTTGGATGGAAACCTTATCAAAATGATCATGAAGATGCGAACGGGCAATTTGAAATGAACTGGGATTTTTCAGATTGTTTAGTTACTGCAGATAGACATGCATTTTTTAAATTTATGGTAAAATCAATAGCTGAAAAACATTCATTAAGAGCAACTTTCATGCCAAAACCTTTTACAAATTTAACAGGCAATGGGTGTCATTGTCATATATCAATCTGGGATAAAGCAGGTAAAAAAAATATGTTTTTAGATAAAAAAGATGAATTAGGTTTATCAAAAACTGGTTATAATTTCTTGGGCGGCATAATGGAAAGTGCAGACAAAATGGCTGCTGTTTTTAATCCTACAGTAAACTCTTATAAAAGAATAAATGGAAGTATCACTACATCAGGTGCAACATGGTCTCCAAGTTCCATTACATGGGCTGGTAACAATAGAACACACATGGTTAGAGTTCCTGGAGCAGGTAGATTTGAATTAAGACTGATGGATGGAGCTACAAATCCATATTTACTTCAAGCAGGCATTCTTCTTTTAGGTTTAGATGGTTTCAATAATAAAAGAGATCCTGGGAAACGATTAGACATTAACATGTACACAGAGGGTCACAAAGCTGGAAAGGTAAAAAAACTTCCTTTAAACCTTCTTGATGCTATTCGTGATTTTGATAAATCAAAAATTATAAGAGCAGGATTTGGTGATGATTTAGTTAATAGTTATGTAAAACTTAAAAATCAAGATTGGGGTACCTTTAACAAACACCTTTCTAGTTGGGAGAGAGAGACCACTCTAGACTGTTAAACGAATGACTCCAGAGGTATTACAAGAAAAATTTCTTGATTGGCAATGTCAATCAAGAATTCAAGCATTTAGGACACAAAGTGGTAGACCCAATTCCTCTATGGCTCCGATATTACTTGATAAGAAAGGTAATGAACTCCTAAGAATTATTGTTGTAATATCTGAAAATGATCCAGTAAACACTACAAAACTTTTTGAACATACATTTAAACGAACATACGATCCTGCTGATAGATTTGATAAGATGAATAAATTTTTATCTTCTGAATATTTTATGGATAAAGATAAATTTTCGGACTCTTTGTTTGCTACTTTCCCCAAAAGTTCAAGTATTTCAAAGAAAGTAGTTAAAGAAGGGTCGTGTATCCTTGATTTTATTCACTTATCGACGAATTATAGATTATTATGCTCTCCCTTTATTCTCGATAAAAATGAAGAACATTGGGAAAATATTTTCTGGCATAATAAAAATTTTAATCCAGGATTGGGTAATGACATCGATGTTATAAAATTTATTCCAAACTGGAAAAAGTCAAAGCTAATTAGGATTAAAGATTAAATATTTTAGCTTTAGGGGGACTAAAGCCCCCTAATTTAATAAAACTTATTCGACTAACTTAAAGTTTTCACCCTTAGCATAGGTTCTTTTTAATTGAACCAATGGATGGTTGGGTGACATTTGAAATTTGATAAGTAATTCTCTTGCCAACATATCTCTGTCTTGTTGGTTTTTTGGAAGTTTAATTTTTTTAGGAAGAGTGATCCAAGCATTTGCGTTTCTGTCAAATACAGCGGGTGTGTCTCCCTCAAAACCCATATGAATATCTTCTAACCAGTTTAAATCATCCCATCCCATAATCTCAATGTATTGCTTTAGGAAAGGAGTTAGGTGTTTGTAATCAGGGATTAAGTTTACATCGTAACGATAACCGATATGTTGACCGATCATTTTTTCTCTTGATGTTTTTATTTCTTTATCTTTTAACTTAGCCCCACCTACAACTTGGTAACCTTTCGGTTTAGAAGATTTTTTAGCAGTTTTTTTTGATTTTGCTGTTGATGTTTTCTTTTTAACCATTTTTATCTCCTAGATTGAGTGGTAGTTATCGACACCCACAGTCAAATCTGTTCCAGCTAAAGGTACTTTAGCCATTGCTGATGACTCCATTGTTAGTGCTGCTAAGTCTTCTGGTTCAAGAGAGTGGATATTTGTCTTACCACATGCTCTTGCTAACATTTGACACTCAAGAGTCATTGTGCTTAATAAATTATATACTCTCTCCGCCGCTTCAGTTGGATCTAATCTACTTCTAAGAACAGGATCTTGTGTGGCTACACCGACAGGACACCTACCAGTATGACAGTGATAACAATAACCTGCTTCAACACCCATTTCTTTTTCATAATCGGCCTCAGGAATATCTTTATTACAATTCAAGGCAACTAAACCAGCTGTTCCGATAGCGATAGCATCAGCTCCTAAGGCTAAAGCTTTTGCCATGTCAGCACCATCTCTGATACCACCAGCGAAAACTAATGAAATTTCGCCAGTTTTACCCACGTCGTCTAGAGCTCTTCTTGCTTCTCGAATAGCGCCGATACCAGGAATACCAGTGTTTGCTGCTGCTATATGAGGACCTGCAGCTGTAGAACCTTCCATAGAGTCTAAAAATATAGAGTCAGGATCGCATTTTGCTGCCATTCTAACATCGTCATAAACCCTTGAAGCACCTAACTTCAACTGAATTGGTACTTGATTGTCAGTTAACTCCCTTAATTCTTGTACTTTAAGAGCTAAGTCATCTGGGCCCATCCAGTCTGGGTGTCTGGCAGGAGATCTTTGGTCAATACCAGCGGGTAAGGATCTCATTTCAGCAACTTGGTCAGTAACTTTTTGGCCCATTAAGTGGCCACCCATTCCAACTTTTTGACCTTGTCCTATGAAAACCTCTATAGCGTCAGCAAGTTGAGCATGATGCGGATTAAAACCGTATCTTGATTGAATACATTGGTAGTACCATTTGTGAGAATATCTTCTTTCATCAGGTATCATTCCGCCTTCTCCAGAACATGTAGCACTTCCAGCCATTGAAGATCCTCTCGCTAAAGCAGTTTTTGCTTCATAAGAAAGAGCACCAAAACTCATACTTGTTATATAAACGGGAATATCAAGTTTGATAGGATTTTTTGCTCTAGGACCTATGATAGTCTCGGTTAAACATTTCTCTCTGTAACCCTCAATAACAAATCGTGTTAATGTACCTGGCAAAAATACTAAATCATCCCAGTGAGGTATTTTTTTCATTAAGGCCATGCCGCGCATACGATAACGACCTAGTTGTGATTTGATGTGGATATCATCCATGACCTCTGGGGTAAAGATTGAGTTTTGTCCTAATAATTGTGTATTACGTTTTGCCATTAGCCTAATATTCCTTTCTTTTCTGCTGGCTCTAGATTGTCATAATTCCAAAGCATTCTTCCTGCAACGTATTTTTTAAATTTAGAGGCTGGAACCTTACAATCAATCTCAGCGTTTTTGATTTTTTGTTCTAGCCATCTAACCTCATGTTCATTCATTTCACCAGGAACACAGTCAGTTCCTAAGGAATGAGGTTCTCCTCCTACAAATATAATGCCATCGTACATAGAGTCACCCATGTTTGCATTTACATCACCGCAAACAATAATTCTGCCTCTTTGCATCATAAATCCAGTGTAAGCGCCAGCATTACCACCGATTAAAATGGTACCACCTTTCATGTCAATTCCAGTTCTTGCACCAGCATCACCTTTAACAATTAAGTCTCCGCCTCTTAAAGCAGCTCCAAAACAAGATCCAGCGTTATTTTCAACGACAACTTTTCCTGACATCATATTTTCTGCGCAAGACCATCCAACTCTTCCGTTAACTCTAACAGTTGGGCCATCAATGCATCCAATACCGAAGTAGCCTAGGCTTCCTTCAAAAATTAAGTTAAGCTTGTTTAATATCCCTACTCCAAGAGAGTGTTTAGCTCCTGGGTTTTTAATTACTATAGACCCATATCCTTTTCGAATTGAGTCTCTAATTTTTTGATTTAATTCGTGTGCGTTAATCCCTTCACAGTCAATAGAAGTTCTCTTATTAAAATCAACCTCGTGGTTTCCATAATAGGTATAATTCTCCTCTTCAGTTACCTCAAAAAAGAGTTTTTGGGATCTACCTGATAAATTTTCATCATCAAAAGCAGATGTTTTTTTTGTTAAGCCTGCCATACTTTCACCTCCGCTTCATAAGGGTCATAAGTTTTAATTTCGTGAGGAAAGATATTCCTAATAGCAACTTCCTCTGATGCACATGCTACGATATCTTTGCTTTCATAGATTACCATTGGCTTTGCAGCCATGTGATCTTTGGCCATTCCAAGTTGATCTTTCGTAGCTACAACATATGTAAAGACTCCATCTAGTTCGTCTAAACTGTCATGCATCGCTTTTTCAAGTTCAATACCATTGGCCATTTTATCAGCTATATAAACTGCAATTATCTCAGAGTCACAGTTTGAATTGAATCTATAACCTTTTCTTTCAAGTACCCTTCTGTTACCCCAATAGTTTGTCAATTGGCCGTTGTGAACAACTGATACATCCTCAAAAGGAAAAGCCCAGTAAGGGTGAGCAGATTTTATATCAACATCTGACTCTGTAGCCATTCTGGTATGACCTATGCCATGAGTGCCCATAAACTTATTTAGACCGTACTGGTCTGAAACAGTTGTGGCGTCCCCAAGATCTTTTATGAGTTCAAGACCTTTACCAATTGATAATATTTCTGTTTTTTCGACTGTCTCAATTTCTGTTGCTAAATCTGTGAGATCACCTTTAAAATCAAATATATATCGAAAAGCGTATGGGGTGCTGGAGCTTTGTTTTGTTACTTTTGCACCATGTTTTTTTAAAATAGCATCGACAGCGTTTTTTCTATTTTTTAAATCATCTGGTGAGTCAACATTTGCATTTACTTTTTCAGCTTCATTCTCAGATATTTTAAATCTCATTACAAAACCTTTTTTAAGTGGTGTGCCATACATAGCGTAACCAGTTGAATCTGGACCTCTATGCTTTAGTCCCTGTAACATTAGACCCATCTGTTCACCAACATTGACTGTCTTTTTTTTATTTATTACTCCAGCTATTCCACACATACTTTTCTCCTATCTATTTTATGGTAAGCAATCCAAGTATTTATCAAGATCCCATTGAGTTGGAGTGGCTAAAAATTCTTCCCACTCATCTCTTTTGTATTCCATAAATACTTTAAGCATATCGCCTGGAAGACTTTCTTTAATGACTTCATCACTATCAAGACGATCTAAAGCTTCACCAAGTGTCATAGGTAGTTTTTCAACTTGCTTTCCAGCTTTCATTTGCTCGTACATATTTTGTTGTTCTGGTTTTCCAGGATCCATTTTCTTTGTAATACCGTGATCAAATGCTTTTAATAAACCACTACCCATGAGGTATGGATTATGAGCTGAGTCAACTGATCGATATTCAAATCTACCTGGTGCAGATACTCTCAAACCACAAGTTCTATTTTGGTATCCCCAGTCAGCATAAACTGGTGCCCAAAAACCTGTATCCCAAAGTCTTCTATATGAATTAACTGTAGATGATCCTAATGCGGTTAATGCAGGAAGGTGTTCCATAACACCACCGATAGCTTGAAGTCCAATCTTACCAGGAATTCTTCTATCTTTTCCATCAGGCATAAATGCATTTACTCCACCTCTTCTATGATGAAAAACATTTTCCATACCTGGAATTGTTTTATTTCCACATGGAATGAGTTCATCTTTGCCGCCCTTCCATAATGAGACGTTTGTATGACAACCGGATGCAGAAACTCCAACGAAAGGTTTACTAAGAAAACATGCTATTAAGTTGAATTCTCTGGCAACTTGAGCACAAATTTGTCTGTATGTTGACAATCTGTCAGCATTTCTCACAACATCATCATAATTAAAGTTTAACTCTAATTGACCAGGTGCATCCTCATGATCACCTTGAATTATATCTAAACCCATGGCACGAGAGTATTCTATTACTTTCATATAAACTGGTCTTAGAGATTCAAATTGATCAATATGATAACAGTATGGCTTAGAAAAACCGGAACCTGTAGGGCTACCATCTTCGTTCTTAGTTAACCACATCATTTCAGGCTCTGTACCTGCTCTTAATTCTAATTTATGTTTCTTTTTAAAATCTTCGTGAGCTCTTTTTAGATTACCTCTACAATCAGAAGTTAAGAAGCCACCTGGATCGCTTTCTTCTTCTCTATTTCTAAAACATGTACAAAACACTCGGGCTATTCTTTTATCCCATGGAATTTGTACAAAAGTTTCTGGGTCAGGTATTCCAACTAATTCGTGAGCTTCTGGACCATAACCAATATAGTCACCATGCCTATTTGTAAACAAGTTAGCAGTAGCACCATAAACTAACTGAAAACCTTTGTTTGCTATACTTTCCCAGTGATCAGCAGGTACACCCTTACCAACAATTCTTCCTGTTACAGATATAAATTGATAATAGATATACTCTATACCTAACTTATCAATTTTTTTTCTAACTTGTTTTATATAGTCTTGTCTTTTTTTATCCTTAACGTACGTTTCTAGCGCTGTCATATTATTCCTCCTCTACATCAACTCCAAGGGAACGGGCTCTTTGAAACCGGATGTAACTTCCCTTCTTCATATCGAGAAAATCTGAAAGGTTCTAGAATTTCAGACTTTCC
>OZSS01000200.1_pt1 | contig 27706 bp, 33 predicted proteins | sample 1779911 | NCBI WGS metagenome assembly OZSS01 (sample SAMEA2603589, study PRJEB24840) | metagenome | biome: Water; feature: Photic zone; material: Seawater sample | place: Mediterranean Sea | collected 2013-11-12 | depth 10 m
GTATTGCCTGAGCCAAGCATTGATAACGACTTAAGCTTGCTTGGTGGTATGGAACCATTCCGCTTTCAGGACTTCTTTTCGTAGGGTCCCGTTAAAAGGCTCGTTGTATTCATTTTCCCAAGGGCTGCCTGGATAGATTTGCATCGGTTTGATCCCAAGCTGCATCGCAATACATTTGAAAAGTTTATCGCGTTCCTAGCTGACAATTTAAGGGGTCAGACACCATTGAGGATTGATCCGCATTGGGCCAGCCAAACGGCTCTTTTGCGCAGCTACTCTGCATTTTGCCCTACCGATATGATCATTCGCGAGGATGAGCAGCAAACTCTTTTGCCCTTTTTAGCGCATCTGACAGAGTATAAACCCCCCAAACGCCGGTATTGGAACCAGAGGCGTCTTTGGCTTGGCTCACAGCCATTTACGACAAAAACTTGGAAACGCAACTGCAAGATATCTATCAACAGGATCATCTGATATTCGGGTTTGAAGCCTGGAGCACAACGTAGATTAGCCGATAGGCCAACCAACACAAAATGTTTACGCAGCCTGCATCGTTTGGGCTTCGGTCAATAAGGCATAGAGCGTTTTGCTATTCGGATTGGCCCTCAACTTGTCGCGCAGATCTATGTCGCGCAACAGCCGCGACACTTTTGCCAATGCGCTTAAATGCTCAAACCCAGCATTTTGCGGAGCAAACAACGCGAACACGATATCAACCGGCAATTGATCCACGGCATCAAACATCACCGGAGTTTCCAGCAAAATGAAGCTGCCCATTACCCGCTCAACGCCCGGCAAGCGGGCATGCGGCAAAGCCACACCATTGCCCACACCGGTCGGACCCAAGCTTTCGCGCTGTTGCAGCGCGGCGACGGTATCGCCGGCATCCAAACCCAGCGCAGACTGCGCCAAATCGCCTAGGGCCGCAATCAGCCGCTTTTTGCTGGACACTTTGGACATCACCCGCACCGCTTCTGGCCGCAGAAGATCAAACAATTCCATTTCCTTATTCCCAAAATTTACGCCAATTCAGCGCCAATGATGTTACCGTGGTTCAATCCACCCTATATTTCCATCGTCGCGCCGATACACCACATTAACGCTGCTTTTTCCTTCGGTTCGAAACATCAAGAACGTAGAGCCTTTTAGTTCCATTTGCATCACCGCCTCACCCACAGAGAGCGTCGCAATATCATATTCAGTTTCCGCTATAATCACTGGCTCCAAGCTCTCAGGCTCGGCGTCATCGATGCCAGAATCGTTGGCGAGGGTATAAGAGGCTGCTTGAGAAAGTTCAACCGGTTTGCTGCGCTCTTTATGGTGGTTCTTCAAACGCCGCTTATAACGGCGTAATTGCTTTTCCAATTTTTCATTACAGGCATCAAATGCTGCATAGATTTCAGTATCATGCGCCTTAGCCTGCGCGCTCAAACCGGATGAAAGATGCAAGGTCGCCTCACACACAAACTCATGCGCATTTCTGGAAAATATCACCGTGGCATCGGTGGCCCGCTGCGCGTATTTATCAATAACCACACCCAACACCTCCTTTGCATGTGTTTGTAACGATACTCCAATGTCGATTTGTTTGCCTGAAATTTGATACCGCATAGAGACCCCTTATCTAGGAATTAAAGTCATAAGATTGTGTTAAGATTATGGTCGGCAACAGTATTGCCGACGATGGCGCTATGCCTTACGTCAAAGCCAATAAGCGGCTTTCTTCCCTGCAACAGACTCAGCTGCAATCAGATGCATTACCAGCTATTGAAGGCGAGAGAGGCGTCTGTGTCAATGGGCAGGAGCAAAAATCCGCCGCTCAAACGCGGCTATCGCATCCGAAACGCATCGCCCAGATAAACTTGGCGCACATTGTCATTTAGCACTACCTCATCTGGCTTGCCGGATGTCAAAACCTTGCCATCGTGTAAAATATAAACCCGATCAACCAGTTCAAGCGTTTCCCGAACATTATGGTCAGTGATCAACACACCAATTCCACGCGATTTCAAAGCCGTAACCAATTGCCGGATTTCTCCAACAGCGATCGGATCAACTCCAGCAAAGGGCTCATCCAACAGCAAATATTTTGGATTGGCGGCCAAACAGCGGGCGATTTCCACGCGTCGCCTTTCGCCACCAGATAAAGCAATGGCTGGCGTGCGCCGCAAATGCTCGATTGAAAACTCGGCAAGAAGCTCTTCCAACCTTTCGCGCCGTTTATGGCGATCGCCAATTGCGATATCCAAAATAGCCCCGATATTCTGTTCAACGTTTAAGCCCCGAAAAATCGACATTTCTTGCGGTAGATAGCCAATTCCCATCCGCGCCCGCCGATACATCGGCAACGCCGTGATATCGTCGCCATCGATGCTCACTTTTCCGCCATCAGCAGAGACCAAGCCAGCCACTGCGTAAAATGTTGTGGTTTTTCCGGATCCGTTCGGACCCAACAAACCAACCACTTCACCGCGCTGTAAGAACATTGAGACATCCCGAATAACCACCCGCTTTCGGTAGCTTTTTCGCAAGCCGTGAATTTTCAAACCAATTTCAGGGTTCTCGCTGGCCAGCTCTGCAATATGGGCCTCCGGCTTATTCATCGCCCGTGCCCAAAACGGTTTTCACACGACCGCTCAGCGTCGCCGCGCCCGTTTCAAGATTGATTTCAGCCCGTTCGGCAGATAGTTTATTGCCCGCTTGTCGCACGAAGACATTACCCGTCATGATAATTTGGCTTGAATCGACCGCATATTCAGCGCGATCGGCTTTGGCTTCGTCTTCACCGGAGCGCAAAATAACCTCGCCCGTTGCCAGTAATGTTTGTATGGCGCCGCTTCCCGGCGTGTAGGTCGCTTGCACAAAATCGGCGTTCACGGATAAATCTCCTTGCAGAATTTCCACCATCCCGCTGAATTCCGTGACCCCGGTTTCATCATTTATGGCCAATTGAGCCGCAGAAATTTCTATGGGCTGTTCACGATCCGCTGTCACAGATCCAAACCCCGTGGCGCTCTGCTGCGCGAAGGCCATTCCAATGAACACCCAGCCAACAAGACCAAAAATAACTGCTTTATTCACGCCATACTCTTTCATTTTCTAGGGTCGTATACCAGTTTAATACCACCTTTGAAAACAATTTGCAGACCTTGTGTGGCTTCTTCACGAAAAATTTCCATTTCTCCTGCGGATAAACTGCCATTTGGAGCCCTACCTTCAACTGGCCCCTCTGCGCGCAACCATGTTTTGCTGAGCTTAACCAAAACTTTCGGGCTGCTCACCCGATAGCCCGCATCGCTGATAACCTCGACCAATTGATCGACCACCAATTCATCTTTTTCAACCTGATAGCGGCCCAAGCCCGCCGTGACCCTTATCTGCTGCGCCTCCCGAGGCTTGATAAGCAGCGCTATATCTTCAACCAAAACCATATCCTCTTTGGCAGGGTCTGGTAGGATCTGACGCGCCGAAAGGCTGACACTATCACCACCCGCTGTCATCCCAGAATAATAGGGGGCGGTTATTTTCTGATCTGAAATTAAATCAAACCGCTTGGCTTCCGAAAAAGGCAATTGGCTTTGCGTGGGCATCGGCTTGGAAATCAAGAATAAAGTTGCCAAAAGCCCCAAAGCGCTGAGCGGCAGCACAATTTTCAAGGCTACGATCAGCGGGGAATAAGAGGCTTTAGGCTCTGCCATACTGCTTTTTGTAAACGGTTTTGGGGTTAATGTGCAAAAATATCGACCTCGGGCCAGCCCGCAAGATCTAATTGCGCGCGCGTTGGTAAAAACGAAAAGCATCGCGCTGCCAAATCGCTGCGATTTTCACGCGCCAAGCGCGTGTCTAATGCAATGCGCAACTGATCCAGGTAAAGAACGTCAGATGCCGCATAATTCAGCTGGGCCTCGCTTAATGTTTCAGCCCCCCAATCCGATGATTGCTGGAATTTTGAGATATCAACCGAAAGCAATTCCTGCAGAAGGTTCTTAAGCCCGTGCCGATCTGTATAGGTGCGGGTCAATTTACTGGCGATTTTCGTGCAATAAACAGGCTCCGCCAACGCTCCAAATGCGTGATACATCGCCGCAATGTCAAACCGGCCAAAATGAAACAGCTTCAAAACATCTCTATCTTCAAGCAAGGCGCAGAGATTAGGCGCGGGCGCAGGCTCAGCTGCGATTTGAACCAAATGCGCATTGCCGTCGCCGCCTGACAGCTGCACCAAGCACAGCCGGTCACGATACGGGTTCAACCCCATCGTTTCGCAATCAATCGCGACCACCGCGCCCAAATCCAATTCATCGGGTAAATCGTCTTTAAAAAAAAAATTGGCCACGCCCCTGCTCCTGTAAAAACCGCGCTGTCCAGGCACCCATAAAGGCAATCGCTAAGCCCCGCAACTGTTTGCGCCTTCTGTTTTGCGTACATTACCCGCGCCTGCGACCGCGCAAATTTAACCATAATGCATAGCGCGCGCCAAAAGCCCTCAAAAATTGTTTTCCACCAGAGCCTTGAACAATAACACGCTTATGGGCCATCATCGGCGTATCGCATTCGGGCTGCAGGCTCGATGTGCATAATCTTGAATAAGGGGAAGGTTATGCTTCCATCGACCCTTTTTGATTTGACTGGCAAAACCGCTCTTGTCACGGGCGGTGCAACGGGGATCGGAAAAATGGCGGCAACCGGATTGGCCGCGGCGGGCGCCAGCGTATTTATTGCCAGCCGTAAGGGCGAAGATTGCCGCAAAACCGCTACTAGTATAAATGCGCTGAATTTTCCCGGATCGGTGGAAGGCTTCGCCGCTGATATCGCCACTCAAACGGGCATTGAAGCCTTGATAAACGACGTTCAAAAAAGAACCGCACGCTTAAATATATTGCTGAACAATGCCGGCCGCAGCTGGGGCGCCCCGCTGGGCGCCTTCCCGCATGACGCTTGGGGCAAAGTGCTTGATTTGAACGTCACGGGTATGTTTCACCTCACGCAAGGCTTGATCGAGATTCTGGCGGCCTCGGCACAGCCAGAGGATCCATCGCGCGTGATCAATCTGGGCAGCGTGATGGGCGAAATCCCGATGGGAGATCAAGCCTATTCCTATTCTGTTTCAAAAGCCGGAGTCCATCACATGACCAAAATTTTGGCCAAAGAGCTTGGTCCGCGCCGGATCACCGTCAATGCTTTAGCACCAGGGCCCTTTCAATCGGGTATGACCAAATTTGCCCTTGGTGAAGACAAGGGCAGCGCGCGGGCGGCGGCGCGGGTTCCGGCGGGCCGGTTGGGACGCCCTGAAGATATCGCAGGCGCTATTCAATTTTTATGCGGCGCCGGAGGCGCCTATGTAACGGGGGCCATATTGCCGCTATCAGGCGGGATAAACATTGCCACAGGCCCCTCAATATTTGGAGAGGATTAGTCGATGCGCAGCCTCTCACGGAAAGCGTTTAAAGCCTGTCTAGGGCAAACATTTGCCCCCTCCCGCTGGTTTCAGATTGATCAATCGCGCATCGATGCTTTCGCGGCCACCACCGATGATCATCAATTCATCCATGTTGATCCAGAGGCCGCCGCGCAAACGCAATTTGCGGGAACCATCGCGCATGGGTTTTTGACCCTATCGATGCTTTCAGCAATGTATTATGATGCCGTGCCTGCCATAGACGGCGCCGAACTCGGCGTGAATTACGGGTTTAATAAGCTGCGGTTTCTGTCACCTGTGAAAGCCGGAGCTTATGTGCGTGGAAATTTCACTCTGACCACTGTGCGCCAAATAAAAGACGATCAACTCACCAATATCTGGGATGTCAGCGTTGAAATCAAAGGCCAAGAGCGCCCGGCCTTGGTGGCTGAATGGATTGGGCAACAATATTTTTAACGCAGCGCCCAAAACAGCCTGTCGTCCGCAGGCATAACAGGGCCCGCTGATGAAAAAGCTAAAAGGGGTTAAATGGCCGAGCTTTACCTAATTCGCCATGGGCAAGCCAGTTTTGGCGCAGATAATTATGATCAATTATCCGACCTTGGCCATCAACAAAGCCAAAGCTTGGGCAAGGCCTTGGCCGATCAAGGCGTAAGCCCCGATCTTTTCTACGCGGGTGATATGCAGCGCCACCGCGAAACTTTAGAGGGTATTCAAGCGGGGCTGGGGCATAAAAAAAGCCCCTTTATTCTTCATACTGGTCTGAATGAATTTGATTTCACCGGGCTTTTAAACGCCCGGTTTCGCAAAGGCGGAGCGCCTGCGCTGATGCATAAAGACCGCAAAGTGCATTTCAGAACCCTACGCGACACGGTTTTGGCTTGGCAGCAAAACCAAATCGAAGATCCACCAGAAAGCTGGAGCGTATTTTGCGCCCGGATCGAAGCGGCGCGGCAAGCAATGATGATCGAAGGGCCCAAAACCGTGCTGGCTGTCAGCTCGGGGGGCGTGATTGCCCAAATGATCGCCGCGCTGTTGCAAACGCCCCCCGAACAGCAGATAAAATTGCAGCTTCAACTGAAGAATTGCGCGGTCAATCGGTTTATTTTCTCGGCGTGCTCTACCTATCTGCACGGGTTTAATGAAACCCCGCATATCACCGCCGCCAGCGCGCCCCTTTTATCTTACAGTTGAGGCTTTCCAGATGACGGATCACACCCCCCTTGATACAGATGCAGTGGCGCTGTGGATGACCGATCATATAAAGGGGTTTCAAGGCCCCGTATCTGCCATAAAATTCACCCTTGGCCAATCCAATCCAACCTATGCGTTAACCGCGCCGTCAGGGCGTTATGTTTTGCGGCGCAAACCGCCCGGTATCTTGCTCAAATCTGCGCATGCGGTTGAGCGCGAATTTCGCGTGCAAAACGCGCTTAGCGGCAGCGCGGTTCCCGTGGCCAAAATGTACAAGCTTTGTGAAGATACCAGCATCATCGGATCGGCGTTTTACGTGATGGATATGATAGATGGGGTGACCTATAACGAGCCGCATCTGCCCCATCTCGCGCGCGACAAACGGCGGCCGATTATTATAGAAATGAACCGCGTCTTGGGAGCCATTCATAACGTTGATTTAAGCGCAACGGGGCTGACCGATTTTGGCCCTGAGGGAAATTATTACCGCCGCCAAACCGACCGTTGGACCAAACAATATCACGCAAGTGAAACAGAAACGCTGCCCGATATGGACGCATTGGCCGCATGGCTTGATCAGAATATGCCCGCAGACGACGGGCAGCGCAGCTTGGTGCATGGCGATTACCGGATAGATAATATGCTGTTTGCAAAAGACGCGCCGAGCTGCTTGGCCGTCTTGGATTGGGAACTGTCAACGCTGGGCCATCCCTATGCCGATTTGGCAGGCGTGCTCATGCAATGGTCGATGCCCGTGGGGGCGCAGGGGCGCGGCTTGGCAGGGCTGCAACGCAGCGCCGAAGGGTTAATGGAGGATCAAGAGTTTATCGATCTTTACTGCGCTCGGCGCGGTTTGGCGCAAATCGACCGGTTTGAGTTCTATCTGGCCTTTTGTTATTTTCGAATGGCCGCTATCTTGCAGGGCGTGAAAAAGCGGGCGCTGGAGGGCAATGCCTCTAATCCTGAAAAAGCGATGCAATTGGCCAAACATATTCCTGCATTGGCCAGCGCCGGCATCCAGGCCGCGCAAGGCCTTTAAATTCTAAACCGCCAGCATAAAGGCCTTTCATTCAGATGACCTCTCAAAGCCCCCCCCGAGAAGCCCCCTATCCTTTGCAGCGCCATTTAGGGTTTCGCGTCACCGATTGGCGGATTGATTACTGCCGGCTTGAATTGCCGCTTCAAGGCTTTTTAATGAACCGGCAAGGCATTCCACATGGCGGTATACACGCAACATTGATGGATACGGCAATGGGCTTTTCGGGCTGCTTTTCGGATGATCCAGAACGCCCCCGCTATGCCATGACGCTAAACTTATCCGTCAATTTCCTCGGCTTGCCAGAAGGGGATTTGCTGATCACGCAAGCCTGGCGCACCGGCGGCGGACAAAGCACATTTTTTGCCGATGCCAAAGTCACCGATGAACATCAAACCGTTTTGGCCAGCGCAACGGGCGTGTTTCGCTATCGCAAAAAATTTACGAAAGGCCCAAACCATGGATAAGCCGACAATGCAGCATGTTGTTCTATCCCAACGCCCCGAAGGCCCCGCCAGTGAAAACCACTTTCGACTTGAAACCAAACCCATGCCCGTGCCAGCGCAAGACGACGTTCTGGTTGAGCTTTCCTATCTGTCGGTTGATCCCTACATGCGCGGGCGCATGGATGATGTAAGATCCTATGCAACCCATAGCCTTGGGCAGCACGATGGAGAGCGGCGCGGTTGGACGGGTTATCGCGTCGCGCAGCGCCGCTTTTGAAATTGGGGATTACGTGATGGGCCCCTTTGGATGGGCCAGCCATGGCTGTTGTCCGGCGCCCCATTTGCGCAAGCTGGATACAAGCATAGCGCCGATCAGCACGGCATTAGGGGTTCTGGGAATGCCGGGATTTACCGGCTGGTACGGCTTTGAAAAACTGGGCCGCCCCAGACGCGGGGAAACGCTTGTGGTCGCCGCGGCCACTGGCCCGGTTGGATCTATGGTAGGGCAATTGGCAAAAGCCGCAGGCCTGCGCGCCATTGGGATCGCCGGAGGGGCAAAAAAATGCGCCTTGGCCATTGAGCATTTCGGGTTCGAGCAATGCGTGGACCATACCGCCTTTGCAACGTCAAAAGATCTGCGCGCAGCGCTGAAAAGCGCCTGCCCCGATGGGGTAGATATTTATTTTGAAAATGTGGCTGGCAAAGTTCTAGAGGCCGTTATGCCTCTGATGAATACCGGCGGACGCATTCCGATCTGTGGCTTGATAAGTTGGTATGATGAGGGGGCTTTAGGGGGGCATGCGGTCGGTGGCGCTCAGGATAACCTGCCCAAGCTTTGGCGCAGCATTCTGGTCAAACGGCTTTCAATCAACGGCTTTATAATCTTAGATCACTGGGCGCTATTTGATTCATTTCTGGCGGATATTGCGCCGCGGGTGGCGGCGGGAGAGATCCGGTTCTACGAAGATATCACAGAAGGGCTTGAAAACGCCCCCAAAGCTTTGACCGGCCTGTTAAATGGGCAGAATTTCGGAAAGCAGCTGATCAAGCTTTAGCGCTTTTTCACGGCGCGCCTGCCTCGGCGTTATCCCGCCCAACCATGGAGGTTTTCGTCAATCACCGTGCATAACGCGCTTACATGCTCAGGGTCATCATTGAGGCAAGGAATATAAAGAAAATCTTCACCGCCCGCTTCTTCAAAGCTTTCTTTAATTTCTTCATTGATCTCTTCGAGGGTTTCGATGCAATCGGCCGAAAACGCGGGCGCGATCACCGCGATGTTCTTTTTACCCTCTTCCTCGGCAAGCCGGGCCACCTCTTCCACAGTGTAAGGCTTCAGCCATTCTTCGGGGCCAAATTTTGACTGGAAGGTTGTTCTTATTTCCGTATCTTGCCAACCCAAACGCTCTTTGAGAAGCCGCGTGGTTTTTTGACATTGGCAATGATAAGGATCGCCCTCGAGCAAATACCGCCGCGGCACGCCATGATAAGAGCACACCAGAACATCAGGCCTTTTTTCCGCCGCCGCATAGGCCCGCTCAACCGATTTTGCCAGCGCGTCAATATATTCTGGATGATCAAAATATGGCGCCACTGTGCGCGCCGATGGCTGCCATTTCTCTAGCATCAAAGCGCGAAAAAACTGATCATTCGCGGTCGCAGAGGTGGCCCCCGCGTAATGCGGGTAGAGCGGGAAAAACAGGATTTTGCTGCAGCCTGCTGCCGTCATTTCGCGCACTTTTGATTGGGTGGAGGGGTTGCCATAGCGCATGCAGAAATCAACCATCACCGTCTCGCCATAGCGTTTATGCAGCTCGGTTTTGATTTTATCGGTTTGATTTCGGGTGATTGTCATCAGCGGGCTTTCATCATCGGCCTCATTCCAAATCGATTTATAAGCCGCGCCCGAACGAAATGGGCGCGAGGTTAGAATGACCAATTGCAACAGCGGCTGCCACAGCCAGGGCGAATAATCGATCACACGCCGGTCTGATAGAAACTCGCCCAGATAGCGGCGCATGGACCAGTAATCATAATTATCCGGGGTGCCCAAATTGGCCAATAAAATGCCCACTTTTTGCTGTGGTACTTTCGGGTGATCTGGCGCGGCATGCACAGGGCAGGCGGCTGGAACCGTGGCGTCAAACATCATCTATTTCCAATTTTCTAAACATTGAGTGTCATTTAACTCTTTATAACTCTGGGTCAATCTTGCAGCGGCCTTTCGGGCACCTGCAGCGCATCGGACAGCCGCGTTTGCGCCGATCCGGGGCGCAAGGGCTGTTGCTGCGATGCATCTGGTGCCCAGCCGGTTAACCAAATCATTTCAAAAAGCACCGGCAGAAGACCGTCAGGTTGCGCAAAATGCTCAGCATAGATATCTTGCGCGGTTTCAAAAAGCCTGCGTGGAGTAAATTTTTTCAAGCGGACCTGTTGCGCGTTGCTTTCACCCATTGCCCGCAGATCGTGCATGATATGCCGCAAATCTTTATATTGGGCGGTGATTTCAAAACTGTCCGCCACGGGCAGCGCCAAGCCCGCACGCTGCAGCAAGCTTCCCAATTCACGAATTTCGGCCATTGGCAAAACGCGCGGAGACACCCCGCCCATCACGGCAATTTCTGCCTCGGCCAAAGCGCTGCGCAACTGAAACAAAGTGCGCCCGCACAATAAGGCCGCCAAGAGCAGCCCATCACCGCGCAAAGCGCGGCGGCATTGGATCAATTGTCCCAACGGATCATTCGCCCAATGCAGGGCCAACGCATGCACGATCAAATCACAGCTATCTGGCGCAAGATCCAAAACATCGTCATCTGAAATCACCCGTGCTTGCGGGTAAGCCGCTGCCCATATTTCAGGATCTGCGGCAATAATCACCATATCCGTAAAGGCTTTTGTAACCATTTGCAGGCGATCTTTCAGATCTTCAAGGGCTGCAACCTGCAAAAAATCAGGGCGGCTGCGCTGCGGTCTGGCGCGCTGGCGCAAAAGCGCAGATCGATCAATCAAAAGGGCGGGTACGCTCATATAGGGCCCCATAAATGAAACCAACGCTTTTTGAAACCATATTACGCAGTCTTTATCCGCCCTGCTGCTTACTTTGCGCAGCGCCCGTGGATCGCGAGTTTGGATTCTGCCCCCCCTGTTTGCGCGATATGCCCTTTATCAGCGGGCCCGCCTGCATGTTTTGTGGATTGCCTATAGCCGCAGATAATCTCGGGGGCCCACCCCCTGCGATTCTTGCTTTAGCGCCCCGCCAGCTTGGGAAGCCGGACGTGCGGCGCTGCTCTATCAACGCAGCGCAAAAGGGTTCATCCTTGCGATGAAGCATGGCGATCGGACCGATTGCTTCAAACCCGCCGCGTCTTGGCTTTTCGCGGCCTGCCAAGATCTTTTGACCCCCGATACGATCGTCACAGCTGTGCCTTTGCATTGGCGGCGCTATTTAAACAGAAAATACAATCAGGCGGCTTTCTTGGGCCAACATGTGGCGCGACTGGCCAATATTTCATATGAGCCGTTTTTGTCAAAGCGCCGCCGCGCAACAGCTCCGTTGGACACCGCCTCCAGTGCAGAACGCCACGCGCGGATGCAAAACACCATTTCATTGAACCCGGCTCGGGCGAAGGCACTTTATAACAAACCGGTTTTGATCATTGATGACGTGATGACGTGATGACGTGATGACATCAGGGGCCACGTTAACCGCTGCGACGCAAGCTTGCCGCGCTGGCCAACCTCCAAAAATTAGCGTAGCGACACTGGCGCGCACACCCAAAAACGATTACTAGCAATCCCTTAAGGGGTCGCTCATATGCAAACTATCGAAATTTATACCACGCCATTTTGTGGCTATTGCTTGGCCGCCAAACGCCTTTTGAAACAAAAAAAGGCGCCGTTTCACGAAATCGACCTGAGCAAAAACCCCGATCGGAGAAAAGAAATGCAAAAACGCGCCGAAGGGGGCCGCACGGTGCCTCAGATTTTTATCGGCGAACTGCATATTGGCGGCTGCGACGAGCTTTACCAGCTTGAACAGGCCAAAAAACTGGACGCCCTGCTTAACGCGGCATGAAACTGGCGCTTGTTCAAATCTGCAGCGGGGATAACCCAGCAAAAAACCTAGAAAAAACATGTGCTTTCATTCGCGAGGCAGCCCGGGCCGGGGCCGAGTTGATCGTAACCCCCGAAGTGACCAATTGCGTGTCTCAAAGCCGCGATCACCAACGTCAAGTTTTACAAACTGAGGCTCAAGACCTTACTTTGGCGCAGCTGCGCAAGCTGGCAGAACAGGAACGTATCTGGCTGCTGATTGGCTCTTTAGCATTGAAAAATTCCGGGCCGGATGATCGGTTTTCCAACCGGTCTTTTCTGATTGATCCGCAGGGTCAGATCCAGGCCTGCTATGATAAAATTCATATGTTTGATGTCACCTTATCCAGCAGCGAATCATATAAGGAATCCGATGGCTACAAACCGGGCGATCGTGCGGTCTTAAGCAAAACGCCTTTTGGCACCTTGGGTATGACCATTTGCTATGATCTGCGCTTCCCTCAGCTTTACCGCGATTTGGCCCAGAAGGGGGCGCAGATGATCAGCGTGCCCGCGGCGTTTTCCTGCACCACCGGCCCCGCGCATTGGGAAATATTACTGCGCGCGCGGGCGATCGAAACCGGCTGCTTTCTCTTAGCGGCCGCGCAATCTGGCACGCATGCAACAAGCCAAGGGGCAGCGCGCCGCACATATGGGCATTCTATGGTCATTTCCCCGTCGGGGGAGGTTTTGCTGAATTTAAAATCCGCCCTCGGATTTGGCCTTGTTGATCTTAACCTCGAAGACGTTGACACAGCCCGCAACCGTGTGCCATCGCTACGGGCAGATACCCAATACGCCGGACCTTTGCATGAGTGATGCTCAAAACCCGCTTGCCATTTTGTTTTTCAGCGAATTACTGACCGTTGAACAATTGCTGCGCAATCAACTGGCCCGCGCCCTGCCCAAAGGGATGGAATTATCTCATTTCTCAGTGCTCAGCCAATTGGCGCATATCGGCAATGAACGCACTCCGGCGCAATTGGCCAAAAGCTTTCACGTCACGCGCGGCGCAATGACCAACACGCTCAGCAAACTTGAGATGGCTGGCTTTATTCATATCCGCCCAGATTGGGATGATGCGCGCCGCAAATTAGTTGCGCTCAGCCCTGCCGGCTCGCAGGCAAGAGATGCCGCACTCAGCGCGCTCACCCCAATGATACAAGAGGTCGTAGAACAAATGGGGGAAGATAAAACCCGCCTCTTACTTCCGGTTTTGCGAGATCTACGCCTGCGGCTTGGAGCCGAAACCGAGCCCAAAAAAACACCTAATGCATAAAACAAAATCGAGATACGATTAAAAAACAGACGCGGTGCAAAAAAATCTTGAAAAGTTTTTTGTTCACTGGTGTACAGGATGATTTAAGTTTTATATACACTGCGCGCGTCCTCTTCCCCAGGGTGAGTAATCGCGTTTTGATAAAAAAGAGCAGCACCGTTGAGGAAACCTTCGTGAAGACCATCGCATCAGCTATATTTATGATCGCGCTTTGGCTTTTGCTGTCAGGCATTTACAAGCCGATGCTGGTGGGATTTGGCGTTGCCTCGGTGATGTTGGTGTTGTTTATTGTGCGGCGGATGGATCAAGTTGACGGCGATCACCTGACGGTTGCCTTAAACCCGATCAAATTTCTGACCTATTTTATCTGGTTGCTGGGTGAAATTGCCAAATCGAATTGGGCGGTCACCAAAATTATCTTGTCGGGCCAGGCGCCACAACGGCAACATTTCTTTGATATTCCCTATTCTCAATCCACCGATTTGGGGCAGGTGATCTTTGCCAATTCGATCACCTTGACACCCGGAACGCTGACCGTTGAAACAGAGCAGGGTGATTTTCAAATCCACGCGCTTGACTATTCGGATGAAGATCTTGAGGCTTTGGCCGATATGGACCGCCGCGTCAGCGCGATTGAAACGGGGCGGGGCTGAGCATGTTTGAGATTGCCGCCATCGCCATTTTTATTTCTATGCTACTGGTGCTGATCCGTTTGATCAAAGGCCCCACGCTCTATGATCGTGTGTTGGCCGGAAACGCTTTTGGAACGCATACCGTGCTGCTGATAGGCGTGGTTGGGTTTTTAACCGGACGCCCGGATTTTCTGGATATCGCGCTGCTCTATGCCCTGATCAATTTTGTTGGCACGATCGCAATTTTGAAGTTTTTCAGATATCGGGCGATCGGCGACGCATTGTGGACGCCCAAGCAAGAGGAGCCAAAAGAATGACCTTGCCCGCGCTTGTCATCGATATCCTAAGCTGGGCAATGATCGTTGCCGGATCTTTTTTCGTGATTATCGGCGCCGTTGGTATTTTGCGCTTTCCCGATTTCTGGTCACGCTTGCATGCCGCCTCGGTGACAGAATCGGGGGGTATGATTTTGCTGCTGATCGGGATGGCGCTGCAAACGGGCTGGACATTGATCGCCTTTAAGCTTGGCGTGATCGGTATTTTCATGTTGATCACCGGCCCAACCTCAACCCATGCTGTGGCCAATGCCGCGCTGGTATCTGGGCTGCGGCCACCTAAATTTCCCCAAACCTCGCCGCAAAAGGCCGCCGCAGAGGCGACTGATAAAAACCAAACAGGTGACGCATAGAAAGCTTCATTAATATAGCCTTGTTCAGCATGATGGTGATCACTGCTTTGGCAGTGGTGCGCACGCATTCTTTGTTTGCTATCGTGGCGCTATCGGGGGTGTTTAGCCTGCTTTCTGCCTTGCTTTTTATCACGCTTGATGCCGTTGATGTGGCCTTTACCGAGGCGGCTGTGGGCGCCGGTATTTCAACTGTATTGATGCTTAGCACGTTGGCGCTGACATCGCGCGCTGAGAAAGTCAGCCATAAATCAAACCTTATTCCCTTACTTGCGGTGATTGCCACCGGAGCTGCACTGGTTTACGGCACGCTTGACATGCCGAGCTTTGGCGCGCCTGACGCGCCCGTTCACACGCATCTTGGCCCAGCGTATTTGCATGATATTCCGCATGATATCCACGTGCCAAACGCAGTGACTGCAATTTTGGCCAGCTATCGCGGTTATGATACGTTGGGGGAAACCGCCGTGGTATTCGCCGCTGGGATTGGCGTGTTGATGCTGATCAGCGGGTTGCGCCGGCGGCGGCGCCCCGAAGATCAAGACGATGATGCGCAGAAAGGGGTCAGCTGATGCGTCACCATCTTATCCTGCGGGTGATCACCAAGCTTCTGGTAGGCACGATTTTCCTCTTCGCTTTATACGTTCAGTTCCACGGTGATTACTCGCCAGGTGGCGGCTTCCAAGCCGGCGTGATTATGGCCGTTGGGTTTATCATCTACGGATTGGTGTTCAGCTTAAAAAAGGCCAAGCAAGTGTTTCCACCTTGGTTGGTGCATAAATTGCTGGCCTTTGGCGTGTTGCTCTACGCAGGCACGGGGATTTACAGCTTGTTCATGGGCTATGCCTATTTGGATTATGCCGCGATTGACCCCCAACATCCCTCGCATGGGCAACATTTGGGAATTTTGATCGTCGAGGCTGGCGTTGGCATTACGGTGACCGGGGTCATGGTGGCGATCTATTACGCTTTCGCGGCCCGCGCGCCGATTTTAAGCGATGAGGATTGGTAGGATGGATACGCCAATGCTTGAATTTGTGATAGGGCACGCCAATTACTGGTTGTTTATTCTGCTGATGATGACCGGCCTTTACATCGTGATTGCCAAAGGCAATCTGGTAAAGAAAATTGTTGGTCTGAATATCTTTCAAACCTCTGTTTTCATGCTCTATATTTCAATGGGAAATATTGCCGGCGGCACCGCGCCGATCTTTCCTTTAGATTTGAAAGTTGATCCAGATACGCTCTATTCAAACCCGCTTCCGCATGTGCTTATTCTCACTGCGATTGTGGTGGGCGTTGCCACAACATCTTTGGGCTTGGCGTTGATTATCCGTATCCGCGAAGAATACCACAATATTGAAGAAGCGCAGATTGCCGAGGCCGAAGAGGCCTTATTTCAATCTGAAATCAAAGCCTCGGATACTGCAATGAAAGAGGCCGTGTGATGGCAAGTGAAACCGTTCATCATACCGCGATGACGCTTAGCGAGCATTTGCCGATCCTAGAAATTCTGGTGCCCTTCGTCGCGGCACCCCTGATTGTGTTCATTGGCCGCCGCGATCTGGCATGGCCGATCGCCTTTATTGCTAGCGCCGCCTCGTTTGTGATCGCGGGAATGCTGTTAAGCCAAGTGATTGATGGCTCTGTTATTTCTTATCAATTGGGGGGCTGGGCGCCACCTTTGGGCATCGAATACCGCGTCGACACGGCCAATGCATTCGTGCTGCTGCTGGTCTCGGGGATCAGCACCTTGGTGTTGCCCTACGCCAAAGCCAGCGTGGCGCGGGAATTGCCCGAAAGCGCGCAGACGCTGTTTTACGCGCTGTTTTTGCTTTGTTTCACGGGGCTTCTGGGCGTTACGATTACAGGCGATGCCTTCAATGTGTTCGTGTTTTTGGAAATCTCATCGCTCTCTACCTATGTGTTGATCGCGCAGGGCGCACATCGTGATAAGAGGGCCCTGACGGCCTCGTATAATTATCTGATCATGGGCACGATAGGCGCCACCTTCTTTGTGATTGGCGTTGGCTTTCTTTATATGGCCACCGGCACGTTGAATATGGCCGATCTCGCAGATCGCATCGAAAACCAATATGATAGCCGTACCGTGCGCGCCGCCTTTGCCTTCATCATGGTGGGCATGGGGTTAAAAGTGGCAGTTTTCCCACTGCATTTATGGCTGCCCAATGCCTATACATACGCCCCCTCAGCAATCACCAGCTTTCTCGCCGCAACGGCCACAAAAGTGGCTATCTATGTGATGCTGCGATTCCTGTTCAGCGTCTTTCAGCCTGGGTTTCTGGCCGAAGTGCCAACGCTTGATCTTCTTCTTTACCCTTTTGCGATTTTGGCGATGTTCGCCGCGTCTTACACGGCCATTTTGCAACGTGATCTCAAACGCATGCTGGCCTATTCCAGCATCGGGCAAGTGGGATATATGCTTTTGGGCGTCGCGCTGCTGTCGAAAAGCGGGTTGATGGCAACGATGATCCATCTGTTCAACCACGGCATCACCAAAGCCGCCCTGTTCATGGGGGTTGGCGTCTATGTGCTGAATGGCGGCGGGTCGTTTTACCATAACTTACGCGGACGCGGAAAAACCATGCCTTGGACCAGCGCCGCGATGGTGGTGGCTGGGCTGTCTTTGATCGGCGTTCCAGGCACGGCCGGTTTTCTGAGCAAATGGCTTTTGGTTGAAGCCGCATTGGCGCAAGGCATGTGGCCAATCGCTTTATTGATCGTCGCCTCTTCTTTGCTGGCTGTGATCTATGTGTGGAAATTGATCGAAACGCTGTATTTGGCGCAACCTGCTGATGGCCTGCAAGATCAAAACGTGCCCTTAATGATGATGATCCCACTTTGGGTTATGGCGTTAGCCTGCATCTATTTTGGCTTTGACACCGACATCACGCTCAGTGCAGCGCGCAGCGCCGCGGAAGGTCTTTTGGCCGGATCCGCAGGGATGCGCTAGGGGTATATGGCAATGGAAACATCCTTCGCAATTCTGCTTTCAATGCTGCTGCCCGGCGCGGCTGTTCTGAGCAATATGCTGCTGCGCAACAGCCCCGATCTGCGCGACGGGCTGACATTGGGTGCTGCGATTGCCACTTTAACGGTGGTGCTGAATATTTTGGCCAATGTGGGCAATACAACCACAGAAACCTTAACCTTCCTGACGGTTATGCCGGGTCTGGAATTGGCCTTCAATGTTGAACCTTTGGGCTTGATGTTTGCGCTTTTGGCCTCGGGGCTGTGGATCGTCACGCATCTCTATGGCCTTGGCTATATGCGCGGCAATAATGAAGACAATCATGCAAGATTCTTTGCCTGTTTCTCTTTCGCTATTTTTTCGGTGATGGGCATCGCTTTTGCCGCTAATATGTTTACCCTCTTTCTATTTTATGAGGCGTTGACGCTCTCAACCTATCCGCTGGTGGCGCATAAGGGCAATATGGCTGCGATCAAGGGCGCGCGAACCTATCTGGGTATTTTGATCGGTACGTCCATCGGCTTGCAATTGGTGGCGATCATCTGGACCTATGCGGTTGCAGGCACGCTTGATTTTGCAAAAGGCGGCATTTTGCAAGGGCTGATCGCGGGCCCCAGCGTTGCCATCCTGCTGGCGCTTTACGCCTTTGGCATTGGCAAAGCCGCACTGATGCCTTTTCACCGCTGGCTGCCCGCGGCGATGGTCGCGCCGACACCGGTGAGCGCTTTGCTGCACGCCGTTGCCGTTGTGAAAGCCGGCGTCTTTACCATGCTGAAAGTTGGGATCTATATCTTTGGCATCGAGTTTCTGGCCGAAAGCGGCGCCTCAACCTGGTTGATGTGGCTCGCGGCCTTCTCGATCCTGGCCGCTTCTGTCATTGCCATGACCAAAGATAATTTAAAGGCGCGGCTGGCTTACTCTACGATTAGCCAATTGTCTTACATCACGCTGGGCGTGGCGCTGGCCAGTTCCATGGGGATTTTGGGCGGCGGGCTGCATGTGGTCATGCATGCGATGGGTAAAATCACCTTGTTCATGTGCGCCGGCTCGATCTATGTTGCCACCCACCGCACTGAAATCAGCCAGATGACCGGTTTGGGGCGGCGTATGCCAATCACATTTATCGCCTTTTTGATCGGCGCTTTGTCGATCATTGGTTTGCCACCTTTGGGCGGCTCTTGGAGTAAATGGCTGCTGATGGTGGGTGCAGTGGATGCCGAACATCTGTTTATACTGGGCGTTTTGCTGGTGAGCTCGCTGTTGAACGTGGCCTATTTGCTGCCGTTGGTGGCAAAGGGGTTTTTCTTGAGCAATGATACAGATGCCGAACTGGCACAATCTGCAGAGGCCTCGCCGCTTGTCTGGGGGCCCCCAGCAGCAACCGCCTTTGGCTGCGTGGTGCTGTTTTTCTATGCCGGGCATATTCAAGATTTTCTAATGCCGATCGTGGCCACGAATTAAGGAGGCGCAAATGGATCAGAACCATCCCGAGGACACCAGCGGATATAGCCCTCTTGCGAAACTGTTCGTATGGTTTGCAACGCCTGCCAATGCCAATAAAATTTTTGCCGCGCTTATTGCATTATGCCTGCTGCTGTTTCTGTCAGATTTTACCTATAAGAAATACGGCCATTTCCCGATCGAAAAGATCCCTGGATTTTACGGCGCCTATGGGTTTGTCATGTTCACGGCGTTGATTTTAGCCGCCAAAACGCTGCGCCTCTTCATCAAACGCGACGAGGCATATTACGGCGGAAAATCAGTCGATCGCGAAGAATATCCGGCCGATCAATTGGAGATGGGGCAACATGATGATTGAGGCGATGCCAACGTTCTATCTCTTTGTTCTGGCCGCGCTGGGCGCCGTCCTGTTGCCCAAAGGATCCATGCGGGCGGCGCTTTTGCTACTTGTGCCGGTTCTGGCAGCGCTTCAGATCTGGTCCTTGCCCGAAGGAAACCTTTATCAGGTTGAACTGTTAGGTCAGCAACTTGAGCTGATGCGGGTGGATAAACTCTCGCGCGTCTTTGGGCTTATTTTCTGTATTGCCGCGTTTTTGGGCAATCTCTACGCATGGCATATCAAAGATACCGTACAGCAAATTGCCGCCGTGCTTTATTCTGGTTCGGCAATCGGGGCCGTGTTTGCCGGAGATTTAGTGACGCTGTTTTTTTATTGGGAAGGCACCGCGATCGCATCTGTGTTCTTGATCTGGGCGCGGCGCACTGAGGGCGCATATCATACCGGGATGCGCTATTTGATCATTCAAATCACCTCGGGTGTGATTTTACTGGCGGGCACAGCGCTGCTCTATCGCGAAACAAGCTCTATTGCCTTTGAGCAAATGACGCTTGGATCCTTGGCCACTTGGCTGATCTTTTTATCCTTTGGGATGAAATGCGCTTTTCCGTTTTTGCACAATTGGTTGCAAGACAGCTACCCTGCCGCCACTATCACCGGCACTGTCATCCTCTCTGCCTTTACCACCAAATTGGCTGTTTATGCTTTGGCCCGCGGCTTTGCCGGCACTGAAATATTGATTTATATCGGCGCCGTGATGACGCTGTTTCCAATTTTCTTTGCCGAAATTGAAAACGATCTGCGCCGCGTTCTGGCCTATAGTTTGAACAACCAGTTGGGCTTTATGGTGGTGGGCATTGGTGTTGGAACCGAAATGGCACTGAACGGCACCGCCTCTCACGCATTCGCGCATATTCTTTACAAAGCACTATTGTTTATGAGCGTCGGCGCGGTGCTGTTGCGAACCGGCACATCAAAAGCCTCAGAGCTGGGCGGCCTCTGTCGTACCATGCCGCGCACGGCCCTGTTTTGTTTGATCGGAGCCGCCTCAATTTCAGCCTTCCCGCTTTTTTCTGGATTTGTCACCAAGTCTCTGATTATGGATGAGACCGCAAACGAACATTATCCAATCATCTGGGCCATCTTGGTGTTTGCCTCAGCTGGTGTTTTATCACATTCAGGGATCAAAATCCCGTATTTCACATTTTTCGGCCATGACAGCGGATTGCGCCCCAAAGAAGCCCCATGGAACATGCAGCTGGCAATGGGGATTACCGCGTTTCTGTGTATTTTCATTGGGGTTTACCCCGATCCGCTCTACGCGCTTTTGCCCTATGACGTGGTTTATAAACCCTACACAACCAACCATGTGGTTGCCCAATTGCAATTGCTATGCTTTGCCTTATTGGCTTTTGCGGTTCTAATGCGCAGCGGCATCCATCCGCCTGAAATACGCGCAGTGAACTTAGATGTCGATTGGGTTTATCGGCGCTTGATCCCGGTGCTTTATCGCCCGACCGCCGCGTTGATTGGCCTGATTTGGACCGCTTTAAGCGAAGCGACCTTGAAAAACCTTGGCCAGTTTCAAAACTTATTATACCGCTGGCACAGCCCGGAAACCGGAATGGCCCGCGTGCGGCCCACCGGCGCTATGGTGATTTGGGTTGCGATCCTATTGGCGGCGACTTTGATCGCTAGTTATTTTTAAAACTAGTTAAAGTTCAACCAACCACCCGCCGCATGGCAACCCACTAAGTATTTGTTAAAGAATTGTTTTTTCAGCTGGGGTTTGCGCAGCTTAAGGTCGTTTATCAACCATAGAGTTCCGGAATGTCAGTAAATCCTTTTAGACGGGTACGCGCCGCAAAATCATTCTGAATAATTTGTCTTTCCGGGTAGAGCTGGGGCTATCTTTGGGCATTTTAGCCTCAAATGGCACGGGCAAAACAACCTAAATCAATATGGTCGCAGGGCTGGAAAACCGGATGAGGGTCAGATCACGCGGGCCTGCAATATATCCTTTCCTCTGGAGTTCATGGGTGGGGTTGTTCCCAAACATACGGGGCAAGAAAATGCGCGTTATATCGCCAAACTCTATGGGATGGATCCAAATTTTGTATAGGTGTTTTGCCGCTGTTTATGCGGTTTAGAAGAATATTTTGACCAGCCGATTGGCACTTATTCTTCGGGTAGGCCCGCGCGGCTCTCAGCAATAAGTTGGCGGGCCAAAGTTTTCGCTGGGATCTCTTAGGAACGAAGCAGTTAATCGCAAGGAAATATCCCAAGCAATCTTCAAAACTGTTAAAAACCCGTACATCCTCTTTAACAAAAGCAGCTTAGATTAGGCCGCAATCCGCTCGATGGCCAAAGCGATCCCCTGACCACCCCCGATACACATGGTGATCAAGGCACGGTCTGATTGGGTGCGTTCCAGCTCATACAAGGCTTTTATCAACAAAATCGCACCTGTGGCGCCAACCGGATGCCCCAGCGCGATCGCGCCGCCATTGGGGTTCACCCGCGCCGCATCCAGCCCCAAGGCTTTATTAACCGCCAAAGCCTGCGCTGCAAAAGCTTCGTTGGATTCAATCACATCAAAATCTTCAACGGTAAGTCCAATTTTCTGCAATAGGTTTTGCACGGCGGGTATGGGCCCAATCCCCATCACCTCGGGGCGCACACCCGCATGCGCATATCCCAATACCCGCGCCCGCGGGCGCAGCCCTGCCATTTGCGCAGCGGAGGCTTGCGCCAACACCAAAGCAGCGGCGCCATCATTGATCCCCGACGCATTACCCGCCGTCACCGAACCGTCTTTTTGGAACACCGGGCGCAACTCGGCCAAAGCGACCTCATCCGTCTGTTTGGGGTGTTCATCGCGCATAAAATCCACCTTGTCGCGCTTCACTTTCACCAATACCGGGGTGATCTGATCTTCAAAACGCCCTTCACGAATCGCCGCAGCCGCGCGGGTTTGGCTGGTCATCGCAAACGCATCTTGTTGTGCCCTTGAAATATCATGCTCTGCGGCCACATTCTCCGCCGTAACGCCCATATGACCGGTGCCAAAAGGACAATTCAGCGCCCCAAGCATCATATCCAACGTACGGATATCGCCCATTTTTGCCCCCCAACGCTGATCCTGCAAAATAAACGGAGAGCGGCTCATATTTTCTGCACCGCCAGCCAATCCAAAATCGGCATCCCCCAGCATCAAAGATTGAATAACCGAAACAATCGCTTGCGCCCCGGATCCGCAAAGCCGGTTCACATTCATTGCCGCTGTCGTTTCAGACACACCAGCCTGCAGGGCGGCAACGCGGCTTAAATACATATCTTTAGGTTCTGTATTGATCACATGACCAAAGGCAACCTGGCCAATTTGTGCGCCCTCAACCCCGGATCTTTCTAGTGCCGCTTTGCTCACAACCGTTGCCAATTCGATGGGAGAGGTTCCGGCCAACATCCCGCCAAAAGTTCCAATTGCGGTGCGTGCGCCGTCTAAAATCACAATCTCGTTCATCTTCCACCTCTGTTATCTTTCCCGTAGTGCTAAAAGCCAAAACGCGACCTGTCAGCCAAAACGTTCCGTCACTTATCATACAAATTCCTAGCTATGGGGCCGCCCGCCGAAAAACCGCAATCTTTGCAAGATCAGCCCTATGCGACCCGCGTGCCTGCGCGCCGTAAATGGGCACCTCAAAAACTTTTACATCTGAAATTACGCCTGCCAGGGTGGAAAATTTTTTCGCAAAGCTTTGGCTTTGCCAATGCGCGGCATTGATGGAAACCACAAACAACGCCGAGGGTTTGCCCAGGTCTATAAGCGCATCCAGAACATCCGGGCCCAAATGACCATTGGTAAATGTACCCGCGCTGACCACCGCGCCATAATGCGCGGCCGGCAGCGGCAAAGCTTGACGTAAATCCGCTGCAATTAAATCGCGATAGATATTCTTTTGTCGCGCAACCTTCAGCATTTCAGACGAAAGATCCAACGCATCAATTGGGCCAGCACCCTGATCCGCCAAACAAACGCCCAGCAAGCCAGTGCCTGCGCCTATATCTAAGACAGGCCCCTCAGATTCAAATTTACTAAAATATAATGCCACCTGTTGGGGTAAGATATAATCCATATCCGCCGCAAAGCCTCGATCATAATCGGGCGCCCAACGCGCGTAGAGCGCCCTGTTTTCTTCGACGCCAGACAGGGCATAAGCCGCTTCTAAATCAGGATCTTTTTCACTCATCCAGCGAGTGCAACAGGACAATTGCGAAAAATCAAGCAAAATTATCAAAGCCGCTTGCAGGCTTTGCGCGAACATGGGCAAATAGCCTATGCAGAAACATCTTTTTTCATTCGGACATGGATATACGGCGCAAGCGCTTTCACGCATGCTACCCAAAGCAGATTGGGCCATTACGGGCACCACCCGCAAGCCTGAAAAGCAAGAGCAGATGCACCAAAACAACGTTACCCCTCTGCTTTGGGACAGCCCCGATATCGACGCCGCTTTGGCGCGTGCAGACGCGGTTTTGATTTCAGCCGGACCCGATGCGCAAGGGGATCCGGTTCTGGGCCGGTTTTCGTCTTTCTTTGAACAACAAGGTCATAAATTGGATTGGCTAGGCTATTTATCCACCACGGGCGTCTATGGCGATCATGCGGGCAAATGGGTAGATGAAACCACGCCCCTTACCCCATCGACCCGCCGGGGCCAACTGCGCTTAGAGGCCGAACAAGCCTGGCAGGCATTACCGGATTTGCCTTTGCATATTTTTCGTTTGGCCGGAATTTATGGCCCTGACCGGGGCCCGTTTTCAAAGGTGCGCCAAGGCACAGCCCAGCGCATTATAAAACCCAACCAAATTTTCAGCCGCATCCACGTGACCGATATTGCGCAAGTGTTAAAAGCCTCGCTGCAATCGCCCAATCCTGGCGCGATCTATAACGTATGCGATGATGATCCGGCCCCTCCACAAGACGTGATCGGACATGCGGCCGCCTTGCTGAACACGCCTTTGCCGCCGGAAATCGCGTTTGAAAAGGCCGATCTAAGCCCGATGGCGCGCAGTTTTTACGCCGAAAGCAAAAAAGTCCGCAACCAGCGCATTAAAACCGAGCTGGGTGTAAACCTGATTTATCCCAGCTATCGTGACGGTCTGCCCGCCTTGCTAGAAGAAGAAACCAAAAACCAATCTTAACTGAACGGCTTTCGCAAAGACGCCATGGAAGATAGCCGCTGATCAACGCGGCTTTTACGCCCACGCCGCCAGGCTTCACCACGGCGGATAAAGAGGGCACAACACGTCCTTTTATTAGCCTGTCAGAAACTATTTGGAAAAAGCTGAAATCCTTTCAACCAGACCGGCGCCGGCCCTATTTACAAAGGTTTGGCCGTTTTAAGTCAAAGCCATCCATCCCAAGCAGAGTTTTGGGGGTTTTGGAATTCTCTCGAACCAGATGCGGCCAATGCTTTAGACCCGCAAACGGTTTTTTCGTTTCAGTATAAAACAGGCAGGACGCGTCGGTTTAACCCTGCGAAATAGCTTTTTTCTGCTGCAACAAACCCATGACTTTTTCGGCGATATGCTGCGCGTTTAAACCAGCAGTGCTATACATATCCATTGGGCTTGCCTGATCAATAAACTCATCAGGAAACACCATTGAGCGGAATTTTAAGCCCGCATCAAAAACACCGTGATCGGCAAGCAACTGCATAACATGCGAGCCAAAACCACCAATAGCGCCTTCCTCAACGGTGATAAACGCCTCATGGTCTTCTGCCAAAGATAAAATAAGCGCCTGATCCAGCGGTTTGGCAAAGCGGGCATCGGCGATGGTGGGGGTGATGCCCTGCGCGTTTAAAAGTTCAGCCGCCTTGATCACTTCGCCCAACCGCGTGCCAAAAGACAAAATCGCCACGCGGTTGCCTGCTTGAATATGCCGGCCTTTGCCGATTTCCAACACCGTTCCGCGTTCGGGTAACTCGACGCCTTGGCCATCTCCACGCGGATAACGAAAAGCAATCGGCCCCGCATCATAGGCGGCAGCTGTGGCCACCATATGCACCAGTTCAGCCTCATCCGCGGCCGCCATTACCACAATTCCAGGCAAATTGCTCAGATAGGCCACATCAAAGCTGCCAGCATGCGTAGCACCATCCGCCCCCACCAGACCGGCGCGATCAATCGCGAAACGCACAGGCAGATTTTGGATCGCCACATCATGCACGATCTGATCATATCCGCGTTGTAAAAAGGTAGAATACATCGCGCAAAACGGCTTCATACCGCCAGCCGCCAAACCTGCCGCAAAAGTCACCCCATGCTGTTCAGCAATGCCCACATCAAAACAGCGCGACGGGTAACGCTGCGCAAATAAGTTCAATCCAGTTCCGTCTGGCATCGCAGCTGTGACAGCGCAGATGCGGGGATCTTCACCGGCTTCGCGCAGCAGGCTATCGGCAAAAACTTTCGTATAGCTGGGTGCGTTTGACGCCGCTTTTTGCTGCGCGCCCGTCATCACATCAAATTTTGCCGTTGCATGGCCTTTATCGCGCGCCTGTTCTGCAGGGCCGTAGCCGCGGCCTTTTTGGGTGATCACATGCAGTAAAATTGGCCCATCGGCTCGCTGCCGGACAGTGCGCAGAATTGGCAGCAACTGATTCAGATCATGGCCATCGATAGGCCCCAGATAAGAAAACCCCAACGCTTCAAACAAAGTGCCCCCGACGGCCATGCCTTTGAGCATATCTTTTGCCCGTTTGGCGCCTTCGCGAAAAGGCTCGGGCAGAAAACTTATCGCGCCTTTTGCCACATCTTTAAGATCTTGAAAGGGTGCCCCAGCATATAGCTGTGACAAATAGGTTGACAGCGCACCAACGGGCGGCGCGATCGACATTTCATTATCGTTCAAAATCACGATCAGCCGCTTCTTCAAATGACCCGCATTGTTCATCGCCTCGTAAGCCATGCCCGCGCTCATCGCGCCATCGCCGATCACCGCAATAGCATCCCCATGACCAGTCTCGCTTTGCCCGCCCAAATCCCCGGCAACCGCAAAGCCCAACGCTGCGCTGATCGACGTGCTGGAATGGGCGGCGCCAAACGGATCATAGGGGCTTTCGCTGCGCTTGGTGAAACCGCTGATCCCATCTTTCTGGCGCAAGCTGCGCATCTTAGCGCGCCTACCGGTTAAGATCTTATGCGGATAGCTTTGATGGCTGACATCCCAGATAAGCTTATCTTTGGGCGCCTGAAACACCGCGTGCAGCGCCACGGTTAATTCAATCACGCCCAAGCCAGCACCCAAATGCCCCCCCGTCTCGGAAACAACTGAAATGGTTTCAGCGCGCAATTCCTCGGCCAATTGACGCAACTCAGCATCGCTGAACGAATTTAGATCCGCCGGCTCATGCACTTGATCCAGCAAAGGGGTATAGGGGCGCTCAGTCATCTGGCCTTATCGCTTTGTTAATTGTCGCGGGCAATAATGAACTCGGCGCAGCGCTGCAAGCTGTTTGCCTCAGATCCAAAGGGTGCCAATGCGTCGCAGGCGCTGGCCACCAGCTCTTTGGCGCGCCGCTTCGCACCATCTAAACCAAGAAACGTTACGAATGTAGCCTTGCCGGCCGCCTCATCTTTTTGCAACCGTTTGCCGGCTTTTTCCGGTTCCCCCTCAATATCCAGAATGTCATCAGCGATTTGAAAGGCCAAACCGATTGCGCGGGCATAGGTCGTTAATGGCGCGATATCCGCAGCTGCCAATCGCGCGCCGGCTTCTGCCGACCAAGCAATCAACGCGCCGGTTTTTCCCTGTTGCAGCGCGATAATTTCTTCAAGCGTTAAAGGCTGGGCCGCAGTTTCGGCCGCAATATCCAAAGCCTGCCCCAAAACCATACCCTGTGCGCCCCCGGCTTGCGCCACGCACAGCGCCAGATCCGCGCGAATCGCCGGATCAGGGTTGGCCTGCGGGTTTAAACTGAGCTCGAAGCCAAAAGCGTGCAGCGCATCACCTGCTAAAATGGCCGTGGCCTGATCCCAGGCCTTATGCACCGTTGGTTTGCCGCGGCGCAGATCATCATCATCCATGCAAGGCAGATCATCATGCACTAGGGAATAGGCATGCAC
>OZSS01000201.1_pt1 | contig 27683 bp, 22 predicted proteins | sample 1779911 | NCBI WGS metagenome assembly OZSS01 (sample SAMEA2603589, study PRJEB24840) | metagenome | biome: Water; feature: Photic zone; material: Seawater sample | place: Mediterranean Sea | collected 2013-11-12 | depth 10 m
ACCCTACACGGATCAAACCGTTGCTCGTTTTGCAAAAAAAGGAACTAAAAAAATGGCCATCGTTACCCCTGCATTTGTCTCTGATTGTTTAGAAACATTAGAGGAGATTGGGATGGAGGCCGTAGAGGATTTTGAGGAAAAAGGAGGTGAAGAACTTCATGTGGTTCCTTGTATCAACACCAGAAAAGACTGGGTAAACGTTATGAGCCGCTGGATTGACCAATGGGCAAAAGCTGAAATGGCTTCCACTGGATGAAAAGTGGATCTGCTACCTTTGGTACCCAACCCATCCCCCAACTTCTCATAAAACAGGCAGTGCCTGCCGCAGTAGGTATTTTGGTAATGTCCTTAAATGTGTTGATAGACACGATTTTTGTAGGACAGTGGATTGGCGCTAATGCCATCGCCGCCATCAACGTTGTTTTACCTGTTTCTTTTTTTATTGCAGCCTTGGGAATGGCCATTGGTTTGGGTGGGGGATCTATAATTTCCAGGGCGTTAGGAAAAGATAATTACGCCAAAGCAACAAAAACTTTTGGCAACCAAATTGTGCTCAACTTCTCCCTAACCATAAGTTTTGCATTGGTTGGTTTACTTTTTATGGACAGCATTATCCCTGCGTTTGGCGGTAAAGGTGCGCTATTTGAACCCGCCAAAATATACTACACCATTGTCCTTTATGGTGTCCCCATTCTCGGGTTTTGTATGATGGGTAACAATGTCATTCGTGCAGTAGGAAAACCCAAGTATGCCATGTATGCAATGATGCTCCCTTCCATTTCCAACTTGATTCTGGACTATGTTCTGATCTATATTTTCGATTTTGGAGTGTATGGCGCAGCATGGGCCACCACCCTGTCCTATGGTGTTTGCGGTATTTATATTCTCTACTTTTTTACTTCTAAAAACGCTGAATTAAAACCATTGCTCAGTGATTTTAAAATTGATTGGAGCATCACCAAAGAAATCGGTGCGTTGGGATCGGTAACCCTCGCCCGCCAGGCTGTGGTCAGCATATCAGTACTGCTGGTAAACAACTTACTTTACCGTCTAGACGGTGAATCGGCAGTTGCCGTCTATGCCATAATCAGTAGGCTCTTGATGTTTTCCTTATTCCCAATATTGGGTATCACGCAGGGTTTTATTCCTATTGCAGGGTATAACTACGGAGCAAAAAACAAAAAAAGGGTAGAACAGGTCATAAGAACTGCAGTGCTTTATTCTTCTGGCTTGGCAACCTTAGTGTTTATGATGATTTATGCCTTTTCAAATTCTATTGGAACTATTTTTACCAGTGAGCCATTGGTATTGCAAAAGACGCCTGCAGCCATAAGGTGGGTGTTTGCGGCAACGCCCATTGTGGGCATTCAACTCATAGGGGCAGCCTACTACCAAGCCATTGGAAAAGCCCTGCCAGCTTTGCTTCTTACCCTGACCCGTCAAGGATTTTTCTTTATACCATTGCTCTATATTTTACCTGAATTTTTGGGGATCGATGGGGTGTGGATCGCTTTTCCCATTGCCGAATTATTAGCAGCTATTGTTACAGGAGGGTTTTTGATTTATGAACTTAAGAAGTATTTAAATTCTTAATTTTCCCATGCGAAGCAAGACACCGATTTGTTTAAGTTTTTGTACTTTGGAGTATTATTTATTGTTTCCAAACCATTGATTAAAATAGCATCTGGCGAATGGAATATTACAATTATATCAAATCATTACATTTAATATTTGTCATTACATGGTTTGCTGGTTTGTTTTATGAACCTCGATTGTTTATTTATCACATTGAGGCGTCCAAAAAAAAATCTCCTGAAAAAGAAATTTTAGAGGAACAACTAAAGGTGATGGAGCGCAGGTTGTGGTACATAATTACCTGGCCTTCAGCTATTTTAGCAAGTATTTTTGCAACATGGCTTTTGATATTAATGCCCGAATTACTCTCTCAGTCTTGGATGTTAGTCAAAATTGGATTCCTGTCTTTACTATTTGCCTACCACCTTAAAACCCATCAAATTTTCTTGGCATTACAAAAAAACCAGATCAAGTATTCTTCCAATTTTATGCGTATCTGGAATGAAGGGGCTACCCTGTTTTTGTTTGCAATTGTTTTTTTAGCCATAGTAAAAAGTGCGATTCACTGGATTTTTATGGTGATAGGAAGTTTTGGACTTATTGCTTTTTTGATGCTGGCAATTAAGTTATACAAACGGCTAAGAGAGAAATCTTCTGTCAAAAATGATTAGTCTTTTAAGAAGAATTTCCCTGAGAACCCAAATCTTTATCTCCATGATAGTTTTGGTATTCTTGGCCTGTCTATTAATCCTTGCAGCAACCTATTTTCAATATCAAAACGAATCTACCGATTACAATAACTTTCGGTTGAACCGCAAAGAAAATCAATTGAGAAAACAAATTGATTATTTGGTCAAGAAGAACGATCTGTTGGGTAAAAATGACAGTATTTGGTCGCTTCATAAGGAAGAATTTACTGCTGTAATCAAAATTCACAAGGTGAACTATTCTGTTTTTAACTTACAGGGAAAACCTCTTTTTACCTCATTCCTCCCCTTAAAAGTTATTGCAAACAACTATTCGCTTAAAGCGGACTTTTTGAGTGCTATTTTAGAAAAATCTGACCGAAGGGTTTTAGAAAAAAACAATGACGAGATCGGAAGATTTCAATCTTCCTACAGCATTCTAAAGGATGAATTTGACAAACCTTATGGGGTGCTGTTTTTCCCCTATTTTGAGGACGTTTCTTTTTCGGAAAACGAACTGAATACATTTTTGCAAAGCTTGTACCAGATCTATCTTTTGATGCTGGTTGTGGCGATCATTATGGCGTATTTTATTTCTAAATATATCTCTCGTTCGTTGGAAACCTTTCGCGAAAAAATTGACCAAACGGGACTCCTCAAAGAAAACGAAAAAATCAAACTCAAAAATGCCCCACGGGACATCGCAAGTTTGATCAATTCCTACAATAAAATGATCGATGAGTTGGAAAAAAGTGCAGAATTATTGGCACGAACCCAAAGAGAACAAGCATGGCAAGAAATGGCCAAACAAGTGGCTCATGAAATAAAAAACCCGCTGACCCCCATGCGACTGACTGTCCAAAGTTTTCAAAATAGGTTTTCTGAGGGCGACCCTGATAATACAAAAAAAATAGAAGATTTCTCTCAAATACTTCTAGAGCAAATTGACACCATGAGTGATGTAGCCAACGCTTTCTCAGATTTTGCTACACTTCCAAAATCAAAGCTTGTTAAATCCGATTTGGTAGAAATCACCCGTCGATCATTGGAAATTTTTGAAGGCGCCGACATTGAATTGAAAACTTCAGACGATCAAATATTAATTCCATTGGATAAAACGCAATGGATCAGGGTAACGACCAACATTATTCAAAATGCACTTCAGGCAGCCAAACAAGAGAAAAAAGTAAAAATCCAAGTCGGTATCAAAAAGAATTCCGATCATGTTAAAATAACCTTTACAGATGATGGAATTGGAATACCAAAATCGATTCAATCAAAAATCTTTGAGCCCAAATTTACTACCAAATCAAAAGGCATGGGATTGGGGTTGGGTATTGTAAAGAATATTATTGACTCCATCGGTGGGACAATCAAATACACTACCAGTAAAGATGGGACAAGTTTTATTATTTCATTAAATCTCTGATAATGGGTGAGGAATTACTTTGGGTTGAAATTCAAGACAACATCGGTTGGATCAAAATCAATCGCGAAAAAAAGTTAAATGCCCTAAATCAAAATCTAATTGATGCGTTACACCACACATTCATTGATTTTCAAAACAACCCAGAGGTGAGGGTTATTATTCTGACAGGAGGTGGTGACAAAGCCTTTGTTGCAGGGGCCGATATTGCAGAATTTTCTGATTTTGGACCTTCGGAAGCTGCCCGCTTGGCTGCCCATGGAAATCGGGTTCTGTTCGATCAAGTTGCGCACTTGGAGAAACCCGTTATTGCTGCCATAAATGGATATGCCCTGGGTGGTGGTTTAGAATTGGCCATGGCCTGTCACCTTAGGATAGCCTCTAAAAATGCCAAAATGGGATTGCCAGAAGTATCCCTGGGAATCATACCTGGATATGGAGGAACCCAGCGTTTGCCCAATTTGATTGGTAAAGGAAAGGCAATGGAAATGATTTTAACTGGCGATATGGTCAATGCTGACCAAGCGCTGCTTTTAGGGCTTGTCAATCAGGTTGTCCAGCCTGAGGACCTCTTGGAATCCGCCGTTGTCCTCGCCGAAAGAATAATCAAAAATGCTCCCAATGCAATAAAAAATGCAATCAAAGCCATCAATGCAGCCAATGGCTCCAAGAGCGGTTTTCAGGTGGAGGAAATGATGTTTTCAAATTGTTTTGGCACCGAGGATTTTAAACAAAGAGTAAACGCTTTTTTAAAGAAACGGTAAACCAAACTCATGGTCTGTATTACTCTTGTTTTGTTGCAACAAAAAACCGCAGATAAAAAATCAGCCCAAACGTCTGGGTTAATTATAATCTAATAACAAATCGGCTGAAAATAGCTGCCTGGGTTAAAATAAACCGTTGTCTAACTACAAAACTCGTTAAAAGCCTCGGTCAAATTATCTGCGATCAATTGCGCAGTACGCCCCTCAATGTGATGCCTTTCAATCATGTGTACCAATTCACCATTCTTAAAGAGCGCCAAACTGGGTGAGGAAGGCGGAAAAGGCATCATTTTTGCTCTTGCCGTGTCCGTAGCATCACGATCTACCCCTGCGAAAACGGTAAACAAATGATCTGGAGTTTTGTCATGGGCTAAAGAAATTCTTACAGCAGGACGGGCATTGGCAGCGGCACAACCACAAACAGAATTAACAACCACCAAGGCAGTTCCGGGTTTTGACAAAGCTGCCTCTACAGATTCTGACGACATCAACTCTTCAAAGCCAATAGTGGTCAACTCCTCTTTCATCGGCTTTACTATTTCTGCTGGATACATAATTTTTTTTGTAAAGATAAAAAACTCCCCAATTATTTAAAGAGCATTAAATAATCTTTTATCGACATTCGTATCTTTGTAAGTGCAGTAAATTAAACATTATGATTAAGTGGGTGGCCGCCATTATCGGGTATTCTGTTTTTAGATTTCCGGGGGCTATTTTAGGATTTTTAGTAGGGCGCTTTGTTGAGTTTTTGGCCCAGGGCAGTGTTCAAATAAAAACTAACTCCTATGCCATCAGACCAGAGGCATTTCAGTTGAATTTATTGGCACTTTCTGCGCTGATTATAAAAGCGGATGGAAAAATCGAACGCAAGGAATTAGAGTTTGTAAGAAGTTTTTTTATCGGCCAGTTTGGAAAAGCAAAAGCAGACTCTATCTTCAAAACCTTTAATACCCAAATCAAAAATGAAACCCAGCATTTGGATCAATTGACCAGGGTATTCGTCCAGCAAACGCCCTATGAAACCCGTTTGCAAATTCTACATTTTTTATTTGGTATTGCCAATGCTGATGGTAGGGTCTCTGAAATTGAATTGACCAAACTCTCAGAAGTAGCCTCTGGGATGCGCTTGCGATTACCCGACTTTGAAAGCATCAAAGCCATGTTCATTAAAAATACGGACAACGCCTATAAAATCCTTGAAATAAGCCCCGACGCTGATGTTGATCAAATCAAAACGGCCTATAGAAAAATGGTTAAAAAATATCATCCAGACAAACTTCGTGGTCAAGACCCTGCCATGATCAAAGGAGCAGAGGAAAAATTTAGAGAGGTTCAAAAGGCCTATGAAGCGATAATGGATAAAAAAAATAGTTAACAGCAGCGCATGGAAAATTTTTGGTTTTATTTCTATTTGGGATTCGATCATGTGCTGGATATTGGTGGGTTAGATCATTTTTACTTTCTCGTTGCCCTATCGGTTCCTTTTGCTTTTAAAAATTGGCGTAAACTATTACTTTGGGTAAGTATTTTTACATTGGGACATTCCCTTTCTCTTTTAATGTCCCATTATGAATGGATCAAAATAAAATCTGAATGGGTAGAGTTTCTGATTCCAGTTACGATTTGTATTACCTGCCTTTCCATTCTTTTTCAAAAAAAACACCAACAGCTCAGTGGAGATTTGATCAACTTCATCACCTTATTTTTTGGATTGATTCACGGTTTCGGTTTTGGCCGTTACTTTAAGATGGTCGCTTCAGAGGGAGATGCCATATCGGCCCTTATTAAATTTGCGTTGGGGGTTGAGTTTGCTCAATTATTGATCGTAATATTTGTACTTCTTGTCAACTTACTGATTTTTGGACTACTAAAAATTAAACGCAACAAATGGGAATGGATCATTGCTGCAATGGTTTTATCTCAAGCACTTTCAATGACGATCAATAACTGGCCATTTTAGGTTATATTAGCATTCATGTCTTCAGACAAGCAAAAAAAATACGACAAAGCCTATCTCAAAATGGCACAGACCTGGGGGGAGCTCTCCCATTGCGAACGGAAAAAAGTAGGGGCTTTGATTGTCAAAGACCGAATGATTATTTCCGATGGATACAATGGAACACCTTCTGGATTTGAAAATCCCTGTGAAGATGAAGAAAACTACACCAAGTGGTATGTTCTTCACGCAGAAGCCAATGCCATTTTAAAAGTCGCAGCCTCCACCCAATCTTGCACTGGCGCCACCTTGTACATCACTCTTTCTCCATGCAGAGAGTGCAGTAAATTAATCCATCAATCTGGAATTAAAAGAGTGGTGTATTCCAAAGCCTACAAAGACACTTCTGGTTTGGAATTTTTAGAAAAAGCTGGAGTTGATCTAACCCAAATGCCCTTGGGGTAAAACCTGCAAAATTTGTTATTTATCCATGAAAAAAAATTTAGTGCTTTTTACCATCGTTTTCCTTTCCATTTGCATCGGATATCTGCTGGGGAGCGAAAAACAGACCTTGATGCCGGGTCAAAATGGCACCTCCTCTATCAAACGGTTGAATCGTTTGATGAATTACATTGAAAACGACTATGTAGAACGCATCAACACCGACAGCCTGGTTGGGAAAGTAATCGAAGACATCGTCAACCGTTTGGACCCTCATTCCGTTTACATCCCCGCTCGGGAAAAACAAAGTATTGCAGAAAACATGCAAGGTAATTTCTATGGTATTGGGGTCAGTTTTTTTATGCACAATGATAGTGTAGCCATCATTAGGGTATTGGAAGGAGGTCCCAGTGAGGCAAGTGGCTTACTTCCCGGCGACAGAATATTGATCGCCAATGAAGATACATTATTTCAAAAAAACTACTCCAGCCAAAAAATAATGCAAACCCTCAAAGGCAGACAAGGAACTCCTGTCAATTTGACCTTGTACCGCAGATCAGAAGATCGAATAGTACAAGTGGAAATGAAACGTGGCGTGGTTCCTTTACCCAGTGTTGAGGCCCATTATTTGGTGGATCAAAACACCGGCTATCTAAAAATTAATCGCTTTTCCCAAACTACCTATCAAGAGTTTAAAGCCGCCATGGAAAAACTACTGTCCGACGGAACTGAACAATTGATATTGGACCTGAGGAACAACCCAGGAGGGTATTTATTTCCTGCTAAAAAAATTTCCAATGCTTTTTTGAAAAAAGACCAAACCATTGTAATCACTCAAAGTAATATGGGGGAAGAAGAAAAATCATTGGCAAAAGGAGATGGTTTTTTTCAAGAGGGGAAACTGGTGGTATTGGTAAATGAGCAATCGGCCTCGGCAAGTGAAATCGTAGCGGGAGCCATGCAAGACAACGACAGGGGGTGGATCATTGGCAGAAGGACTTTCGGAAAGGGATTGGTTCAACAACAAATGCCATTGGGTGAGGGCGATGCTGTCCGCCTTACCACCTCAAAATATTTTACACCTACCGGTCGGTCCATTCAAAAACCCTATAATGGTGACCGAGACGCCTATTTCGAGGACATCGGAAATCGCTACCACACTGGGGAAATGGCCGATGCAAATAAAATCCCGGTTTCCGATAGTTTAGCATTTAAAACGCCTGAGGGAAGAACGGTTTTTGGAGGCGGTGGAATTACCCCAGATTTTTACATCACAAATACCAATACAGAAGCAGAGGAATGGAAAGCTTTTATTCTGAATTCCAACTTGATGAATAATTTTATTTTCAAACAATTGGATAAAAATAGAAGAGCATTCAATGCATTAAAAAAAGAGGACTTGATGGCAGATCAATATATCGAAATGCTACCCTGGCACAAACTTTTCGTGAGTCATTGTATTGAAAAAGAGGTTGAAATTGAAATTAGTGAAGCAGAAACTTTAAAGGCGGTGAAGTCCTATTTAGGCCTTCAACTCTTTGGTGAAAATGTTTTTAATGAAATCAAAAATCAAGGCGATGTTTTTGTAGAGCGCGCCAAAAAATTGCTGGACAGTTTAAATAACTAAATTAGCGATTTATTTTTTTTGAAACTTTTTTAGAAAGCAACAAGAGTAGTAAAAGTAAAAAGGCACAAAGTGCTGCCATTATTCCAATTACGGCAACCGAGCTGTCACCCGACAAGGGCGTTTCCCAGTTCACTTGTAATGCATTAAAAACTACCATCCCCATAGACAATAACATTAAAATCAATATCCATTTTCTCATGCGGTAAAATTAGCAAACTTCAGTCTAATTTTTCCTGATCAACCCACTATTTTACCAACATTGGACGCAAAAAGTTTTACCGCAATGGACAACAACACAATCCCGAATACTTTCCTAATAATATCTATGCCTTGCTTTCCCAATAGCTTTTCCAATCTAAAAGAGAACTTTAGAATGGCATAGACAATTATCACATTAAGCAAGGTGGCCACAATAATATTAATCAAATCGTACTCTGCGCGTAAAGAAAGCAAAGACGTCATGGTGCCAGCGCCTGCAATAATAGGAAAAGCAAGTGGCACTATGGAAGTCACCTCTGGAGCGTCCACTTTAAACAAGGTAATCCCCAAGATCATTTCTAAGGCCAAAAAGAAAATTACAAAAGAACCAGCCACGGCAAAAGAATTGACATCTATCCCGATAAGGTGCAATATCTGCTTTCCTAAAAAAAGAAAAGCTACCATGATCAGTGCGGCCACCAAAGCAGCTTTTTCGGACTGAATGTGGCCTGCCTTTTCTCTGAGTGCAATAATAATTGGAATGCTACCAACAATATCTATTACGGCAAAAAGCACCATACTTGCCGTTAATATTTCTTTTAAGTCCATTTGGAGTGGGTTTAGATTTGGGATGCATTAGGTATTCTAATTTTGAGAATATACTAAATTAGCGAAAATTAATCTGATTATTAATTCTTTTAAAGTATGTTCCAAATTGACGACACATTAGTTTCAGAAGACATTATTACCAAGGATTTTGTTTGCAACCTAAGTGCATGTAAAGGAGCCTGTTGTGTGGAAGGCGTCGCTGGAGCGCCACTGAATCTTGATGAGACTGAATTCTTGGAAAAAAACTACGCCGGCATTGCACCTTTTTTAAACGATGAAGGCAGAGCGGCCATTGAAAAACAAGGTAAGTTTATCGACCAAAAAAATGGGGAATTCGAAACCCCACTGGTAAATGGTAAAGAATGTGCATATGTCGTTTTTGGCCCCAATGGAAGCACACAATGTGGTATCGAAAACGCTTATAAAGCAAAAAAAATAGATATGAAAAAACCCATATCTTGTCACCTGTACCCCATAAGAGTTAAAGAATATTCAGAGTTTAAAGCAGTCAACTACCACCAGTGGAAAATTTGCAATGATGCGTGTGTTCTTGGCGAGAGTTTAAAGATTCCTGTATACCAATTTGTAAAAGAAGCGCTGATTAAAAAATTTGGAAAAGAGTGGTATTCAAAATTAGAATTAGCGGCCCAAGAAATTAATCGCTAAACACCAGTCTTTGCAGGGGTAGCGAAATTTATGACTTTATATAGCATTGAATTACAAGGACTTACAAACGGGCTTTAATTACTTATCCCCTGCTTAAAAATAAAATTTGTTAAAAACTCGACCTGTTTGTGGAAAAGTAAGTCTTTCATTTTTGATAACATTTTAGAATCTTTGTGATCAACATATTTTATAAAAATTTAACAAAATCATAAGATGGCAGCTGTAGAACCGATCCTTCAAGAAAACGAAAATAGATTTGTAATTTTTCCCATTCAACACCACGATATTTGGGAATGGTACAAAAAAATGGAGGCGAGTTTCTGGACCGCTGAAGAAATTGATCTTCACCAAGATTTAAACGACTGGAACACCAAGCTGTCTGACGATGAAAAATATTTCATCAAACACATTCTTGCTTTCTTTGCTGCCTCTGATGGTATCGTAAATGAAAATTTAGCTGAAAATTTTGTTAATGAAGTTCAGTACTCTGAGGCCAAATTTTTCTATGGTTTCCAAATTATGATGGAAAATATCCATTCCGAAACCTACTCTCTTTTGATTGATACTTATGTCAAAGATGAGACCGAAAAAAATAAATTATTCAAAGCCATTGAGGTTTTTCCTGCCATTAAAAAGAAGGCCGACTGGGCATTACGCTGGATAGACTCAGATTCTTTTGCGGAGCGGCTCATCGCTTTTGCAGCAGTAGAAGGAATTTTCTTTTCTGGAGCGTTTTGTTCCATCTACTGGCTCAAAAAAAGAGGCTTGATGCCAGGACTTACATTTTCCAACGAGTTGATTTCCAGAGACGAAGGCGTTCACTGTGACTTCGCAGTTCACCTCCACAACAATCACTTGGTCAACAAAGTTCCAAAAGAAAGAATTGAAGAAATCATCACCGACGCACTGAGAATCGAGCGCGAATTTGTCACAGAGTCACTCCCTGTTAGTTTAATAGGAATGAATGCAAAACTGATGACGCAATACCTGGAATTCGTAACAGATCGTTTACTTGTGGAATTGGGCTGCGGAAAAAAATACAATGTGACCAACCCATTTGACTTCATGGACATGATTTCGCTTCAAGGTAAAACCAACTTTTTTGAAAAGCGTGTTTCTGAATATCAAAAAGCAGGAGTACTCAACAACGAAAAAGAAGAAACTGAGTTTACCACCGATGCAGACTTTTAGTCTGTAGCTTATTCGCCCCAAGCCCTCAATAATCACCAGTGATAGTGCCTCTGTGGTCTATCGTAATTTTATGTTTAAAAAATAGAGATCTATGTTTGTAGTAAAAAGAGATGGGCGCAAAGAGCCGATAATGTTTGATAAGATAACGGCTCGAATCAGAAAACTCAACTATGGTTTAAACCCTCTGGTTGATCCTGTTCGTGTTGCCATGCGGGTAATCGAAGGGCTTTATGATGGTGTCACTACCTCTGAACTGGATAATCTTGCTGCTGAGATTGCCGCTACAATGACTACCACACACCCCGATTACGCCAAATTGGCCGCCAGAATTTCCGTATCCAATTTGCACAAAAACACTAAAAAGTCTTTCTCGGCTACGATGAAAGACCTCTATGAATATGTAAATCCAAGAACAGGGAAAAAAGCGCCATTGCTGTCTAACGAAGTATATGCTATCATCGAAAAAAATGCAGACAAAATTGACTCCAGCATTATCTATAACCGCGATTTCGGCTACGATTTTTTTGGGTTTAAAACACTGGAACGTTCTTATCTGTTAAAATTGAATGGGCAAATAGTAGAACGCCCACAACACATGCTGATGCGCGTATCGATAGGGATTCACCTCACCGATTTGGACGCCGCATTCGAAACCTATGAATTGATGTCCAAGCGTTACTTCACGCACGCTACTCCTACCCTATTCAACTCTGGCACCCCTAAACCCCAAATGTCTTCCTGTTTTTTGTTGACCATGAAAGACGACAGTATTGACGGGATTTATGACACCCTAAAACAGACTGCCAAGATCTCCCAATCGGCAGGAGGAATCGGTCTTTCCATACACAATATTAGAGCTACAGGCTCGTATATCGCAGGAACAAACGGAACATCAAACGGTATTGTTCCCATGCTCAGGGTTTTCAATGATACGGCCAGGTATGTAGATCAAGGTGGAGGAAAAAGAAAAGGATCTTTTGCTATTTATGTTGAGCCTTGGCATGCCGATATTTTCGATTTCCTGGAACTGAAGAAAAACCACGGTAAAGAAGAAATGCGCGCCCGAGATTTGTTTTATGCCATGTGGATATCTGATTTATTCATGAAAAGAGTGGAGCAAAATGCTGAATGGACGTTGATGTGTCCCAATGAGTGTCCAGGGCTGTACGATTGTCATGGTGAAGAATTTGAAAAATTATACACCCAATACGAAAAAGATGGTAAAGGAAGAAAAACAATCCAAGCCAGAGAACTTTGGGATAAAATATTGGAATCTCAAATAGAAACAGGTACCCCCTATATGCTCTACAAGGATGCTGCGAACAGAAAGTCAAACCAGAAAAACCTGGGAACCATTCGCTCTTCTAACCTCTGTACTGAAATTTTAGAGTATACTTCCGAAGAAGAAATCGCAGTGTGTAATCTGGCCTCGATTGCACTGCCTATGTTCGTCGAGGAGGGTAAATTCAACCACCAAAAACTTTTTGATGTAACCAAGCGGGTAACAAAAAATCTAAACCGCGTCATAGACCGTAACTATTATCCCGTTAAGGAAGCTGAAAACTCCAACATGAGGCATCGTCCTGTCGGTTTAGGGGTTCAGGGCTTGGCAGATACTTTTATTCAATTGCGACTGCCTTTCACTTGTGAAGAAGCCAAAACCCTTAATCAAGAGATTTTTGAAACTTTATATTTTGCCGCAGTAACGGCATCGGTTGAAGAGGCCGAAAAAGATGGTGCTTACAAAACCTATGAAGGGTCTCCCATGTCAAGAGGGGAATTTCAATACAATCTTTGGGGCATTAAAGATGAGGAACTCAGCGGCAGATGGGATTGGCCCGCTTTGCGTAAGGACGTAAAAAAACACGGCGTAAGAAACTCCCTACTGGTAGCACCCATGCCCACAGCGTCCACCTCTCAAATACTCGGAAATAACGAATGTTTTGAGCCCTATACCTCTAATATATACACCCGAAGGGTGTTGTCAGGGGAGTTTATTGTTGTCAACAAACACCTCTTGGAAGACCTTGTAAACCTCGGCTTGTGGAACGAAGATATGAAACAAGAATTGATGCAAGCCAATGGCTCTATCCAAAAAATTAAGGGCATCCCAGAGGACATCAAGGAACTCTATAAAACCGTTTGGGAGATGAGTATGAAAGACATCATTGACATGTCACGCCACAGGGGATATTTCATCGACCAGTCACAATCTCTGAACTTGTTTATGGAAGGAGCTACTATGGCAAAATTGACCTCCATGCATTTTTATGGTTGGAAATCTGGACTAAAAACGGGAATGTACTATCTGAGGACAAAATCGGCAGTGGATGCCATTAAATTTACCCTGGACAACGAGAAGACCACGAAATCTGAATCCGATAAATCAAAACAGACTGTTGCTGCTGTGAAAGCTCCAGAAGCAACTGCTGAAGTCACGGCTGCTATAGATCCTCAAACCAATCCTGCCGCAGCGGTAGAACCCCTCTCCCCAGCAGAGCTAAAACAAATGTTAGAGCAGTCTAAAAAAAGTGAAGACGACGATTGTCTGATGTGTGGATCTTGATCCTATTTCCCCTCTAAAAACGCTTGTTTAATTTTAAATAAGCGTTTTTTTGTTTATATATATTATTGTTTTTCAATACTTTAAGCTATTAATGTAAAATTAATGTTAATTTAATGTTTATTTTACGTAAACAATTTTTAACTTAGCGTTAATATAAAGTTTGAAATTATGAAAAAAATAGTCTATTTATTGTTGGCTTTTACACTCACCGTGGGAGCGCAGCAAAGCATTGATCCAACCTTTGAAAAAGAAGGTAAATTGACTAAAGTCACCTATTTCCACCAAGACGGTAGTATCGCCCAAAAAGGATTTTTAAAAAATAAAAAACTTCACGGTAATTGGACCAGCTATGATCCGTCGGGAAACAAATTATCTATGGGAACTTATGAAATGGGCATGAAAAATGGCCAATGGTTTTTTTGGAAAAACAATGACCTTATAGAAGTTATCTACGACAACAACAAAATAGTTAATGTATTGGAATGGCGTAGTGATGAAAAAGTTGTTGCCGAGTTAAATTAAGTCTTCAAATACCCCAAACAGACCCCACCCCATCAAGATTCTAATTTTTTATTGATCTTGTAAAACGTTTCCACCAGCTCAAATTTGTGAACAATTAGGTCTTTTGTTCGTATTAATATATTAAAGTAAAGCGCAGTATTCTTTGGGCTCGTTGCGTTATCTGTTCGCAGAATTTGATTGTCAATTTTTTCATTTAACAATTCAAAGTTGTGTTGCTTTTGAATGAGTACATCGTTAAACTCTTTGTCGTTAAACTGTAAATTAAAAGCTTCAATCCCTTCCTTAAAAACAGAGGACAAGGAATCAAAAATTTCATTTAGATCTTCAATCTGTTGCGCGTTTAAGGGTTTATGTCGGTTATTTATATGTTGGTGGCTCAAATGAGAAATATAGATCAGGTCTTCAATTAAGTCCGACATAATCCCTAACATAGATATGTAAAATCTACTGGCGGGTAAGCTGGCCTCTTTCAATCCTTTTAAGAAATAATATATACCGTTTTTAAGATCATTTACCTCGGTCAGCAACTCCTCTGTATTATTTTTTGCAATAGAAAGTGTTTTTAAATCATTGCGAGTCAATCCTTTGATTACCTGGCCATAAACCTCATAGGTTTCACCAATGACCCTACTAATATTTCTAGAGCTCTCGTCTAATACCCCTGTGTAAGAATCGCCATTAGAAACAATTAGCTTCCTTTGACTTTCTGAATTTTTGGATTCATTTCGGTGATTGATAAAATTTCTAAAAATCAACACTAAAATCACACTCATAATAATCACAATGGCAGTGAATCCTCCCAAATGAATGAGATAAACAATCCCGCCACATACTAAAAAAGCACTCAGCGCTGTAAAGAACCAACCGCCGATAACATTAATAACACCCGCTACCCTGTATACAGCACTTTCTGTGCCCCAAGCCCGATCGGCGAGTGAAGTACCCATGGTAACCATAAAAGTGACATAGGTGGTAGATAAAGGTAGTTTTAAGGAAGTAGCAATGGAAATAAGAATCGCCGCGACCGTTAAATTAATAGAGGCTCTCAGCGTGTCAAAAGATGGGGCATTAGGATCTTTTACTGCAGATTGATTTTTACCAGATTCAAAGGAGCCACTAATTTTTTGGGAAATAGATGCGGGGAATAAATGGGAGAAATATTGATTTAACCCTACAAAGAATCGGACCAACAACCGAGACAAAAAATTGGGCTTAAACCTTTCTTTAATGTGATTTTGATCGGATAAATCCAAAGAGGTTTTAACGACTTTTTTGGCCTTGGATGAAAACCAAAGGGTTAATACCATGATCAAACCAGAAGCCAAGAGAAAAAGGGTTGGCGTGGGTACTTTATTGGACAGTACACTCATGCTGAACTCATTGGCCGCAATTCCAGATGCCACCCATGCTTCATAGGACTGGTAAGCTGCCACGGGAACTCCAATAAAATTTACCAAATCGTTTCCTGCAAAAGCCAATGCCAATGCAAAAGTACCTACTCCTATAATAACTTTGTAGATGTCTGTCTTGAACACTTTCATCAATAGAAAGGAAAATAAATACCAGAAAAAAAGGCTGGAAATATTGACCAAAAAGGCGTTGAACTCCAAGAAGGTATTGATAGTTTGCCCGTTGAGAAAGTCGTATTCAATCGCCGCATAAGATGTCCCTTTTATACCTTTGATCAATATAAAATTGCTGATAGCAGCGAGTGAAATTCCCCCGAACAAGGCATTAATCAACCTTGACTTATTTAGAAAATCGTAAGTAAGCAGTGCCCTGGAAATCCATTGTACAATTGCACCAATTGTAAAAGCGATAAAAACCGACAGCAAAATCCCCAGAATAATCTGTGTGGCTTTCTCTGTATTGATGTAGGTAGACAGCTCCATTAGATTTCCTGAGTCTGAGAATATTTTAATCAAAGACATGACCACAGCAGCACCCAGTAATTCAAATACAATAGACACGGTAGTAGACGTCGGCATTCCCAGTGTATTAAAGAAATCCAACAGCAGGATATCGGTCATCATCACCGCCATAAAAATAAAGATGATCTCTTCAAAACTAAAAGCCGAAGGGTTAAAAATACCTTTACGAGCGACCTCCATCATTCCACTGGAAAACAGTGCCCCTAGAGCAATCCCCAAACTGGCAAAAATCATTATGTTTCGGAATGAAATTGCTTTAGAGCCTATGGCGGAATTAAGGAAATTTACTGCATCGTTGCTAACCCCAACAATGAGGTCGCCTATGGCCAGTAAAAACAAAAGAACAACTATATATAAATACAGATCATGCATAGCTAACACCTGTAAATCTATTGTTTTTTAAAGGATTTATAAAGCTAAATCCATTAGAATTTAATTGAATACCCCAACGATATTGTGCGACCTGGGTTAAGACTGGAAAACACAAAACTGGTATTTCCATAGTAATCAAAAAGACTTTCTCTTAAATCACCCAGTAGGTTGTCTACTTTTAAGCTAATTGAATGATTATTATTTTGCCCAAAAGTCTTTGTTGCATTAAGTTTTAAATTGTTAAAAGGTTGGGTATAAACATCAGGAATATTTCCTGCACCTACTATTTCAAGGGTCTTCCCTTGGACATTGAAATAAGTCCCTATTTCGAAATTTTTATCATAATTTATAAATGAAACCCCCGTATTTACAATAAAAGGGGATTGTCCTTGCATCTTTCTTGTATCCTTGATGTCTCGATCCGGTTCAGTTGATGTTCTCCCCCTGAATTCCTCTTCATTCATCTTTTGAACAGATTCTATCAAGGAGATATTGAGATTTAAACTCAACTTATGGGCGCTATTTTCAATTAAATTTTTTCGGTACTCTAATTCTAATCCATAAACAAAAGCATCGTCGTTGTTATCAGCTGATATGGTATTTGGTGAATTAAAATTGGGAATGATGATTTCTATTGGATCTTTGAAACTTTTGTAAAATGTACTGATGGCAAATACTTGATTCGCATTGCCAAATTTTTCGTATCTCAAATCAAAATTATTGACATAGGTTGGTACTAAGCTTGGATTTCCAAGAAAAGTTCTCTCTGTAATAGGATCAAAAATTTGAGCCCCAGAAGATTCCCTAAAGCTGGGTCTGGCAGTTGTGCGCGCGTATGAAAATCTTAAATTAGTATTTTCATTAAATGAATTAATAAGATTCACTGAGGGATAAATATCGTTAACATCGATGATCACATCATCGTTATAACTTACATTAGTGTCTATAGTTTCTCCGGTGTAAACTGTATTGTACTTTTCGAACCTAACTCCCAATATTGATTTAAACTTAGCTGAGATTTTCAACTCATTAGAGACGTAGGCTGCTGTTGTATTACTTTTTGACATATACTGATTGGTACGTTGGTAACTACCAATGGTGTAAGCACCCCGATTTGGTGTTTGAAGTCGCCACAAGTTTGCCGGTAATAGGATTTGATTTGGATCGCCGTTTAATGAAGAGGAAAGCCCTAAAAATCCAATCTGATAATTACTGGTTGTGAAATCTCTTTCCTTGTTGGAATAAGCGGCTCCAAAACGTAATTTATTGTCGTATCCATTTATTTTGTAATTATAATAAATATCTACTTTGGAAGCCAATGCATCTTCTTCCAAGTTTCTCCACAATCTCGTTGGCCACTGAGTAGATGAGGCGTCAAGCGTATATCTTCCATTCTCAAGTTCAAAAAAAGTTCTTCTAAAATCTTTGTCATAAACCCGAGCAAATGAAGGAGCAACTTTCCATTCCAAACGGAGGTTATTATTAGCAAGGTTGTAGGTTCCCGATATGGGAATAGTGGTGATGACCCGTTCAGTGTAGTTTAACAGCTGCCCCTCTCCATTGTAAAAGTTCTCTAAAAATTCAGAAAACTCGACATCCAATGCACTCGACTCTCCGCTTTTAAGATTTAAGAAGGTAATCTTATGTTTGGACTTATTAGTTTTAAAAACTAAACCAAATAGAGCACTGGCAAGTGCCTGAACTTTTCCAACCTCACCTTGCTGAATTGTATTTTGGGCTAAACCACTTGTTTCTTTTAAAACAGTTCCATTAAAAGCATCTTCATAATAGGTGTTGTCATACCTGTAATTCAGGGTTGCGATATAACCGATTGAACTTTGCCCCAAATCGTATTGGTTGCTGGCCGTAGCGCCAACGGAGTAATCGGTCATATTATTGTAACGTGAAACACCCAATTGTTTACTGAAGGAGTCTACAACATTAGTTACTTGATTAGCAACCAATGGAGTATGATCCCGCTCTGGTCGATAAATTTCTGTTTTTGGATCGAAAGGCAGGTCACTATATCCATTGTCGAAGTTTAAAAAATCTAGAGATTCTTTTGGCAAAGAAGGAGCATCTTTAAAACTCATCACAGAATTATATCCACTACTTATTGAAATACCGTATTCAGGTTTTATGGAGAAGTCTTTTAAAACTATATTAATAACACCTCCACTAAAATCGGCACTTAAATTTGCACTGGAGGATTTATTTACAATTATATTATCCAAAAGAGTTGTTGGAAATATATCTAGCTGAAGCGTGTTCTTATCTGGATCTAATCCAGGAATATCTAAGCCCCCTAAGGTAGTCTTTGAATAACGATCGCCCAGACCCCGAACATACACAAATTTACCCCCTTGAACCGATACACCAGGTACCCGTTTTATCGCGGCAGCTAAGTCACTGTCTCCTGATTTTCTTATGGATTGAGATGACAATCCATCAATAAGATTAACTGACCGTTTTTGAATCGTTAACACAGATGCCTCAGTGTTTGTTCTGGCTGTAGTAGTCACTACCACTTCCTCCAAAGAGTCTGAAGCAGGTAAAAGAACAACAGAAATACTATTTTCATCGTTAGTTCCTAGGTTGATTTGATTAATTATCTTGGTGCCATATCCAATAAAAGAAACTTCTATAAGGTACTGACCTGGGGCAATTTCAAATGAAAAGTTACCATCAAAATCAGTGGTAGTACCTCCTAATTTCGTAATGTTATCGTTACTTTTTAAAATAACATTGGCAAAAGGAAGTGGTTCGTTAAACTCACCATCAATAACTTTTCCAGAAATAAAAGATTGGGCATATATTGATACAGAAAAAAATGAGACTAAAATATAAAGAAAGTATTTCATATAAATTGAAAATGCCCCAATGAATGAGGCATTTTAGTGTTAATTATTGTAAATGTAAGTAAAATAATGCAACAATTTAATCAACAAGTAAAGTCCAACTTAATACCGACTCATCAGCACCAGTTGACGCTACTTGTGATGTAACTGTCTCAGCCCAAGTGGCTCCATCAGTAATAGCTGATGGCATAATGGTGCTAAGCGCATCCGTGGTTACAAAATCAAAATTATTAAATAAATTAGAGCCTGCCGCAGTAGCAGTTCCTAATCCACCGTATGTGTCAGCATCAATGCCAGCGATTGTAGTTCCAGTGTTAAAAAGTTTGTAAACGATATTTTGGTTAAGGCCAGTGGCATCACTTTTCCAGTTTCCATATTGACTAGTATCTTCTTGGGTAGAACTTCCATAGACTGTTACGTTTTGAAGTGTATATTGACCATCAATAGTACCAGTACTGTCTTCAGTACCATCAATTTCAAATGCACCGTCAGTAGATGCGGTAAGAGCAATTACAGCATTAGAGATGGTTCCTTTATATCCTTCATCAAGATCAATAGCATCGTCTCCATTGAAGTGAATCACAAGATTAGATACATTAACAGATCCTCCAAAAATCTCAATCCCATCATCTTGACTTCCTATAATTTCAATATGATTCACTACAGTTCCAGAGCCAACGCCACCAAGAGTCAATCCCTGTAATTCATTATCTCCAGTTAAAGTTTGACCTGAGTGACGAATGGAAACATATTCAAGTCTACCTGAGCTTTCGGTATCGTTTGAACCACCATACTCAGTCCAATCGAACCCATCTGCAATACCTTCTATATCGTCAGTACCACCATCTTCACCAACACTTGCATTACCAAGTACAACTACTGAACCCCAAAGACCCATGTCTGAAGGAACTCTATTTGGAGAAACTCCGTTGTCAGCGTATGAGATATTATCACCTATGTCTGTAAATATAATGGGAGATGTAGCCGTACCTATAGCGTTTATTTGACCTCCTTTGGCAATCACCAATACTGAAGCATCAGCACCAGTACCACTCCCGGCTTTAACAATTGTTCCTGCTTGAATATTAAGAACACCACCGTTTCTTACAACAACTTTACCATTCATGATCCAAACACGATCATTGGTCCATGTAGCTGAAGTTTCAATAATAGTTACACCACCTTCAATACCAACTATCTCCGGAGCAGTAGCTTGAGCAGCCAAAGCGTCAGCAATAGCTTGATCAATATCGGTACCACTGGCCATAGCGGCATTAACGGCTGAGGTTACAGCTGAAGTGATTTCAGCAGTTGAGGGAATGTTTGCTGCTGCTATAGCAGCATTTACAGCAGATGTAACATCTGCAGATGTTAAACCGTCATCATCTGAGCAAGAAGAAAATAATAAAAGTGTGGTTAAAAGTAAATAGTAAAATTTTTTCATTTTTTTTATGTTTTAATAATGCCAAATGTAATTTGAAACCCTCCACACATCTTTAATTTAAAGTTAAAAGATCTAATCTATAGCTTAACAAAAGGTTAACAAAATAAAATTAACTTAACAATTAATTAATGGTTGTTATGTAATCAATAAAACAGTATTTTTGTTCAAAACAAATATGCTCTGGGAAAGCCTATTATCCTTGCAACGATTTGGTGACAACATCAAGCGAATAAGAAAACATCAAGACGAGCTTCGCCTGGGATTTGAGGTAGATTATGATCGCATCGTGTTTTCCAGTGCATTTAGAAGTTTGCAAGACAAAACTCAAGTCATTCCCTTCTCAAAAACAGACTTTGTGCATACCCGGCTAACCCACAGTCTTGAAGTATCTGTTGTCGCGCGAAGTTTAGGAAGATTGGCTGGAAAAGATATCATAAAAAAACATCCCTACTTGCAGGAGACTCATGGGTATCAACCCAATGATTTTGGCGCCATTGTTGCCGCTGCTGCACTTGCTCACGACATCGGTAATCCCCCTTTTGGTCACAGCGGTGAGAAAGCCATAAGTCATTATTTTTTAAATGGAAATGGCGCGCAATACAAATCAAAGTTATCCAATAAAGAATATCAGGATTTGTGTGCATTTGAGGGGAATGCCAATGGATTCAAAATATTAACAGAAAGCAAAGCGGGAACCCCCGGAGGGTTGAGACTCAGCTATGCAACCCTGGGCGCCTTTATTAAATACCCCAAAGCCAGCCTTCCGCATCGACCTACCGCAGAGGTCTCCGATAAAAAATACGGTTTTTTTCAAGCCCAAGAATCATTTTTCCATGCGCTTTCTAATGACCTGGGGATGGCAGACGGGAAAAAAATTCACCGCCATCCTCTGGCATATTTGGTTGAGGCTGCCGATGATATTTGCTACACCATTATCGATTTTGAGGATGGCATTCACCTGGGGTGGATAGAAGAAGAATACGCCCTTGAGTACCTTATCAAGCTGGTAAAAGACGATATGGACACCCTCAAATACTCCAAATTAAAACACCGCACCCAAAGACTGGCTTACCTTCGCGCTCTGGCCATCAACAGCCTAATCAAAGACGCTGTTAAAATATTTTCCGAAAATGAAAACGAAATTCTCAATGGAAATTTTGGGGTTGCTCTACTGGAAAAAAGTCAATACAAAGCCCAGATTGAAGACATCATCAATCTGAGTGTAGATAAAATTTACTGCTCGGAGGAAGTCGTCCAAAAAGAAATTGTCGGCTATAAGGTAATCAGCACCCTTTTAAATGCTTTTGTCTCTGCTGCAGCCAATGCTTTCAACAATAAAGTCAATAGTTATGATGCTTTGATTCTACAATTGATTCCCGATCAGGAAAACATTCCTGCTAAAACCCTGTACCAAACATTGCTCAACGCCAGCTGTTATGTAGCCAGTCTCACCGATGGAAAAGCGAAGTTATTGGCAGAAAAGATTGGAATTGAATAATATTCCCGAGCATATCATTTTCAGTTCATACCTTTATCCCAAAAATAATTGATGCGCTGGATCCCTTTTATCATTTTCATTATCGTTGTTCAATGGTATGCCTTTCAGGCCATTAAAACCATAACTCAAAATAAGTTCTGGTGGGCAATATATGCTTTGGTCGTTGGAATCATCCTCGGAGGCGTGTTGTGGCAAACCCTCAATTTTGATCGTACTGTCGGCTGGACCCCAATTGTAGCTTATTCGTTGGGAATGTTCGTCGCCTTGTTGAGTGGTCAGCTCCTGATGATTTGCTTGCTATTTTTGGAAGACCTCTCCAGAGGAGCTTCCTCTCTCCTACATTTTTTTACTTCTGATCAAAAAATCCACTTTCCCCAACGAAGGAAATTCGTATCTCAAATGGCCATCGCCTTGGGCGCCATTCCCTTTAGTTCACTGCTCTATGGCATGTACAAAGGACGCTATAACTACAGGGTCTTAAAATACACATTGGAATACGAAAATCTCCCTGATGGTTTTGACAGTTTTCAAATTACACAAATCTCGGACCTCCATTGTGGGAGTTTCGACAATACGAAAAAAGTGGCCTATGGACTGGATCTGATCGACAAACAAAAATCCGATTTGGTTTTATTCACCGGAGATATGGTCAATAACAAGGCAAACGAAGCCCGCCCCTGGGTGGAGTTTATTGCTAAAATCAAAGCCCCCTACGGGAAGTTTTCAGTGCTTGGAAATCATGACTATGGCGATTATAGCGATTGGGAAAACGAGGCCGACAAAAAACAAAACATGGAGGAAATGTATCAAATTCATCAGGATATGGGCTTTGACCTTTTGCTCAACGAAAGTCGCTACATAGAAAAAAATGGAGATAGAATTGCATTGGTCGGTGTTGAAAATTGGGGTGCTGGAAGGTTTAAAAAGGCTGGTGACTTGGAAAAATCGATTTCAAAAATCGAGCCCAATGACTTTAAAATTCTCCTCAGTCACGACCCCTCTCATTGGGAAGCAGAAGTAATCCCCCATGCCTACCCTTTTCATCTCACCCTCAGTGGGCATACCCACGGCTTTCAGTTTGGTATTGAGATTCCTGGGTGGATAAAATGGAGCCCCATCCAGTGGCGCTACAAACAATGGGCAGGCATTTATGAAAATAAGGAACAAAAACTTAATGTAAACAGAGGATTTGGATATTTGGCCTATCCTGGACGTGTGGGGATATGGCCAGAAATCACTGTGATAACCCTGAAAAAGAAGAAATTATTGGTTTAATGTCAAAAAAAACTACATTTGTGCTAGTGAACCATTGAAATTATTGAGAAATGTCAAAGTTTGGTGAACTCATAAATGATAAACTTCCACTACTCCTTGTTTTTTATAACGAGGAAGATGAGGTTTCCTACTCCATGCATCCTGTATTAAAAGATGTGGCTGCGGCCATGGGCGACAAAGGCAAAGTCATAAAAATCAATACAGAAAAAAACAGCAAGCTTTCCGAAGCTTTAAGGGTCAAAGTATTGCCCACACTGATGATTTATAAACTCGGTGAGATGGTTTGGAGACAAAGTGGTGAACAAGATGCCAATACGCTTATCAATCTTATGCAAGACCATACTTACTGATTTTCCAAGTCTTCTTCCTCTATTTCGAATTGTTCCATAGACTGATCAAAGCGCGCTTGCAGACCCTTGGCAAAATCCGTAGCCCCCTGATATTCAACCCGGAAAATCAATTCCTGAAAATCGAGGATTTCTCCCTTTATTCTGTCAATAAAAATATTTTTATTGTTTTGAGAAAGTTGAGCAATCATGGCAAAACGGGCTTCGTATTGGGTAACGATTGACTCCACCAGTGATTCTGCTTTTGTGGATTGTCCTGCCTTGTAATAGCCCTCTACAAAGTCTGTTAAAGAAGTATAATAGTCGTAATCGCCGTAAAGATTTTTAAAGGGAGCGACCGCGCCTATAAACGCATCAACCTCTGTTTTCAATAACATTTTATCCTCGTGTACCAATACCGCTTCCATCAAAGTTCTGTAACGCTCTACTTGGGTTATGATCTCCTCCCCCATCATGTATTGCTCATTGCGGGTCAATGACCCAAAATATTCCAGTTCATCTCGGTATTTAAAAGCTACTTTTTGCGCGAGATTTTGAGCAGCTACGGTATCGTCCAACCGGTAATACGCATCGACAAAAGGCACCAATAGACTGTAGTAACCAAAGTAATCTAAAGGCATTTTCTGCATGGCCAAATCGAGTATATTTTTGGCTTTTTCCTTTTTACCTTCAAGGATTAACTGGTCTGCCAGACGGGCCATATTACTTCGGAAGGAAATACTGTTTTTTCTGGTTTCAATATCGTGATAGATGTCGGGGCTTTCAGAATTTCCCCAACTCCAGTTCATGACAATATTGTACATAAGGTCCGTATCCAAACGGCCCATCAGGTAGGGGTTTTCTTTATTTTGAGGGGTCTTGATGGGAACCAACTTATAGACCAAGCCTTCCAACTGTAGGTAATCCTTCATCCAAATGTATTCCGCTTCTGCATAGCTGCCTCCAGTAAAATAAATGGGGCGCTCCCAATCGTTGTTGGCCAAGATATCCAGCATCATAATTTGATTTTTTGTCATGCCCCCCTCTGGCAGGTCTATATCGATGAAAGGAACAATCAACTCCTGATCTTCTGGCTTTACAATACCGCTTTTCAAAACATTCCCTTTGTTCACATTTACCCTAATTTTGTTGGTGGGATAAAAAACCATCTCTTGGGTACTTTTCGGTAATCGTCTTGGATCGTCTCCTGCCTGCTCCAATAGACTCCTGTATTTGGTTCGGGGATGGTCGCTCGCTACCCAATTAACAAAATCTTTGATGTCCCATCTCACAGAATCCAAAATAGGCTCGTGTTTAATGTAATCACGGTTACCGTAAGCATAAACGGAATGGGTCATTTGAGAAGGAATGGGATCGCTCTCATAGGTTTTTCTCTTCATTTGATCAATGTACCAGTCCGTTGCCAAAAGAGAAGTATTGATGGTTTTTACATCGGTGCGATAACCTTCAATTTCCTGGGCATACCACAGGGCAAAAGTATCGTTGTCACCAATGGTAAATATCATGGCCCCAACATCCTTTTGAATCGATTGAAGATAGGACTTGGCCATGGACTGCGCCGTGTAGCGGTCCGACCGATCGTGATCGTCCCAGTTTTGAAACGCCATCAACAGAGGAACCGCCAAAAAACAAACCAATACCAACATTGGTGCTGTACCCTTAAATTTTATCAATGTCTTGGCTTTTTTGGCCAAATAAAAAGCACCCATACCAATCCAAATCGCAAAAACATAGAAAGAACCGACCAAAGCATAATCGCGCTCGCGGGGCTCGAAAGGGCGTTCATTTAAATAGATTTTTAGGGCCAGACCAGTGAACAAAAAGAACAACAACAATATCCAAAAACGTTTTGGATCTTGCTGATATATGAAAAATAGCCCTATTAGGCCCAAAATAAAAGGGAGGAAAAAATAAGTATTTCGGGCATTATTATTTTTGGAATCCTCAGATATTTCGTCCTGATTTCCCAAGCGCATGTTGTCAATAAAAGAAATACCGCTGATCCAGTTCCCATTCAACACATTATATGTACCAGCAACATCGTTTTGTCTTCCTGTAAAATTCCACATAAAGTAGCGCCAATACATATAGCCAATTTGATACTGAAAAAGGAATTGTAGGGAGCGTAAAAAACTAGGCTTTTCGATCACCAGATAAGGGGAAAGCGACCTAAAAAATTGATGGTAATCGTCCCCAGTCACCATACCCTCTCGGATGTCCTCCCGGAATTCGTTTACCCTACTGCGCAACCTCTCATTGTTTTGGTATTCTGGGGCTATGGAAAACTCCAAAGGTCCCGTAAAATTCATATAATTGCCGGCATGCTCTGAACTCCACATACGTGGCAAAACACCACGATGCTTGCTGTTGGAATTGATTTTTGCCCGCTCCCATTGATTGACAATAATGTATTTTCCTGTTTTATAGTCCCTTTCATATTTTGGCTTATCGTCTACATAAGGGGTGGTCTCGTCCTGTCCTGCATAGACATCAGAAAATAAAGGCCCATAAAAAAGATGCGTTTCTGGATATTGCTCTAAGTTGTAGTAGGCCAAAAGAGCACGTGCGTCGGTTGGGGCATTCTCATTGATAACGGTGTTGGCATTGGCACGAATTGGGATCATCAACCACGAAGAAAAACCAACCAATACAAAAAGAACGCAAAGGATAATGGTATTGAAATTGATCCATTTTTTTTGCTGGGTATAGCGCAATGTGTAGTAAAAAAATAATAGGATGATAAATCCGGCAATCAGGGTACCACTATTAAAAGGCAATCCCATTTTATTGACAAAAAAGACCTCTGCATTTCCAAAGAAGGCAAGGGTGGTGGGCAACAATAATTTAAAAATAAAAAGCAATACCGCAACTGAGACCCCATTGGCGATCATAAAACCCTTAAAAGTTACTTTGGGGGTATTCTTGAAATAGTAAATCATCCCTATCGCAGGAATGGTTAACAGTCCCATAAAGTGAACTCCAAACGACAAGCCAATAACAAAGGAAATCAGCAGTAGCCATCGATCCCCCCGCGGTGTATTCATGTCTTGCTCCCAGCGTAAACCCAACCAAAAAAGTAAAGAGAGGATAAAGGTCGCCATAGCATAAACCTCAGCCTCCACAGCATTGAACCAAAAACTATCTGAAAAACAGAAAGCCAAAGCACCAACAGCAGCACTTCCAAAAAAAGTAAGACGTTCCGCAGTATTGTCCAATGTTTCAAATGCGGGCAGCTTCTTCATCAACAAAGTCAGGGTCCAAAACAGAAATAATATGGTAAACGCACTGGAAAAAACGGACATGTGATTGACCATCAAGGCTATATTTTCCGAAGACGTAGCAAACAGTGCAAAAAAGGCACCGATCATTTGAAAAAGTGGGGCACCAGGTGGATGCCCTACCTGAAGCTTGGCAGCAGTTGCGATGTACTCCCCAGCGTCCCAAAAACTAGCTGTGGGCTCAACCGTGAGCATATAGGTCAATAGCGCTACGCTAAATACGCCCCAGCCAAAACTTCTATTCCACAATTGAAAGGTACTAATGGACATGTATATTTTTGTTACACGAATGTATGAATTATAAAAAAAATAGGGCTTTCTGCATACAATTTAGTTCATCAGATTTTTAAAAAGATTTGTTTGGCATCAAAAAACTTTAATATAAATTTGCAAAACATTTTGATGGCCTATGGTGTAACTGGCAACACGTCTGATTTTGGTTCAGAAGAGTCTAGGTTCGAGCCCTAGTAGGC
>OZSS01000202.1_pt1 | contig 27682 bp, 28 predicted proteins | sample 1779911 | NCBI WGS metagenome assembly OZSS01 (sample SAMEA2603589, study PRJEB24840) | metagenome | biome: Water; feature: Photic zone; material: Seawater sample | place: Mediterranean Sea | collected 2013-11-12 | depth 10 m
CTTTCAGGTAAAATTGTAGAAACTGGAAGACTAACAAAACTTTTAAAATTTGAAGGGACTAAAAAAATAACTGTCGAGCGGATAATTGGTTTCCAAAAAAAACAAAAATACATAATGCTACAATTGATAATAAAATTAAGAGTTTAATCATCCTAAATTAATTTTTAATTGCTTTATTCTTTGCTCTCTTCCACAGCTATACTTGTAATATGTGTATTTAATTGGATTTTTTTTGTAATAATCTTGGTGATATTCCTCTGCTAAAAAAAAGTTTTTAAAAGGTAAAATTAAAGTTTCAACTTTTTGATCATGATTTGTTTCAATTTTAGAAATATAAAAATTTACTATATCAATAAATTCCTGGTCATTAGTAAAGATTGCACTTTTGTATGAATAGCCTCTGTCACAAAACTGACCATTGTTATCAAAAGGGTCTATATTTAAAAAAAAACTTTTGACTAATGTATCCAAGCTCACAATGTCTGAGTCATAGACGATTTCTGCAGCCTCTATATGGCCTGTATTACCTTCTACAACCTCACGGTAAGTAGGATTTTCAACATAGCCTCCAGAGTAGCCTGATTGAACACTAACAACCCCTTTTATTTCCTCATACACTTCCTCAACACACCAAAAACAACCGCCTGCAAGGTAAATAGTATTAAGTTTTGCAAAAGTAAATGAGGGGAGCAAAACTAGAATAAATAAATATCTAAAAATCATATTGCATTGATAAACAAATTACGAAACTTCAAAGTGTTTAGACCGGGCTTTCCGTTAGAAATGGTATATTTATCAACTTTAACTATAGGCATGATAAAATTTGTGGCACTTGTCATGAATGCTTCATCTGCATTAAGAAGTGAAGTAATTGAAAATTTCTTTTCCTCAAATTTAAATTTATTTTTTTTCAAAATAGAAATCAATTTGTGTCTTGTACAGCCTTTTAAAATTCTAAAGTTAAGTGGATGTGTAATACATTTGTTTTTCTTTATAATCCAAATACTAGAGGAGTTACCCTCAGTAATCATATTCTTGTTATCAAATAGTACTGCCTCATGAGATTTATTTTTCTTCGCATGATTTGCAGCTAAGACATTTCCCAGTAAAGATATGCTTTTAATATCAGATCTCTGCCATCTTACATCTGGATAAAGAGATGTTTTGACACCCTTTTGAGCCAGTTTATTTAAATATTCAAAATTTTTAATTATTGAATAAATAACAATGTTGGGTTTGAGGTTGTTTGAGTATTTGTGTTCCCTTGGGTTTTGATCTCCTCTTGTAATCTGTATATAAACTATTCCCATTTCTAGTTGATTAATTTTTTTGATTTTTTTAATAATACTTTCAATCTGATTTTTATTTAGATTAATTTTCATATCCATTTTTTTTAAGGAAACGAATAATCTATTTAAATGAAGTTTAAAATCTACAAATTCATTCTTAAAAACAGCAATAACTTCGTAAACACCATCTGAGAACTGATAACCCCTATCCGTAACACTGACAGTTGATTTACTGAGTGGTTTATATTTTCCATTAATATAACAGGTTGTCATAAGATTATCTTTTTGGTTATATTAGTATTATGAATCTTAAAAGACGAGATTTTATTAAAAAATTTTCTTGTGTGTGTTGTGCACCTCTATTCTTGCCCTCTTGTACTGAGGTTGCAATTACAAATCGAAAGCAACTTTCAATTATTTCTGATGAAAATATTAATCAACAAGCCCTTCAAGCTTATGAAAAAGTCAAAAAACAAGAAAAATTAATAGAGTCTGGACCTAATTACAGAGCAGTAAAAGAGGTTGGCCTCAGAGTTACAGAGTCTGTTGAGGAGTATTTTTTAAAGATGGGTCAGTCAGATACCATTAAAAACTATAACTGGGAGTTTATTTTGATAGACAGCAAAGACACTCTGAATGCTTGGTGCATGCCAGGAGGTAAAATTGCTTTTTATACTGGTATCTTAGATGTTACGGCTAATAACGATGGTTTAGCCTCGGTTATGGGACATGAAATAGCACATGCTGTTGCAAGACATAGCGTTGAGAGAGCCAGTCAAGCATTAGCTATTAACTTAGGTACAACAATTTTAGATATAGCTCTTGAGGGGGCACTATCCAACACTTCCGCTGATGATTATCTTGTTAATTTAGGTTTATCTTTGCCATTTAACAGATTGCAAGAGTCTGAAGCTGATTATTTGGGCTTAGCCTTTATGACCATGGCTAATTACGATAATCATGAATCATATAAGGTATGGCTAAGAATGGCTGAGGCTCAAAAAGGAAATACTCCTCCAGAATTTTTATCCACGCATCCCTCTCCTAAAAATCGTATTGAAAAACTTAAGAATTGGATACCCGAGGTCGACTTAAGATTTACCTAAAAGCGTTGTTTTGTCATACTTCCAACAAATAAGAAATTATCTATATTGTTATTATGAACAAAGTTATTAAGTTAAAAAAACAACCAAAAACTAGTGAATCTGATAGCATTAAACAGCTAAACAGTAAGCTAAATAAGCTTGATAAAAAAATCGATAATCTTTACGTGAGACTAGATGGACACATTAATAAGATTGATAAAGTTTACTCTAGATTAGAGGAGCATTTTTCTGGTATTGAAAAACTCTTATCCTTTTTTAAATTTAGAAAATAATTACTTCGATAACTCATAATTAATATCTTCAGAAGAACCTAATAAACTCTGATAATTATTCGAAAACCACTGCTTTATTTTCGATTTGTTAATAATGACAGGGTTTCTTTTATGAATAAACTCAATACTTTTTAAAGAGGATTTTGTTAAGATCGAAAAGTAATAAGTATTATCAACTAAACTAAATACTGCTCCAAAAAAACAAACTTGTGACTTAGTATACAATTTATATTTTTGTTTTTGTACATCAGTATTCATCCACTCAAAATAATAATTAAAGGGTACTAGACAACGATTATTCATAATAAGTTTATTACTGAATAATTTTTCCTCAACAGTCTCTGATCGAATATTAAATAGTGTTTTTCCTTTTGGCAGCCAGTCAAATAATAATCCCCATTTAGATTGTTTAAATAAATATTTAGAATTATGTTGTAAAATAATTGGTGCTTCAGTAGCTGGAGAAATATTATCATTATTATAATCAAAAATTGGTTTAAAGTTATTTATGGTTTCTTGTTTGAAATAAGATTGGTTATCTTTGAGATTAAGCGAATATCTTCCGCACAAAGTTAAATTTTTCTAAAGTTCAAGTAATTAGATATATCAAAGTCTTTATATGAAGTTCTCAAACCTAAAAACTTAAAGTAATCATCTCTAATTTTAGTTCCAAGGGGTGTATCAGTATAGTTATCTAAAACACCACTGATATTTTTTTTGGCCTCAATAACAATATCTTTAGGCAGTTGTCTAAATTCCACACCCAATGATTTTAATTTTTCTATAGCGACAACCTCTTTGTACATAAAATCAGAGAGCATTTCTTGATTTTCGGACTGACAAGCAAACTCAATGATACTTTTAGCTTCATTATCAAAAGAGTTCCATTTGTCTAAATTCATTCCAAGAGATATAGATACTGTTGGTTTTTTAAAATCAGGGTAATAACAATAATTGGTTACTTTATAAAAACCAAAGGCTAGATCCATAACTGGATTAGACCAATCTGCAGCATCTATAGCGCCGCTAGACAGTGATTGAAGGATTTCTCCCCCAGCTATGTTTACTGGAGTGGCTCCCATTGTTTTCAATAAATCTCCACCCATACCAGGACTTCTTATTTTTAGTTTCGCCACATCTTCAACACTATTTAATTCATTTTTAAACCAACCAAATAATGTTGATCCTGTGTTACCAACTAAGAAATGTTTAACATTAAAATCTGAGCCAAGCTCATCCCAAAGGATTTGACCATTTCCTGAATAAATCCAAGAATTAAATTCTTCAGCCGTCATTCCAAAAGGAACAGCAGCAAAAAAAGGATAGGCTTTATTTTTCCCTCCCCAGTAAAATTCTGCTGAGTGATATAAATCTGCTGTTCCAGATGAAACAGCATCAAAAACTCCAAATGGAGGAACTAGTTTACCAGCAGAATAAACATTAACCTTAATTCTATTATTGGATAAACTTTCAATTCTTTGAGCTAATCTATTTGCACCTAGGCCAATACCTGGAAAATTCTCTGGCCAAGAGGTGACCATGTTTAATTCAGTAGTTGTGCTAGCATGCACATTAAAAGTAGAAAAAGTAGCTGCTCCTAATACTGGTATAGAGGCATTTTTAATAAAACTTCTTCTATTAATTTTTTTTTTCATAATATGATAAATATAAGATAACACTTTATAAATAAAAATGAAATTAGAAGCAAAAAGTTTATTAGCCGCACTAGATGAACAGAAAATTGAATATAAGCTTTTTGAACATGAAGCTTTTTTTACTGTCGAAGAATCAAGTAAATTAAAGATAGATTTGAATATGCAAGGTGCGCATACAAAAAACCTATTTTTAAGAGACAAAAAAAGAAATTTTTTTTTGCTGTCGTGTTTGGATAGCACTGAAGTTGATCTAAAAATGATTAAAAATGTTATCCAATGCCAAGGTAATCTTTCCTTTGGTAGTGCAGATTATTTATATGAAAAACTAGGAGTTAAACCAGGTTCTGTTAGCCCCTACTCTTTAATTAATAATCCAGATAAAGACGTAAGTTTTTATTTAGATAAAGGGATTTGTGAATTTGAGTTATGTAATTTTCACCCGCTAGATAATACCAAAACTATCCAAGTAAAAACAACAGATTGCATAAAATTTTTAAAAACAATAACAATTGTAAAGTTGATTGATTTTACAACTATGGAAATTACTAATCTCTAAAATTTTGAAACTGTAGTGGGATTTTAATGTCGCTAGTTTTCAATAATTCAATCATGGATTGTAAATCATCTCTTTTTTTTCCTGTAATTCTCACTTCATCACCATTTATGGAGGCCTGAACTTTAGCCTTTGATGTTTTTACAAGATTTGTAATTTTTTTTGCATCCTCTTTAGAAATACCATTAAGTATATCTATAAACTGTCTTACCCTATTACCTGAGGCGGTCTCTGTTGATTTAACATGAATAAATTTAGGATCAATTTTTCTTCTCACTATATTATTTTTTAAAATATCATTGAACTGGGATAATTTTGTATTATCAGTCGTTTCAATAGTGATTGAAAAATCAGAACGCTCGATTGAAGAATTTGTATTCTTAAAGTCAAATCTATTATCAACTTCTCTTTTTGTATTATTGATGGCATTATCGATTTCTTGAATATCCGGTGAAGAAACAACATCAAAAGAAGGCATAATTGAACAATACAATATTTTTATTTATTTCAACACTAATAGTTTGGGGACCTACTTGGTATATAATTAAATTTCAGCTGGGAATAGTTGATCCAATGACATCGGTTTTTTATCGATTTTTTTTATCTTCCATCATAATTTTAGTCTTTTGTGTGTTCAAAAAAATAAACCTTAGATTTTCATTGAAGGAACACCTCTTGATTGCAGCTCTTGGTATTTCGTTATTCAATATAAATTATGTTTTTTTCTACCTTTCTACAGTGCATTTAATCAGTGGATTTGTCGCTTTATGTTTTTCATCAATTTTATTTATGAATGTCGTTAACAATATTGTTTTTAAACATAAATATCCCAAAATTATGACACTAGTGGGAGGCCTCATTGGAACTTTAGGCTTATTATTTATTTTTTATGGTGAAATCATTAGTTTTGAATTTTCAAAGGGTACGAGTATTGGAATATTATTAGGAGTATTGGCGACCTACTTCGCATCTATAGGAAACCTAATATCAGAGTACACCTCTAAAGTTAAATTGAATGTTGTGGCTGTTACAGGTTATGGAATGTTATATGGCTCTGTAACCTTACTAATTTATCTATTAGTAGTCGGTATAGATTTAAATTTTGATTTTAGTTATAGATATATAATTTCTCTTTTATATTTATCAATCTTTGGAAGTGTATTTGGTTTTATCCTATACTTGTCAATTATTAAAAATATTGGGGCAAATGATGCAGCTTATGTTGCAATCATAATGCCTCTCATAGCACTAATAATTTCTACCATATTTGAAGGATTGATATGGGATATGAACTTATACATAGGTGCTTTTTTAGTACTATTTGGAAATATATTAATTTTAAAAAGAAATTAGTTTTTAAATAATTTTTTTTGCATAATTACAATCATACTTGCCATTAAAAAAAGTATTAACATGGGTGTATAAACGAATTCAATACCAAAGATATCAGCAACATATCCTAAGGCAGGTGGTGCAATCATAAAAACACCATAAACCCCTATCGTGATAATAGTTATTCCCACCGTAGGATTCACATTTTCAATCGAAGATCCGAAGGTGTAACAAATAGGGATAATAGAAGAGACACTGAAACCAGCAATAATAAAACCTATAATTGCAAATGTTAAGGAACTACTTAATGCTATTACTAGTGATCCTAACAAAGAACCGATCACTGAAAGGACAAGAAAATTATAGATACCAAATAATTCTTTTAGTTTATCTCCGATTAATCTTCCAAAAACCATACTTCCGTTAAAGGCTATTGCGGCAAGGCCAATATTAAAACCATCAGCATTAATATAATCCCTCATATATAAAGATCCCCAAGAGTCTGTGCCCCCTTCTAAAAATACTGCTGTAACAGCTAACACAAATAAAACTATTAGAAACAGTGGCCAGTTAAAAAAAATAGAAAAGAAAGATAAAGAGTCTGATTTATTATTTTTTATAGTTAAGCTGCTAAAAAAAATCACTGGGGCTAAAATTGCAACAAACACAATTGAATTTATAAAAAAACTAATTTTAAACTCCAAAAATAAACTGGTTAGCAAAGAACCGGACAGCAATCCAATACTCCAAAACGCATGAAAACCTGACATCATTGGTTTATTAAACTTTTTCTCTAAAGAGGTCGCTTGCACATTAAGAATTACCTCAAATAGTCCATAACAAACACCAAATATAAAACTCAGCAATGCCATGAATTCAAATAATTGTGCAAATGGTATTAAAAGCCATAAAACACTTATAATAAATCCAGACATAAGGGAAATTTTTTTGGACGAATAAAGTTGTGTTATTTTTGGTGCAACGATCATTGTTAAAACGGAACCAATTGAAAAGATAACAAATAAATAACCCATCCCAGTGTAATCAACTTCTATTTGATCTTTTATATCGGGAATTCTAACAGCCCATAAACCTACAAAAAAAGAGATTGAAAAAAATAGTGCTTTGCATGCATTAGTATCTGAAATATGAATTTTCAATTTTTAAAATTAAAAGTAATTAAATTACTACCATCCACCATCATCATCTGCTTTTTTATCTTTTACAGATTTACTTAATGATGTTTTAACTAACTTCCAAATACCATTACCTGAAACAATAATTTCATTTTTTGAAAAAACTTCGCATTTCACAAAACATAAAGTTTTAGTCATTCTTTCAATAGAAGGAATACCTATTAATTCATCTCCTTTTTGAGCAGAAAAAGTAAAGTGTGTGTTCATTGATATAGTCACACATGGCCTATTACCAAATGACTTGTAAGCAGCATTACCCATTACATTATCTAAAACAGACATTAAAAAACCACCATGGGCAAAATTTCCAGAATTAAGATGTTTTTCGGTAACAGTTATACGATATATGTTCTGATTATTTTCTTGTTTTGTCTCTAATTCACCTAGTAATAGTGAATACGAAGATTTTGATATTAACTTCCAGGTCATATATAACTTTATAATGCAATCTTTCAAAAAAGAAATGTTTTATAAAATCACCTAGATAAATTTTTAATGGACAAATAAATTGATACACAATGAATAGATCTTTTAGGACAGATGACAATAGTTCAAATAGTTTTATACCTAGCTATTCAGGTACCAACGGTGCTGTAGCAACTCATTCTAATTTATCATCAATGACCGCTTACAGTATTTTAAATGATGATAAAGGGAATGCATTTGATGCTGCTGCTGGAGCGATGTTAGTTGAAGGCCTCGTCAATCCTCAAATGTTTGGAATGGGAGGAGAAGGAGTGATGATTTTAAAACCAAAAGATCAAAATCCTTTAGTTTTAAATGGAAATACAATATCTCCAAAAAAATTTGATTTTTTAAACTTAGTTACAAGGGGTTATACAGAAGTGCCCGATCAAGGTATTTTAAGTGCTGGTGTCCCCGCTGCATTTTCCTCTATTTTTAGGATGTTGCAAAGATACGGGAGTCTTGATTTTAAAACTATCTCTCAATATGCAAAGGTATATGCAAAAGAAGGTTTTCCAATACATACTGGAATTATTAATCAAAATAAATTTGGATTAAATAGTTTAAAAGACAAATTTAGGAAAGAATGGAAAAATTCTGCAAAACTATATTTAAAAAATAATAAAGATATTCCAAAAGTTGGAAGCTTATTTAAAAATTTAGCTTACTCAAACTTATTAGACTATCTGGGTAATTATGAAAAAAAAACTACTGGTACTCGAAACAATAAGTTTAATAAATTACATGATGCTTTTTATAAGGGCGATGTAGCAAATTCTATTTTAAAATTTTCTAAAAAAAATGACGGTCTTCTCTCAAAAGAAGATTTTGAATATTTTAATGTAAAGTTTGAAAAAACGATTTTCGAGAAATATGGTGATTTTCAAGTCCATAAAACAAATTTTTGGGGTCAAGGATTAACAAGTTTAATGATGTTAAAAATGGCAAATAAACAAAAAATTAAAACTCTTCAATCAGCTGATGATATTCATAAATTTATTGAAATCTTAAAATTAACATTTGCTGACAGAGAGATGTATTTTACTGGTAAATACAATACAAGAGTAAAGGCAAGTCACCTATTGAATGATACATACTTGAATAAAAGAATTCGACTAATTACAGAAAAAGCTATTGATACAATTATCCCTGGAGATCCTCTATCTAAAAATTCTTTACTGCCAATCGACAATGACATTAAACCATGGGGAGCTGGGACTGTACATATTAGTATTATAGACAAGGATAATAATGCAGTTTCATGCACACCTAGCGGAGGCTGGATTAGATCTAATGAAGTAATTAATGAATTAGGATTTCCTTTAGGAAATAGACTGATGACCTTTTATTTATCAAAACCTGGTCATGCAAATTTCATTACTCCCTTGCAACAACCAAGAACAACGCTGAGTCCAACTTTGATTATCAATCATAAGAAAAAGGAAATATTAAGTTGTGGGACTATGGGTGGTGATGCTCAAGACCAATGGCAGGCTCAATTTTTAATAAATTATATGTTTTCAAATAAAAATATAGATCAAGCCTTAAATGAGCCCAGAGTTTCATCAGAGCATTTACCTGCTTTTTTCCATCCACATGATCCAAATTATAAACAGTTATTGTTAGAAGAGCGGCTTGCACCCTTACAATCAAAATTAATTAAAAAAGGTCATAAATGCCAAACAGTTACTGACTGGAGTGAAGGTTTTATATTATGTACCAGAAAGAAAAATAAAATTTATGATGCATATGCAGATATTAGAAGTTATAAAAGTCAAATATTTCAAGCACAAGCATTGGCATGGTAAAGAAACATAAAAAATTAAGTGATTTAGTAGATGTAGTTAAAAGACTACGCAATCCAAAAAATGGATGTCCATGGGATATTCAACAAACATCAAAATCTTTAGCTAAATATACTTTAGAGGAAGCATACGAAGTGATAGAAGCAATTGAGTCTAATAATTATCGTGAATTAGAGGGAGAGCTTGGAGATTTGTTACTCCAAGTTATTTACCATTCAATTATTGCAGCTGAAAAAAAGAAATTTTCTATTGAAGATGTTATTGATACCAGTGTCAAAAAAATGAAATCACGTCACCCACATATTTTTATGCGCGATGAGTCGATTAAAACTGTTCAAGATGTAAATGAATTTTGGGAGACACAAAAAAAATATGAGAGAAAAAAAAAGGGAGCTCAATCTGTTTTAGATGGTGTAAGTCTTAGTCTTCCCGCTGTTACAAGATCCTTAAAACTTCAAAAAAGAGCTGCTAAAGAGGGTTTTGATTGGAAAGATGCTAATGGAAACTTGAAGAAAGTGAAAGAGGAATTAATTGAACTTTCTCATGAAATAAAAGCTCAAAATAAAAAGAAAATAAAAGAAGAATTAGGTGACTTACTATTCTCCTGTATTAATTTATCAAGAAAATTAGGACTTGATACTGAGACTGTAATCAGAGACTCTAATAGAAAGTTTGAAAAACGTTTTAAGAAAATGGAAAAACAAATGAATAAAAAAAAATTAGAGTGGAATTTAAAAAACCTGGAAAAACAATGGCAAAACTCAAAATAGTTCTATTTAGTTTATTTTTTTCAGTTGTATCTAATAGCCTCTTATCTTACGAAATTACAGATCTAATAAAAATTCTTATTGAAAAAAATGAGACTAATTCAAAATTTAAATACGACAATCTAATAGAAGATAAAGATTTACAAAATGCTGACACCTTATACATACCAGAAATTGATTACTCATTTAATATCTCTAATAATAATTCAAGTACTATAAGTACATCTAATTATAATTCAGATACTCATACTTTAAGTGCTACAGTCAACCTTTATAATGGTGGTTTTAGTCAATTAAATTTAATCACAACGCAAACTAGAAATCAGGCTTTTGATTATTTAAGGGAGTATCAAAAAGAGTTATTAATTAAAGAATTACTTAACGGCTATAGTAATTTGCAAGCATTAATTTTTAAAAAGAAAAATCAACAGATGAATTTAGAGTTTTATAAAAAGAAAGTTCTAGAGGCAGAAATTTTATTTCAGGCAAATAGAACTACTAAAACTGAGTTATTGGATTTAGAAAATGAACTATTAGAAGCACAAACAGTATTATTAGATTTCGATAGACAGATAGATAACTTAATGCTGCAAGTAAGTAAATTACTTGATTTAGAAATTAAAGATGAGGATGTTAATTTTGATTACGAAATTGATGTATCAAGCAATCAAATAGATAAGAAATTATTTTCAGATTTAATGGGATCTTCTTATGGTCAATATTTATCTTTTATAGAAAATACATATCTACCTGAGTTGGAAATGAGTAAAAAAGATCTGAGACCGTCAGTTGATCTGTCATACTCTTTAAGTGAAAGTCAAAATTACTCTGCAACAATTGATCATAGAAGATCCTCTGCACTATCTTTGGTATTAACAGTACCTATTTATGATGGCTACAAAGATGAAAATAATTTTGATATAGAACAATACAATTATCAAAAAAAATTGCTTGAACATAAAGATTTAAAGAGAGATATGTTAAATACATACCTCGAAGCATGGAATAACTATGATTTTTATTTAAATAAAATTGATAACCAACTGAAAATTATGGATACCCTGAAACTAAAATTAAAAGGTAATGAGATATTGTACAAGGCACAGAAAATTAACATCACTGAACTAATAGAAAGTCAGAACGACTTGAATGATGCACAAAATATTTTATTAGATTTGAATTCTCTCAGAAAATATTATTTAATAGATATTCTTATTTTTAACGGGGATTTAAATACAATTATTAATGGATTGGGATAGATTAAAAACATTTTATCATGTTGCTACTGCTGGTAGCATATCTAGAGCCATGGATACAATCCATCTCAGTCAATCAGCGATTACAAGACAAATACAATCTCTAGAACATAGTTTAAAAACTAAACTTTTTAAAAGACACACTAAGGGTATAACTCTTACAGAACAAGGCTCATATCTTTTTGAAGAGACTGAGAAAATATTTGCTGATTTAAATTCTATTGAAAAAAAGATAGTTGAATACAAATCAGTTCCCACTGGAAGCCTTTCAATTAATACAACTGTTGCCTTTGGCTCTATGTGGCTTAGTCCTAGAATAAATGAATTCATTCATGGATATCCAGAAATTAATTTAAAACTTAATTACTCTGAAGACGAACAAGACATGTTACGTCAAGACTATGACATAGGCTTGTGGATGAGAAAACCTAAACATTTAGACCTTGTATCAAAACATATCGCAACTATTCAATACCATATGTATGGCTCTGCCAATTATATTAATGAAATGGGTATGCCCCTTAGAAGATCTGAACTTAATGATCATCGTTTGATAACATATGGCATAGGTAAGCCCTCTCCTCTATCCGATACTAACTGGATATTAAAAACAGGTGTGAAAAAAAACCAAAAAAATAGACGACCTCACATAACAATTAATAACCTCTATGGTCTATTAGTTGCAGTTGAAACTGGTGCGGGTTTGGCTGCACTGCCTGATTATATGGCTCAACATAAAGCACACTTAGTTAAAGTATTGCCTGATATTCAAGGACCAAGTTATGAAGTCCATATGGTTTATCATGAAAATTTAAAAGGAAGTTTAAAATTAATTGCTTTTAGAGATTTCCTGATGAATAAAATAAGTCAGTGGAGATTTTGACTTTAAAAATCTCCTTATTTCATTAAAAGTAAAATATAAATATGAATAATTTATTAAAAACCTACAAATTTAGTAGTTTTAAAGTTATCAAAGGTCGAGGATGTTATTTACACACTTCAGATAATAAAAAATTATTAGATTTTTCAGCAGGTGTGGCAGTTAATTCTCTTGGCTATAATCACCCAGTAGTAAGAAAAAGCTTACAAGATCAAATAAAAACAGGCATCACTCATTTATCTGGCTCACAAATGCATGAATTCAAGACTAAATTATCTAAATTATTATCTGAGAATTCTAACAAAGGTGATGTTTTCTTTTCAAATTCAGGTGCAGAGAGCATTGAAGCTGCATTAAAAATAGCAAGGAACTATGGAAGTAAAAAAGGCAAAGATGAGATTATTGCTATGACTTCCTCTTTTCATGGAAGAACAATTGGAGCCTTATCAGTTGGTAGTAATAAAAAATATAAGACAGATATTGGACCTGTACCAGGTAAAGTAAAGTTTTGTAAGTTTAATGATGTCTCTCATCTCAAAAAACTAGTTAATAAAAAAACAATAGCCATTATCATAGAATTTATTCAAGGAGATGGTGGTATCAATATTTGCAGTAAAACCTTTGCTAAAGCAATAAAAGATATTTGTAAAAATAAGAAAATTTTATTAATTGGAGATGAAATACAAGGCGGCATAGGTCGAACTGGAAAAATTTTTGCATACAAACATTATGGTGTTAACCCAGATATTATAACCTCTGCTAAAGGATTAGGTTCTGGTATTCCCATCGGTGCAACAATTGTGAAAAAATATATATCTAATATTATTTCTACAGGTTTTCATGGATCTACGTTTGGTGGAGGTATGCTTCAGACAAGAGTTTCTTACAACGTATTGAAGTCTATAAATACTAAATATTTTTTAAATAAAGTGCTGATTAATGGTAAATTATTATCAAGCTTACTTAGAAAAATGCATGACAATCACAAAGATAAAATAGTTGATACAAGATGCTTAGGTTTGATGGCTGGTATAGAATTTAAAAATAATGAATTAGCTTTGAAAACATATAATAAAATGACAAAAAATGGACTAATATCAACACTTATACAAGGTAAAATAATACGTCTTACACCTCCACTAATAGTTTCAAAAATTGAAATAAATAAAGCTATTATGATAGTTGCTAAGTCTTTATAAAATTAATTAATAATCAAGGGATTGTTTTTGAAAGACTGTACCAATACCCTCCTCTGTCTCTAACTCATTTATAAGAGCATTCTTTATCTCACCACTAATAATGTGTATTTTTTGAACACCTTGATTAAGCGCCTTTAAGGAGTTTTCAACTTTCACAATCATTCCATTAGATATAATTTTTTCATCAAAAAGCTTTTTTGCTACGTTTTCATCAACTGCAGAAATTCTTTTTCCTTCAGTATCCTTTATAAATGGAACGTCTGATATAAAAATTAATTTACTTGCAGTCAAATTAATTGCTAATTCTGTAGCAATAGTATCAGCGTTAACATTTAATACTTCAGAAGTATTTTTATCTAAAACTAAACTAGGCATAATAATCATATCGTGTTCCTTAAATAAATTTTTGATTTGTAATGCATCAACAGACACAACATCTCCTACTTGACCATAGTCAACTCCATCAACTAATTCTCTTCTCTTTGCAGCAATGAAGTCTTTTTTAGAAATAGGAATCGGAAAATTTCTAATATTATAACTTGAACTCAAACTAAATATGTCGATTAATATTTGACCAGAAATTTTCTTTGCTGCCTCTATATCATGAGAGGAAGTTATTCTTCTTCCATTTAATTTTTTTGGTTCTATACCATGAACGTTAATCATATAATTATCTAGCTGTCTTCCAAATCCAAAGACCAATACTACTTTTAATTTAGAAATAGAATTTAATAGTTCTTTTATGTCACTAATAACATTCTCAATGTTTTCTTGATTATCACAAATTTTACCACTTACTTTAATTACAAGAATTGAATTTTGTAATATGGACTGATAAAAACTTTGATTTTTAATCATAGGTACAAAGGTATTATTTGATTTAATCCAAGTGCTTGATCTTGGTCAAAGATAAGGTTCATGCATTCTACAGCGTTACCAGAGGCACCTTTCACTAAATTATCTAAGCATGCCTCAACAACAAAATGGTTCTCATCCTTAAAAGAAACGGCAATATCACAAAAGTTTGAGCCGATCACATTTGAGAGTTTTGTATTATTCTGAATTCTTATAAAAGGAGCGGATTTAAAACAATCTGCCAAACATGAGTCTAAAAAATCATTATTGATGGTTTCTTTTGTTTCAATATGACTAGTTAAATATATACCTCTTGAAAAAGGCCCTGATAATGGGACAAAAGATAGGTTTTCTCTTAAATTTGGAAAAGATTGATAAATTTCAGCCAGGTGTCGGTGTGAGTTGATATTATAAGAAAATATATCTTTAGATCTTGTTGAATGATGATTTTTGTTTGTTGGATTTTTACCACCACCACTAGATCCTGTAATAGCAGTAACAGATACATTTTTAATTATGGAGTGAAATGGCAATAAAGATAACTGTGTTGTTAATGCAAAACACCCTGGGTTGGAAATGTTTGAAGATTTTTTTATTTCATCAACGGAATTTTCAATGAAGCCATATTGAAACTGAATTTGAGTATTAACATCAAAATTAGATTTATAATATTTATTATAATCTTCTTGACTAGAAATTCTAAAATCAGAACTCAGATCTATAATTTTAACTTTTGATATTAATTCTTTTACATATTCATAAGCTGAACCGTGAGGTAATGCTAAAAAAACGCAATCTAGATTTTTAAAATCATCAAGATTATCTGTTTGTATATCTTTTAAGTTTAATGATTGTAAATGAGGAAACTCCTCATCAATCGGTAATTCTCTTTGAAATATTTTTGATAGCTTTACATTTGGATGCATAGAGAGAATTCGTATTAATTCTATGCCTAAATATCCATTAGCACCTATTATTCCTACTTTAATCATTATTAATCCTATTGATTATTTTAGCAAAAACATTGACATGGTTAGTTGAATTATAAATGTTTAAAAAGTCTGAATTAGGTATAGAAAATTTATCAATAGATTGTTTGTAAGCAGAGACATTATTTGTGACAGGTCCACTTATAATCAATAATTTATCATCTAGATTATTTAATTTTAAGTTTTCAATTATATTAACTGCTCCTGATACGTCGTAAGCACAAATAATAATTACTTCGATTGACTCCGTAATTTCAGTATTTTGAATAATTTCCTTGGTTCCATAATCTCCATGATATCCATCCCCTAATTCCATTAAAATTATTTCTGCATCTTCTGACATATCACTAATAATAGAAACTGAGCAATTTTGTATAGTTTCTTTGTCATTCATACAGGTACTAGGAAGACCATAATCTACAAAATCTGATGTTTTATAAGCTCCATTATCTTCATAAGAGTATAGATCTTTCTGGGAAGCAGTGCCTGCTAACTTACAGGCATTAATTTTCTTATAATAATTACTGAGTGTTTTAATTATAAAGGAAGTTACTGTCGTTTTTCCTGAGTCTATACCAGTGCCGATGACAGCAATAGATGGAACTTTGTTCTTTATCTTCTTTTCTTTAATTTTAGAATAATCAACTAAATTCAATTGTTTATTTGTTTTATCTATAATAGATCCAAGCACTTCACACTCAGTAGCCGGGCCTAAGAGAATATTAAAATCTTTACAATTACCAATGACCCCTCCCAAATTTAAAATATGAATTTTATCGTGTTTATTTAATTCAGAGGGAACAGATCCTGTCATTCCTGAGGATGCAATCCTATTACCTAAAGCACCAACGATAATATCTCCCTCAGTTAATTCAGTAATTCTTCCAGAAATTAGCTCTAGCTTATTGTAATTAGGATTAACTGAAATTACTTTAACTGCAATTAGTTGCCCTTGATTACAATCAATCAAATCAGAGATACTCAATTCATCGATATTATTGATGTTTTTAAGTACTGAGCCTATTTTTTTTGTATTAATCATCTTAAGGTTGGTTTTATATAATTATCAAGAATATAAGCAATATTTTATTTAATTGATAATTTATAAGAATATTAGACTAAAGCTTTAAATTACGTACATTTTTAGCTGCTTGGCGAATTCTTTGCTCATTTTCTACTAAACCTATTCGCACAAAACCCTCACCATATTCACCAAAAGCGATACCTGGCGAAACAGCTACTTCAGCTTTTGTCATTAAATCCTTAGCAAACTTTAAAGATCCCTTATTTTGGTACTTTTTGGGTATAGGTGCCCATGCAAACATACTCGCTTTAGGACTGGGGATATTCCAGCCTGATCGTGACATAGACTCAACTAAGACATTTCTTCTGCTCTCATAAATAGACCTAATTTCAGAGACACATGATTGAGATCCATTAAGAGCGGTAGCAGCTGCAACTTGAACAGGTGTGAAGGCTCCATAATCTAAGTAAGATTTAATTTTAGTTAAAGCTTCAATTAATTTTTTATTCCCAACAGCAAAACCTATCCTCCAACCAGCCATAGCATATGTCTTTGACATTGAAGTAAACTCAACAGCAATTTCTTTAGCTCGATTAACTTGTAAAATAGAAGGCGGTGGTTTGTTATCAAAGTATATTTCTGCATAAGCAAGATCAGATAAAACATAAACATTATATTTCAATGCCATCTTAATAATTTCCTTATAAAAATCTAAATCTACTACTTGTGCAGTTGGATTAGAGGGAAAAGAAACTATTAATGCCACAGGTGAAGGTGTGCTATTTCTAATGGAGCGATCCAATCTTTCTAAATATGTCTCAGGATCAAAAATACCATCTTTCATAGTTTGTAAATGTCTTAGTGAAGCGCCTGCTATAATAAATCCATAAGGATGAATAGGATATGAGGGATTAGGTGAGATAATTATATCACCAGGTGTTGAAATTGCTTGAGCTAAGTTAGCCAAACCCTCTTTAGAACCTAAAGTTACTATTACTTCACTGTCAGGATTTAATTTAACACCAAATCTTTTTTGATAATATTTAGCTTGAGCTTTTCTTAAACCAGGTACTCCCTTACTCATAGAGTACCTACCTGTTCCTGGTTTATCAGTCACTTCTTTTAATTTGTCTCTAATATGCTTAGGTGTTGGCATGTCTGGATTACCCATGCCAAAATCAATAATATCTTTTCCATTTTTTCTAAGTTTTGCTTTAAGTTTATTTATCTCTCCAAATATATAGGGAGGTAAACGATCTATTCTGTTAAAATCTTGCTTCACAATGTTTAAAATAGATTTTTTTATAAATATCTAAAGTATTAAATTATTCCCACTCAATTGTAGATGGAGGTTTACTTGTAATGTCATACAAAACCTTGTTCACTCTGGGAACTTTATTAATTATCAATGTTGCAACTTCAGATAGTGTATTAATATCGATTGGAGTTACATCTGCAGTCATTCCATCAACTGAATTAATACATCTAAGAACACAAGTCTCTTCATAAGTTCTTTCATCTCCCATAACTCCAACTGATTTAACTGGAAGCAATACAGCAAAAGCTTGCCATGATTTGTTATATAAATCTTTATCAATTAAAAAATTAATAAAAATTTCATCTATGTCTCTCAATGTATCTAATCTCTGTCGATTAACCTTACCAATACAACGAATGCCCAATCCAGGACCCGGAAAGGGATGTCGATTTACAAATTTATGATCAAGCTTGTAGAACAAACCTAATCTTCTTACTTCATCCTTAAAAAGCTCTCTAAAAGGCTCTATAACATCAAATTTAAGGTCTTTTGGTAAACCACCAACATTATGATGAGATTTAATAGTAACGCTCTTTCCTCCATGAAACGAACGACTTTCGATAATATCTGTATAAAGAGTACCTTGAGCTAAATAGAAATCTTTTTGTGATAACTTTCTAATGTAGTTAGAAAAGACCTCTATAAACAAACCTCCTATAATTTTTCTTTTAAGTTCTGGCTCAGTAACATTTTTAAGTTTTTTTAAAAAAAGGTGTTCGGCATTAATTATATTCAGTTTTAAATTAAAGGTTTTAAATACTGCTTTAATATTTTTTACGTCATATTTTCTTAGCAATCCATTATTAACAAAAATAAAGTGAACATTATCAAGCTTAAGATATTTTGATAAAGCAAATGCTAAAACAGTAGAGTCAACACCTCCTGATACAGCACAAACTATATTAGGTTTTTTTTCTTTTACATTAATTCTAAAATATCTACCTATAGTTTGATGTAAGTCATTATTTCTCCAATTTTCTTTTAATTGACATATATCAAATAGAAAGTTTTTTAAAATCTGATTTCCAAATTCTGAATGCGTTACCTCACAATGAAATTGGATTGCATAAATATTTTTTTTATAGATAGCTGCTGGTATTTTATTTTTAGTTTTTGCTAATACCTTAAATCCTTTTGGGATTTTTGCTAAACTATCTCCATGAGACATCCACACTTGTTGTTCTGAATTAGTATCTTTGAATAAGTCGCTCTTTGATATTTTTATGATTGTCTTTCCATATTCTCTTTGATTACTTTTTTCAATCACACCATTAAATTCTTTAGAGATATATTGAAATCCGTAACATATACCAAGAATTGGGATAGGTATTTGATCCAAAGGTATATCTATTTTAGGAGCATTTTTATTTAATACAGAGTCTGGGCCACCTGATAAAATTAATACTGAATGATTTAAAATATTAGTGACATTATTGAGATATTTTGGGGGATAAATCTCAGCATAAATACCTAACTCGCGAATTTTTCTTCCAATTAGATGCGTATACTGAGACCCAAAATCAATAATTAAAACTGATTTACTCAATTGGAACGATAGTTTGGAGCTTCTTTGGTCACTTGCACACCATGAACATGGCTTTCGTTGATACCAGAATTAGTCAATCGAACAAATTTTGCATTCTTTTTCAGTGTTGTAAGATTTTTTGATCCCGTGTATCCCATCCCAGATCTTAAACCTCCAGTTAGTTGAAATAACACATTAGATACCTGGCCTTTATAAGGAATTCTTCCCTCTATTCCTTCAGGAACTAGTTTAATGGCTTCATTTATTTCGTCTTGAAAATATCTATCAGCAGACCCTCTAGCCATAGCCCCTAACGAACCCATACCACGATACGATTTATAGGATCTACCTTGAAAAAGAAAAACCTCCCCTGGTGACTCATCGGTACCGGCAAATAAAGATCCAGCCATAATACAATTAGCACCCGCTGCTAAAGCTTTAACTATGTCACCAGAGTATCGAATTCCACCATCTGAGATCATTGGAATTTTATTTTTATTGGTAATGGAAGCTATGTCTTGGATCGCAGTAAATTGAGGGACCCCTACACCTGCAACAATTCTTGTAGTACAAATAGAGCCAGGGCCAATACCAACTTTTATTGCATCTGCTCCTAGTTTAATCAAATCTTTTGCAGCTTCAGGAGTTGCAATATTTCCAACTACTATGGGTAATTTGATTTTTTTTCGAATTTTTTTAAATGAATCTAATACTGCAGAGGAATGACCATGTGCTGTATCTATAAATAAAATGTCAACACCCGCTTTATCTAATTCTATGGCTCTTAATAAATCATTAGGCTTGCTTCCTATAGCGGCACCAACTAATAATTGGCCATTTTTATCCTTAACAGAGAAGGGAAACTTCTCTCCTCTTTGAATATCTTTAACAGTGATTAAACCAATGCATTTTTTATTATTATCAGTAACTACTAACTTTTCTATTCTATTTTCTTGTAAAAGTTTTTTAGCTAATCCAAAAGAAGACATACCTTTTGATTGAGTTTGTGTGATAGAAATTACTTTTTTTGTCATTAAATCTTTAACTTTTGTTTTCTTATTAATTACAAAACGCACATCTCTGTTAGTTATTATACCTTGAAGTGTATTGTCTTTATCAACTACAGGAAATCCTGATATATTTTGCTCTTTCATTACACTTAAAACATCTTCAATTGTATTGTTTGGATTCATTGTAATAGGGTTATAAACAATGCCTGCTTCATATCTTTTCACTTTTTTCACTTCATAACTTTGTGTTTCAATATCAAAGTTTTTATGAATTACTCCTAATCCACCATTTTGAGACATAGCAATAGCCATTTTGGACTCTGTAACTGTGTCCATAGCTGCTGAAATAATAGGAGTGTTTAAGACTATATCTTTTGTAAGATTTGCAGATATATCAACGTCATTAGGGAGGATGTTAGATACTTGAGGTTTTAATAAAACGTCATCAAACGTTAAATATTCTTTTACTTGGGCCATGGCCAATACTAGATTTTTTTATATTAAAATCAAGGACTGAACTAAGAGAGTTTTCTTCCGTCATTAAGACCAGCATCGTAATCTAAAGGATCGACATCATCTAGACATCCTAAATTTACACCCATACCGTTCGGATCTGTTCTTCGATTATGATGAGTATAAATACCACAATGTTTACAAAAAAAATGTTCAGCTAAGTTTAAATTGAACTGATAAAGTGATAAATCACTCTCTCCTTTTAAAAGTTTAAAGTTATCCTTAGGCACCATGATCATCTTTGCATTTTTTCTTATGCATATTGAGCAGTTACACTGCATAATTTTATCGAGATCGGACTCAATTTCAAATTCAATTGCCTTGCAATGACAAGAACCCTTATGATGCACTTCTATGTTCCTTAAAAAAGTTTTTTAATAAATTTTTAGTTTCACTTGCTGTTTCTAAAATTGCCATATGTCCTGACTCTTCCAGAACAATAGTTTTTGAGTCTTTTATTTTAGATGCTAATTCTAATCCAACTTTTTTAGGTGTCATTTTATCATGCTTACCAACAATACATAAAGTAGGATGCTTTACACTTTCTGCAGCTTTCAGTCCATTTGTGTAAATATCACATGCATTAAAGTCTGTACCTAATGTTCCATTATTATTAGATGACACTAATTGACCGCCCATTCCTAAATGACTTAAACCTGGAACAGGATGGCCTCCTTTATGTCCTAAAGGTCCGTGTACCCAATCCATCATTAAATCAACAGCTTTTTGATCTTTATTTAATGCTAAGTCTAAAAGCTCTGTATTCATTTTCATGGACATAGATCCATTAATTAAAACCAGAAGTTCTAATTTATCAGGATGTCTTTGAGCAAATTCTAAACCAACTAAACATCCTTGTGAATGACCGACATAAGAGGTCTTCTCTATTCCTAAAGAAGTTATCAAATCAGCAATCCAATCGGCCATTTCCTCAATTGTTTTTAAAGCAGGACCTTCGGAGTCACCATGACCCGGTAAATCAACAGCTATCGTATTGTATCCATGAAAAGCAAAATACCTTGTTTGGAGAACCCAAGTAACATGGGTCAAACCACTTCCATGAACAAATACAATAGTTGGTTGTTTTTTATCTATCTCTCTTCCACTAGAAGTGTAATAAGCATCTTTGTCGTTTATCTTTATCTTCATTTAGAAGCAACAAGTCTTGGTCTTTGAGATGCCTTAAAACCCATATCAAAGTCAGTCATAATATCTTCCATGTCTTCTAAACCCACTGAAAATCTAATCATATCCTCTGTTAAACCAGCTAACTCTAATGATTTTTTATCCATTTGAGAGTGTGTTGCGGATGCAGGATGAATAACTAGAGATTTTGCGTCACCAACATTGGCTAGATGAGAGGTAAGCTTCAAGGCATTTATAAATGCATGACCTGCTTCTTTTCCACCCTTAATACCAAATGCTATCATTGAACCAGCTCCTTTTGGCATTAACTTGGAAGCTACTTTGTGATCTGGATGATCAGGCAAACTTGGATGATTAACCCATGATACGCTCTCATTGTTTGTTAAGTAATCAAGCATAATTTGAGTATTGGATAAATGTTTTTCCATTCTGACTGATAAAGTTTCAATACCAATTAAAATATTAAAAGCATTGGTTGGACTCATACATGGTCCAAAATCTCTCATTCCTTCAGCCCTAGCTCTCATTGTAAAAGCAGCGGGTCCAAATTCTTCAGCAAAAGATAAACCGTGATAGCCTTCATATGGCTCAGTCATTGTTGGAAATTTATTTCCTTTGGTCCAATCAAAATCACCCTTTTCAACAATAATACCACCCATTGAAGTTCCATGACCAGCCATCCACTTTGTTAGAGAGTGAGTTATGATATCTGCACCTAAATCAAATAAATTACATAGATATGGGGTATTAAATGTTCCATCAACCATAAGAGGTATATTTGCTTCCTTTGCAATTTTTGAAATTTCAGGTAAGTCCATTATTTCAATACCGGGATTTCCTATAAGCTCTCCCCAAATACATTTTGTATTTGGCTGGATTGCATTTTTAAAACCCTCTGTGTCTCTTGGTTTTACAAATGTTGTATCTATTCCAAATCTTTTTAAAGTTAATCTTAATAAATTAAATGATCCTCCATAAAGCTGTGAAGAGGAAACTACATGATCACCTGCACTACAAACATTTAAAATAGCTAGAGTCATGGCACTCATTCCTGAAGCGGTTGCTAAAGCAGCTGAACCACCTTCGAGCGCAGCAACTCTTTCTTCAAGCACTGAAACAGTAGGATTTGATATTCTACTGTAAATATGTCCACCCTCTTCAAGATTAAACAATGCAGCGGCATGGTCTGCATCTTGAAATAAATAAGAGGTTGTTTGATAAATTGGAACAGCACGTGAGCCAAAATTTTTATCTGGCTGATGCCCACTATGTAACGTTTTAGTGTTAAACTTATATGTTTTTGGATCTGTCATGATATTTGAAATATATCATATATTTATATGTGAAAGTAATGGAAAAAAAGTCTCAGATAACTTAATTATGAATAAATTACATGTCTTAATTAATAGTTTGTAATCCACATAGTTTGGTAAGCTTTAAGAGTAATTGTAGATTTAATATCAATAATAATTTCATTAGAAATTAAGTCCCACCACTCATTAGAGGAAATTAAATTTAATTCTGATAAATCTAAATATTGAAAAACATTAGTAACATTACTAACACAAAAAATAGATTGTCTTTTATCGTGACTTTGTCTCCAAAAGCCAAAAAAGTTTTTTCCTAAATTAAATGTAAATTGAGTGGCGTTCGGATGAAAAGCTGGTTGATCTTTTCTTATATCGATTAATTTTGATAACTCACTATAGATCTGATTATTTAAGGAGTCTTTGTCACTTAGTAGTTTATCAATTTCATCATACTTCCATGATCTTCTATTGATAGATCTCTTATTATTTGTCTTCTCAACTTGTTTATAATCATTTGTAGATCCAACGAGACTGTGTATATAAATAGCTGGTATTCCCTCAATACCTAACATCATTGAATGGCAACATATAAATCTTTCTAACTGCATGTGATCTGTTCCAAAAAAAGTACCTTTAAGAGCATCAAGCAGGGAAATGTTTATTTCATAGACAGACTCTGTGTTATCAACTTTTTTTCTTTTGGTGGTCTGACCGCCAAAGTCAGTCATGATATCTACTAATGTGTCTCTTTCTTTGTCAGTTAAAATACCTTCTGTAGGTCTAAGACCAATGCCATCATGAGAAGCTATAAAATTAAAATAAGAGGTATTATCTTTTGCAGGGGGCATGCCCATTGACCACTTTCTAATAGCTGTGCTGTCACCCATTACCAAAGTCCAAAGCAACAAAGGAGGTAAAGCAAAGTTATATATTGCATTAGCCTCATCATTTTCTCCAAAATAACTAAGATTTTCTAAATTTGGTAAATTCGTTTCAGTGATAAGAAGGGTATTTTTACTATATGCATTTAAAAGAGTCCTTATGAGTTTAACAACTTCATGTGTTTGAGGTAAGTTTAAACAATTAGTTCCATATTCTTTCCATAGAAAGGCAATAGCATCTAATCGAAATACTCTGATACCATTTTTTAAATATAAATGGATTAATTTGATAAAGAAGAAAAGAACCTTAGGATTTTTGAAATTAAAATCTACCTGGTCATGGCTAAATGTGCACCACAGATAAAAAGTCTCATCATTAATTGCATACTTTTTAAAAAGATCAGAACTTCTTGGACGTACAACACTCTCATATCCTTCTTGTACATTTTTTAGTTTGATAAAAAAATTTTGTGTATCTTCTTTATTTTCAATAAAGTTTTTAAAATATTTACTTTTTATAGAGGCATGATTTATAACTATGTCGCTCATAACTCTAAAATCTTTTGACAATAATTTCATATCTTGCCAGTTACCTAGATCAGGTCTTACAATTTCATAATCTGTTATAGAAAATCCGTCATCAGAGCTATATGGGAAAAAAGGAAGAATATGAACATTATTAAAATGTTTCTTACAATATTTATTTAAAAATTTAGATAGTGCTTTTAATTTATTATCAGAGGTTTCTACAATAGAGTCACCATATGATATTAAAAAAATATCTTTTTGTGACCAATTAGGTTCAGTAATACCCTGATCTTTGTTTTCAAATAAATCTAAAACCTTATTAATTAACTTCAAGATCTCATTTTGATCTAAGATATCTTTATAAATAATTTGAAAATGGATATTTAAATTATTTTTTAATTCTTCTCTCAACTTATGCGTTATCTTCTTTTACAGCTTTGTTAAAACTATCTAAAATTGTTGGATCTGCACTGTCAATTCTTCTCCATGTTGGGATGTTGGGATTTTCACTAGGAGACTCTAAAAAAATCTTACCTGCTTCAATAATATTTTGTGCAAACAACTCAACCATTTCCTCTTCTTTATGTACATCAAAGTCTAAGCCATTCATTTCAGCATCTGTTTTGTATATCTGAACCATATCAAGAGCCATACGAAAATATGTAGCTTTTAATGAACGAAATTTTTCATGAGAAAATACCTGACCTTGTGTAGCCAGTTTTCTAAAGATAGCTTTAGATATATCAATGGACATTTTAGATAAACCTTTTTGTCTATTATTTTTTGAAACTTCTTGGTGTTTATGCTCATAGGTTTCTGCTAAATCAACTTGGCAAATACGATTATTAGCAAAGTTTCTATACATTTCAGACAGTATACCAACCTCCAAGCCCCAATCGTGAGGAACTCTGATATCATTTAAAAGATCATACTTAAATGAAAATTCACCAGCTAAAGGATATTTAAATATATCTAGGAAATTAAGATATTCATTATAACCAACCATTTTTTGTAAAGATTTTACTAAAGGTGTTACTAGTAATCTTGTAACTCTTCCATTCATTTTTCCTTGAGCTACGCGGGGGTAAAAACCTTTACAAAAATCAAAAGAAAACTTTGGGTTTGCAACAGGATAAAATAACTTAGCTAATAAATTTTTATCATAAGTAATAATATCACAATCGTGCATCGCTACTGTTCCAGAGTCTTTTAAAGAGATTACAAAACCCATGCAGTACCATATATTTCTACCCTTACCCTTTTCTGTAGGAGATAAGTCAAGGTTAGATAAGGCCTGGTCTATTTTCTTTAATCTAGGACCATCGTTCCAAAGGATATAAGTTTTCTGTGGAAGGACTGAAAAAAACTTTTTAGCTTTTAAAAATTCATTTTTATTAGCTTGATCTAAACCAATAACTACATTTTTGATGTATTTTATTTTCTTTAAAGTATTAACAATATAAGTCAAAGCTGGTTTTTCTAACTCAGTATAAAGAGAAGGTAAAATTAAAGTCATAGGAGAAGTTTTTGAAAAAGATAAAAGATCTCTCTCAATTTGTTCAATTTTTTTTGTATTAAAATTATGAAGTGTTGCTATGACACCATTTTGATGAAAATCAGGCATATTTAAAAAATTTTATTCTCCAATGTATTGTTCAATTTATATAGGACTTGACTCCAACCGTCAGGTGCAAACTTTGATGATTTTATTATATTTTTTTTATTTGAACGCAACTTAGGGAAAGGACCAGATGGATTTTTTATAAGACAAGGGTAACTAGCAGAATTTAACATATCAATATCATTTTTACTGTCGCCTAGAGCAATAGTATTTTTAGAGTATGTACCATAAAATTGATAATCATATGCATGAGATATTAACTTTTTAGCTATTCTTTTGTTGCATACAGATGAAACTTGCATGAATCTACCTCCTTGTATTAATACTCCCTGTTTTTCAGATTTAAGTTCATTTTTAAATTTTTTTAAATTTACCAAGCTATCTTCCCAAAGAATGATTTGACTAGCCTCTCTATTTAGCATCTTACTAGTATTATCTAAGTTTGTGTATTTTTTTAAAATTTTAGAGGGGAGGTCTTGGGCTATTAGAAGTTTAAATTTTTTTTGTTTTTTTAATAAAAATTGATGCCAATTCTTAGAGGATAATTTTGCAATTCTAATTTTCCAATATTTACCGTAATCAGATGAGTTCTTAATTTTCTTGAAACGATTTTTTGGAAAATATAAAAGTGCCCCATTCTCTGTGCTAAAAGGCATATTGGTTAAATTTAATTTTTTTAATAAATTTATAGACTCACTAAATGTCTTACTTGTATTAAAAATAACATCATTGTGATTATTAATAATACTAGCGATGATTTTATTGTTATTACCATAAGAATAATTTTCGTGATCTAGTAATGTTCCATCTAAATCAGTGAAGATAAGATATCTCTTCATTTATATAAAATTTTGCTCATTTTTTGGTTTTTATCTAATGTAATAAGAACATTACAAATATCGGGACAAGTTAAAGACATCCATTTTGATAATTTTTCATAATATTGTATGAAAATATAGAGTTTCTTTTTAAGATGATTATCACTTCTCAATGAACGAAGATTTAATTCTTGCTTGTACTTCCAGTTAATTACATATTTCCAATCTGGTAACTTAATAAAAATATAATAATTAAACTTATTAAAAAGTTTTTGGTATTCAATTAAGGCTTGATTGTAAGATGTTCTCCAAATCATATCGGGATCACTCTTTTTTTCTAATTCATTAATATTTTTTTTTAGATACGAG
>OZSS01000204.1_pt1 | contig 27460 bp, 13 predicted proteins | sample 1779911 | NCBI WGS metagenome assembly OZSS01 (sample SAMEA2603589, study PRJEB24840) | metagenome | biome: Water; feature: Photic zone; material: Seawater sample | place: Mediterranean Sea | collected 2013-11-12 | depth 10 m
GATACTTCCAGATTGTACGTTTAATACACAAATGTGCAATAGGAACATTATTACTTTCTTATACCATTTCTTCCTAGTCTAGCGGCTGAGGGCGATGAACGGCTAGGCGATCGTACGCACTGACGATGTCGTTCATGGCCCTCTTTTTTAGTATCTGTGTCTCCTCGATTTGCTTTCTGCACAGCTGGAACTCCATATGCAGTGCACGGTACGAAGCCTTAGTCTGATCCATGCGCATCAACAGTGACTCTCTCTCCTCGGCATAGTTGCTCTCAGCCTGAGCAACAACTTCATCTATCTGGTCAGCTTGTCCCTCATTATTCAAGGAGTCTTCCAACATGTGCCCTTCATGAGCCACTTCCCCGGCCCTGGCGTCCACATCGTTGATCGCTTGCGAATACTGGTCGATCTCAGCTTTCTTTCGGTTGACCAAGCTTGTAATTTCTCTCATGCGACTCTTCTCTGTCTTCAGATGCTGCCGCAAATCTTCGTAAGCTGCATGCAAGGCCGCTCCAGGTCCCTCTTTAAACTCTTCGAAGCTCATGGTTTCCTCTGAGGACACGTAGTTTGGCCCCTTGCCGTTAACACTCTCATTGCTGCTGTTACTACCAAGAGCCTGGGGAAGGATCGGTAGCTTGGGCACAGATGAAGAAGGGGTGATTTCCTCAGCTCTTTCATTGAAAGGGTCTGGTTGCGCCTGAGGATACTGCTCGGCCCCCGCTCTGCGCAACTCCTGCAGGGTCGAAAGTGCCTGTGGGTCGTCTCCCGAGTCCCCTAGATTCCCGTCGTTGTCTCGCACCCCCACACTATTTTGCGAGCTACTCTGGCCCATAGTAGGGGGCGCTGCACCGGGACTTTCCTCAGGATAAGAACCCTCCTCGTCGCCCTCGGCGCCATTCCGTGGTGCTCCCGAGGGATAAATCCACTGCTCTTGTATTTCTTGCCTCTTCTGCTGCCCATGCATGAGCGAGCGCTCGTTGGCGATGTCGAGCTCCTCCTTCGCTTCTATGTTGGCAAAGGCGGGCATGGAGCGCGAGGGATCAGCGGGTCCTTGATTGTCGTAGACTTCGCGGAAGGCATCCATGGTCCTGTCTAGTACATTCGCCACTGTCGAAGGGTCGCAGTCGCAGGCCTCCCAGACGGCAGCACGCATGCATCCCATAAGGAAGTGCATCTGTGACAGCGAGTCCATGTGCAGGGTCTTGGACTGGTAGTACGTCTCTGAGAGCGCCTTAAATTCGTTGTCTCTATGCCCTTGCACGGTCTCTGGGGGTAGCAGGGCGAACAGAGAGGATGGGTTATTAGCGACGGGGATGTGGGATCCCACTATCTCGCATGCCTGCTTCATGGTGGCAGCCTTCTGCTTGGCTGTGAGCTCAGTCAGAAACGGCTCCGTGCCGCTGATGGTGTCTCGCATTATAAGCTCCTTTTTCAGCATGTTCACTTGGCGTGTGAGCTGCGCATGCTGCCCGCTGCCCATCTCGCTGGCCTTGACCAGGCTGTTGCGCACGGGTGTGTTCTCGATGTTCTTCATTCGTGTGGCGAAGCGAAGCGTGGACAATGTTTCCCAGCCGTGCTGACGGTGAGGCCACACGCAGCTAATGAGCGCTGTGTGGCAGTTTCCTCCCAAGGAGTCCTTGAGAAGGTGGGTGAGCTTGGACTGCCTGTAGGGGATATGCTCCCTCTTTGCCTGGGTGAGGGCCACCACCACTTGCTCAAGGTACGAAAGACTGCGGTTAATGTAGTTGGCCTCCTTCATCGTGTTGCCATCGCTTCCACTCTTCTTACTCCTCTCACTGCCAGCCAAGTCCACGAGGTGCAGCTTCGAGGTTATCACTTCCGGCTCTGGGTCTTCATTTGACCCAGCCTTCTTCGTGTGTTTCGCCCTCGCGGCAAGCCCGTCTTGCCCTTCCTGTTGCCGCACGATCGTGATGTAGAAGGTGTATAGTACATGGGAGCGTGAGGAGGCCCGGTTGAGTTGATGTTCCGCCACCACTCTATTGTGATGAGCATCAAGCATGAACGCGAACGCATCCTCCTCATGTGCCAATGGCATCACTCTCAGCGCAGGTACGGAGACCCCCGTAGGCTTTTCGATCACATTCAGTTTAGGAGCAGCTTGGGTCGTCACGCTTACGGTGTTTGAAGCAGTAGGTGCAGGCTGCAACAGATCGATCAAATTCTCGTTGTAAATCTCCAGTATGCTCAGGCGTATGCTCACTGCATCAGCCATTTTCCGGCTCTTCTCGAACAAATATGTTGCCGTTCTCATGCACAGACCACAGTCTCTCTCATAATTATCTATCTCGGCCGGTCCAGACATGGTATGCGTCTTTCCCGCTCCCGTCTGGCCATATGCGAATATAGTACCATTATAGCCATCCAGCACATTCTTGCAAATGTCAGTCGCAGACTTGTTAAATACCTCTGCCTGACTCGCATCCTGAGAGAACACCTCGTCAAACACAAAGTCATGGCCATGGCCCGCCACAGTTAACGATATACTACCCGATTCGGCATCAAGTTTGAAGGGATCAAGAGTCTGCTCAACCGTCTCTGGTCGTACTCTCACTGATACTCGCACGCTAGGCATGTTACCGCTAGTTTATCCGCTATCCGCTTTTCAACAGCAAGGGGCGCAAATCTCTCCACTAGCTGTCCAGCTCGCTTTCAGCTGTCAAAAAATTACAACCTGTATCTATACAGAGGCCCTTTCCCTCTCCTAATTCTCTCTCCTGCAGTTCAATGGGTGTGAACCGAGCCTGGAGTCTGACCGGCCCTTGGGTAGCAGCAAAGGGGAGGGGACAAAGTACGGGCACAGGCCGAAGGGGGGTGAATTGACATTCAAGAGCTGATCTATAGTCCCAGATTGAGTGATTACAGAAGATGTATAATATGAATCGTCACAAGCATTCTTTTAAAGATGCTATGAAGCCCTGTGAGTGGTGCAGAAAGCCTGCATTTTTCAGATGCTCTCGATGCGAGTTCGTGCACCTGTGCAGCAAAGAGTGCGAGAAGAAGCTGCAACAGACACACAGATACATCTGTGGGAAGATACCGCGCGAGCTCACTGATCCTAATACGTGTCCTCGCACGGGTGACGCTGCGTGGAACGCCGCTCACGGCAACCTTTGGGGCAAGTACTGCATCAACGAAGCGGACGGCAAGGCAATGATACAAGGAGACTACGAAAAGAAGGCAGATAAGCCTGATCTCTTACTGGTCCTACCTGCCCCAGAGAGACTTCGCATGATCGAGTACCTGGACGTGCAGAGCCTGTGCAAGATAGAGCAGGCGATGAGCAACGCGTACTCGATGATGGCGTGGCACGAGACGCTGAGAGGGGCATGCATCCCCTCTTTAAATCAGTGGTCTCACTACACGAGTGCGAGTAAGTTTGCGGGTCTAAGATGGAGCATGAATCGTCGAGTGGAGCTGCGCGGTGTGGTAATACAGAAGGTATTGGTGGAGGGCATTGGGGTTTGTAGCGACATGGGACGCATCTTCTATGAGCTGTGCGAGAATGAGTCTTGGACGGACATAGCGTGTCTGCTGGTAAAGAGCGGCTCCATTAACCCTGATAGTACCTGTACAGATGGTGAACGAGTGATTCCTCTTTTGACAAAAGCCTCTTCGAGTGGCCGCCTCAATTTAGTCGAGACCCTCATCCAGGCAAGGGCGGATATCGACGAGGCTAGAGACAATGCTGGGACAGCTCTGATACTTGCTACCGAGGGTGGTCATGCTGCTACCGTCGACGCCCTCCTCCAGGCAGGGGCTGATATCGAAAAGACTGATATCCATGGTCGCACACCTCTGTATCTGGCTAGCCTTTTAGGTCATACAGCTATCGCGGAGGCCCTCGTCCAGGCTGGGGCTGATATCGATACGGTTGATGATGAGTACGGTAACACAGCTCTGATCGCAGCTTGTCTGAACGGTAATGCTGCTACAGCGGAGGCCCTCATCCATGCAGGCGCTGATATCGACAAGGCTACCAACAAGGGTGGCACAGCTCTGATCCTAGCTAGCCAGAACGGTCATGCCCCTGCTGTGATGGCACTCCTCCAGGCAAAGGCCCCTGTCGACGAGACTGACTTCTTTGATGTTACAGCTCTGATACTAGCCAGCCAGTTCGGTCATACTGCTATCGCGGAGGTCCTCCTCCGGGCAGGGGCTGATATCGACAAGGCTTCCGACGAGGGTTACACGGCTCTGATGATGGCTAGCACGGCGGGCCATACTACCACTGCGGGGACACTAATCCGACGAGGCGCCAATTTCGACATGGCTGACAACAATGGTGAGACAGCTCTCATCAAGGCTAGCGGGGAGGGTCATGCTGCTATCGCGGAGGCTCTCATTCACGCAGGAGCTAATGTCGACAAGGCCATCGTCCATGGTGAAACAGCTCTTATGCTGGCTAGTAGAGACGGTCATGCTGATATCGCGGAGGCTCTCATCGACGCTGGAGCTAATGTCGACAAGGTCAACGTCCATGGTGAAACAGCTCTGATATGGGCCAGCCAGGAAGATCATAGTGACATCGCGGAGGCTCTCATTCACGGAGGAGCTGACATCAACAAGGCTAATGACGATGGTCAAACAGCTCTGATGTGTGCTAGCCAGAGGGATCTCATTGATATCGTGGAGGTCCTCATCCAGGCAGGGGCTGCAGTCGACAGAGTTGATAACGACGGTGAAACAGCTCTGATGAAGGCTAGCGAGGCGGGTCACGCCGAGACTGTGGAGGTTCTCGCCCAGGCAGGGACAAATACTGAGAAGATCAACAACAATGGGGCCACAGCTCTGTTCATAGCTATAAGAGGGGGTCATACTGCTACCGTGGAGGCTCTTATCCAGGCAGGCACGAATGTCGAGGCCACCAACAACGATGTCACAGCTATCAGCTTTGCGCGTATTCTAGGGCTCTCCGATATAGCGGAGCTCCTCCTTGAGGCAACAGTCACCAAGTAGTACACAGAATTTGTCATCATTCCATAGTTTAACCAATAGATACATTCGAACCGGTTCTATTTCTCTCTAATTTACGTCCTTCCGTGGCACCTCCTCCAGGGCGTCCATCAGGGCAGCCCCCAGGGCCCAGGACAGCTCTCCCACGCCGTTGACCTCATCTACAGGCAGTAGGATGCCCTCTGTCGAGAGATTAGACAGCGAATCAGGCTCTGAGAGACCGCAGCCTCGCAGAACCACCTCCTCTAGAGTGACGAGAAGCAAGGCAGCCCCGAAGCAAGCCCTGTGCCCCCTGTAGGAGGGTAGCTGGAAGGAGGAGGTTGGGTCAGCCTGCAAGAGGACCTCTCGCCACGACAAGGTGCACACACGCTCTCCCGCCGCAGCTATCTCAGCGGGACTCACCAATGGCACGTCCTCGACTCTTTCAATCGTCTCCCCATAACTGCGAGAGTGCAGACCAAGCATGAAAAGCAATGAGGGCACATTGTCCAGACCAACCACCACATCAGGCACAAAGGCTCTTGCTCCTTGTGTCTCTGGCTTCGCGGCTGCCACCATCTCCACTTCTATCTCGACTCCATCCTCATCTTCACTATTGTGACAAAACCCAGCTTCCTCTAGCATCCTCTGAAGCAAGGTTTGGCGAAGCAATGTAACGCACGCCTCGAAGTTCCCCGTCCCAGGGATAACATCGACCTCTTCAAAGCCTTCTCTATCCTCTCTCGGGATACCGCCAGATGGCAGACAGGGGTGGCCCTCGCCACTAGTGGAACCCTCCTCGCTATAGAAATTGAGAAGACTCTCCTCCATCGAGTCGATTAGCCCCATCCCCGAGAAGCTTCGCAAATACGGACGCAAAGAGGACAAATAATTACCTACGCTGCTCTGAGAGTAAGCATACTGCATCGAAGACCCCCCCATATCCAAACTACCATACGTCTTCACGGAAGCCTCCGATGAGTTGCGAACCGAGACCATCACTGCGGATATGTCGTACAACGCTTCCATCTCTCCCGCTATCACCCCAGAGTGAGTGTGATCAAAGTTAAAATCGCTAGCTCCAGCTAATTTCGATTCGAGCAGAGATTTCACTCTCGTCATCAAGCTATTACTCTCTACTTCGTCTAGCTTCCGTACCCCTGCTGTCGCTCGGAGAGTGAAAGACGTCCTCTTCCAATCGTCGAGAGGAATGTGTGAGTGAGCAAATTCAACAAATTTGTCAAGCTGGGCCGATAGCCCAGCAGTATTATTGGTAAATGTAGACAGTGCAGGTCGCATTCGAATTCGGCAAATGGCCTCAAGGCTCGAGAAGGGATCTTTTTCTCGATATCGATAAAGGTACACACGGCTTCCGGTAGAACCCGAGTCAACTACGATCGAGTGTTGGTATATATCGTCGACAGATGCCTCAGCGGAGCCATGTTTTCTAAACACTCCCCAGAAGAGGAGGATGACTAACCAAACACACAGTTTCATCATGCAGACGATACACGCTTAAATCTAATTTTAGGTGAGCGACTTATACAGCTCAATATGAGGTCAAGCAGACATCTACCACTGCCTCCACAACATCACTGGAAGCTTCCGCAGACTACCATCGTTTTCTCGTAGCACAGGTGGGAAGAGGGTTTCTTTTCTTCTCTCAATCTCATCTCATTTCGAGGCAGACCATGGATATGGAGCAGGAGCAGGAGCATCAAGATGCAATTAGCTATATCCTCAACAGTTTCATTGAATCAGTAACGAACCAAGTTGAGAACTACTACGAGGAGGTCGATGAGAACTGGACGTCGTCGTTGGAGTTAGAAGCTACCTCGCTATGCGAGCAAGCTCGGGTCACAAAGAAGGCTATGCAGACATTCATGCAGCGAGTGAGCACTCTCAAGGACATTCGTGGTCTTCAGGAGACCGAAGCCGTGAGGCTTGAGGAGAAGGAAGATCTTGAAGAAAATGCTCCTATTGAGGAAGAATTCGGGAAAGAAGAAGAAGAAGAAGGAGAAGAGGGGGCCTACGAAGAGGGAGAGGGCGATTGGGAACAGAGAGGAAATATAATGAGCCAAGCGACTATGACGCAACCCCAGCTCGCTTCCGATGAGGAGCGCGGCGCTTGCTTAAGTGGAACACCGTCTGGGTCAGAATCTGAGAGAGAGGAGGGTTATGACGACGGCAGGGTCGATAAGGAGACGCAACAGCAATTCAAGCGCGAATTGGCGAAGTCTATTCAAAAAGAAAGCAAGAAGAGGAAGTCGATTGCTACCGAGGAGGCGCCTAAGGAGCACAACAAAAGACACAAGGAGAGCACGTGGTCTCCAGCAGCGTCCCCTCAGACCACCACGTCACCTAGCTCCTCAAAGGGTGCGTCTCTACCCCCTTCGCCAACAAGTACGAGCAGCAGCTCCGGAGCGCATGTGCAATTATGTGCGAAGGCCGGCTGCAAGAGACCTCCCGGCAGATTCAAATACTGCCACTGGCACAGACGGGGAGAAACCGACGAAAGAAGTGACTTCGAATAGTGGAGTAGTATACGGATAGTGAGATTGTGGAAATTTTCGTGTTGTCATCAAGTAGTGTTTTGCATTTTACAGTATCATATCATAGTTGTCTAGTGAGTCCGTCTAATGCAAGGTGGAAATTACCACCTCGCAATCAATGTACCCGCACTCATTATTGGAGCCTGGCTTTGTCATTGGCACTCTCACGGTATTGCCGCTAGTCTTGAGCGCAGCGAAGTTGAGTGTGAAGCGGCCGACAGCCTCGACGCTTACTCCGTTCGTGAGGGTGGTTGTATCTTTGCGGTACTCGAAGGTGAAGTGACAGCCGTCCGGGAGGTAGTCAAGAGGGGTCTCCACGTGGGTGCTCTTGCCCCACCAGATGTAGCGCTGCGGGGCGGAGAGATCCTTGGCCTTTATGTCGCTCATTTCCAGAGGCTTGTGCTGCACTATTGGCACCGACAAGACGGAGTAGTGCTCCACCAGGGCATCCTGTCTGTCCAGCAAGTTCACCTTGAGGCAGGGCTGGTAGCGGGCCGCGGGGTCTGTGTGAGAGGTCCACACCTGCAGAGTGTCCTGCAGACTCATCCTCTGGAAGTGAATGCTGAGGTAGGAGTAGTTGGGGATGTATAATTCGCGCTGGTAGTTCGCGAGAGCCTTGTGGGGGACCGGTACGGGCGTCTTGCGCCCGATGCTGAGCGAGTTGCGGAAGAGGACGTCCACGCCCTGGATGGTCTCTACGGGCTCCTGCTGCCGAGTGATGGTTCCCCTCTGGAGATGAGCCTTGAGGCTTTCACCCACTGATGGCGTAACAATGGCCCCAAGCTTGCACATAGCCAAGCCCGCGGGCAAGTTGCCACGGAAAATAGCAATCTCCAGAGCGGTGGCTCCGGTGCCGGGCCCGCGCGGAGAGGCAGTGCCGTCGGGGGCGGAGGAGCCCCTCTCATCCACGTAGGCGCCAGCAGAGACTAACCAGGCCATGGCTGCAGAGGTGGAGGTGGTGCAGTCCTGCTCCTCTTGGCCACTCCCATCAGCAGTCACAGTTGGCAGCGTGAATGCCAATAGGTTAATGGGGTGGTCCCCCTTGGCGGTTCGGGAGAAAAGCAAGGCCTTGCTCTCGAAGGCACCGAGCCTATCCATGGCCACGATTTTTGCGTCGGGCTGGAAGTCTCCATTCATCATCCCACTCAATTGCTGCAACGGCTTCGCCCACTCGTCCATCTCGCGCTGGTCGCTGGCCATAAGGTTGAGCACCGTGCGCTTCTTGTAGCCAGACGCTTGACTGAAGCTAATCTTGACGGCAGGCATGTTCCCGAACCCCTTGTAGTACTCCACAGTCATCTTGCCCAGGTTCTTGGTGAAGCTGATGGTATCTCGAGGTACGTCCCTTTGCGCATCCTCCTCCGACCGGAAGTAGTAAATAGCCTCATCGGTGAGACGGACCCACCGGCGTACCCATGCTGACTTGCTGCTAGCATTGGTGGTGGAGAAGAATGACTCGTGCTTCTTACTGAGATAGCCTTCCTTCATGATGGCACCCGTGGGGCCGCTGCGCCCTCCTCCCATCATGACGTTGTCTTGCCTTTGCACAGCCCGTGGGCCGCTCACAGTCATTGTCCCGAAGGCCCTCTCCAGAGGGTAGTCCGACACTGCACGCAGCAGATACTGCAGGCAAGGCAGGAGCTCCACATGGCTGCCTCCGATAGGGGCCTCTCCCTCGGGCAGCCTCACGCCGGTACAGCACGCATGCAGAGCATGCATGCCCGCTCCGTCAACCCTGAATACGTCGGCTGAGGAGGGGTTGAAGAATTGGAGAAGCTTCAGGTTGCGAGAAGACGCGGCTTTCGCCAGCGGAAATCGGCGAAGACCGTTATCTTCCGGGTGCAGGCTCGCGATGAGCTCTGGCACCTCTCCTGTCATCCGCACGACTGTGTCGTAGTCGCCCTTCATGCAAGCGGAGTGGTAGTCCCGGCGCCGCTGCTTCTCCTCCTCGATCAATCGAAGACGCTCCTCCTCCTCCTTCCTCTTTCTCTCCTCTTCTTCGGCGATCTTGCGAAGGCGCTCCTCCTCGGCCAACCGAGCTGCCTCTCGCTCAGCCTCCAGACGCGCAACCTCGGCCTCTTCGGCATCTCGTCGCGCCTTCTCGATGGCCTCCAAGCGAAGACGCTCCTCCTCTTCCCTCCTCTTCCTCTCCTCCTCTGCAGCCTTCTCAGCAGCAACGCGAGCTACTTCCGCTTGGTGGGCATCGAACTTCAATTTGAAGGTCACCCTCCCCAGCTTACCTCGAGCGAGGCGCTGGTGCAGGGTCACCCATCTCTTGGTGCCTGCGTACCACTTCATTTCCCTACGCCGCCGCACGTTCTTCTGAATAACGCTTGCTACGCGATCGAGGATATGCGTGATCTCCAGTTGAAGGCGGTTAAAGCCCTCCTCCTTCATGTAGATGCGCGTGTTTCCGATGGCATAGAGCAGGCGATCCTCCTTGCTGGAGAAGTGCTGCTCTAGCATCTCTACTGCGTACGCCTTAGCCTTTTCCTCGCAATTCGTCTGTTCCTTGAGAGTAGCAGGGCTAGGCCAGCCTTCGCGCAGTTGCTTGAAGACAGAGAGAAGGTCGAAGGTGGAGTAGAAGCCCGAGAAAGTCGCGTTCCAGGGGTAGCCCTCGCGGCGGATGCGCACCACTTCCAGCACCCCTGAGTAGCGCAGCTGCTGCAGCATGAGTTGCCCGTCGTAGTTTTGCGTGACTTTTCTGGTGTTTGGCTTCATACACTTGATGTAGTGCGGCTCCGTCTCGCGTAGCACACGCATCAGATCCTCTACCTGCGTCATGAAGGTGGTGCTGACGGTGGTAGCGGAAGCCATCTGCTTGTGCACGCTGCGCTTCTCTCCCTCTGCCTCTCCCGCCTCCTCTCCCTCCTTCACCTCGACGGCATTCATGCCAGTGTTTTCAAACTTGGGGACAAACCCAGGCTCGCCACTCTCCCCGATGTTATCCATACCGATCTCTAGACCACCCACGTTGTTGAAGAACTTGTTCTTGCTCAGCACCACCGTCTGCTCCAGGCCCTCTTGAAGAGAGTCGTTGTTCTTCATCAGGAACGATGCCTCGGGTTCATCCGGAGAGCCCACTGTGTACACCACCGTGCCAGCGAAATGCCTTATGCGGAACTCAATGTGCTTCGTGGTGGTGGGCATTTCGTAACGGGCCGACGGCGTGCCGGGGGCTGGCGGGGGTAGGCCGCGCTCCGCCACGTGGGCCTTTTGTGAGTTTTTCAGGAATATGCCGTCATCGGTCTTGTTGATCTTGGCTAAGTCATTCATAATGGTGAACATGCCATTCGGCTTGCTGATCAGTAAGTCGATCACGTCTTGGTTGTCCGCGTAGGTGATGAAGGTGGCGTCCAGCCCCTGTGAGTGGTACTCCTCCTTCTCCTTCACAAACACGTTCTTGTTGAAGTGCTGCTGTAGGCGCTCGTTGGCGTAGTTGATGCACAGCTGCTCGAAGGAGTTCTTCCTCATGATCTCGAAACCGAAGATGTCAAGAATCCCGATAAACTTCTCAGCCTTGAGGTTCGCTGTGGTCGACAGCAGGGAGTGCGAGTAGTTGATCTTGTGCACAATGTAATTGAAGATGCTGCTGTACACCATCTTGATGTACGCATTCACGTTGTTGCGCGTCTCCTTGCGGTTGAGCTGCTTGGTGGCTATGCTCGAGCGGCCTCGGATCTTCACCAACTGGATCGTCATCTTGTCCTGAAAGGTTGCCTCCTCCAGCCCCAGAAGTGTTGCCATCTCCTCGATGGGCATACTAGTACACTTCATCACTGTCTTCTCTCCATCCTCGCCGCCAGACAGCTCTACATTGCCCAGATGCAGAATCACCGCCAGCAGGGTCCACAGGTTCTCCTGTTCCTCTGCCGTGAAGCCCGTGGCATTCAGACTCTCCGTCAGACTCTTGAGGTTAAACTCTTGGCCGCTCTCATCGCTCTTCCAGTAGCACTCGTTGTCGGCAGCGGTGAGAATGTTGAAGCGCTTAAAGCCCTCTTCTGCACTACTGCATTGCAGTTTCAACTTCTCTGTTAGCGCGGCAGGCAAGTCACCGCTAGCGGCAGCGGCCACCACCTGGTACAAGACGTGGTAGTTGGACTCCCCCTGAGCCACCGCCAGCAAGCGACTCTTCTCCAGCAGAAAGGTGTCAGTGTAAGCACTCACAAGTAGGTCCTGACCGGAGTACTGCAGCTTGATGTACTTGCCAAAGCGAGAGGAGTTGTCATTCCGCACGGTCTTCGCATTGCCGAAAGATTCGAAAATGAAATTAGACCCGAGAATCTCCTCCTGAATCTTGTGCGCAACCACACCTAGCGCATCATTTATCATGTTGACGGATGCGCTACGGCCCACAGGCTGTTCTCCATCCTCCAGAGGCTTCACCATTTGGATGTTCGCCTGCACCAAAAAGTTCATCACTTTTTTACTCGCCTCAGTTTTACCCGCGCCAGATTCTCCAGACACAATGATACTTTGATTCATTAGGCGCTCTCCGAAGTTGTGCGCAGTTGAAGAGGCAGCTCCCTCCTTGAAACTCAACATCGAATGAAGGGTCTGGTTCGCCACCTTATACACATGTGGGGGCAACGTCACATCTGATAGTGACTCATCTTCATCTTCAGGCATATCAAAATACTTCAACGGTTCGTCGTACAACCCAGGTATTGCCTTGTAAGGATTGACACTCACCAGAATCATACTTCCCGCAGTAGTGTAAATCTCATCTTCCATGTACCTCCGTTTCAATAAATTAAGCAACGGAGCCTCGTGCAAGTCGTTCATCTTACACAAATCTTGGAAATTCTGATGATGCGTCACATCAAATGAATGTACCTCATGCTGTTTGAACGTCAAAGTGTCACCTTCTTTCTTGGGATTCTTGACCTTCACTTCCTTCGATTCTTTATCAATATTGACCAAATCTGCCTTCACCCAGGCCTCCTGTTCGTCAGGAATCCAAAAGGCGAGATCGCCCAACATCGTACCGACGCTAACGTTGGCTCGATCTAAACACCAGACAAGTTACCAGGTTTCTTTATTATGACCAGATTTGTATGGATAGTATGGATGCGAAACTAAAAGCAGCAACCATCAGCCTGCCACGCATAAAGTAGCCTCCCTCTAGTCGCTGAGGGTCTCAAGAGGCATGGCGACTGTTTTTAGCGAGACCAAGGGCGAAGATGAGGTGAGGAAGCAGCCCAAGCTCGAGAAGAGCGCAGATAGTGGCGACAATGGCGTAGACGTATCGCATGTGGGGCAGGGCCAGAACGAAAATTTCAAAGGGATGCGCAAGAACAAGCGTTCCTTTGACGACGTGCGCATTTTTGAATACACGAGTGCAGCGAACCCTGACATGAATGAGCAGCCGGTGCTGGCTCACGACGCTTCGCAACACAGGAGTGGTCCGAGTCGGGTCATTCCCTTCGACCTCAGCGAAGCGATGGACATTGCATATCCTGCTACGAGCCCAAACTTGTTAGCATCATTCATTCGTATTGTTGAAGGAGAGAGTGTGGAGAGCCAGGCTGTGGCAACATCACAAGGGTTCTACGTCATTCGCGGCAGTGGAAAGAGCGTCATATCAGGGGAAATAGAGGAAGTGGAGTGGGAGGAGGGTGATTTGTTTGTCGTGCCTTCTAAAGAAGGGGGGAATGCTAAGAGTGTTGTGCACAGCGCGACTAAGGATGCGGCTATCTACTGGGTTTCCGATGAACCCTTGCTGAAATACCTTGGCGTGGCACCTATCGTGGAGAAATTTAACATCACTCACTTCACAAGGGAAGCAATGCTCAACGAGGTGGAAAGAATCTCACATGAGCCGGGGGTTGAACATCGTAATCGTATGGGGATTTTACTAGGGAACAAGTCTACTGAGGACAACACAAAGACGCTGACTCACACTTTGTGGAGCCTTCTCAACGTGCTTCCTGCAGGAGATGCCCAGAGACCGCACCGCCACAACAGTGTGGCGTTGGACTTGTGCGTGTCTGCATCAACTGCCGTCAATGCGGATGGCAAGGCCAAGGTATATACCCTGATGGGCCCCGAGCTGGACGAGGATGGCTGGGTGAAAGACCCGGTGAAGTGCGAGTGGACGACCGGAAGCGTGTTCACTACCCCGCCAGGCTGGTGGCACTCCCATCACAACGAATCTGATGAGGCGGCCTGGGTGCTGCCAATGCAGGATGCCGGCCTGTTGACCCACCAGCGCATTTTGGATATTCGTTTCGCGCCTCCTCTCAAGAGGGCGAAATGAATCACATGACGTTACTACCGATTTTTTTCCACCACGGTACTATTTTTGCTTTATAATCGGCCTGCTGACTGATACGATTAGTTTTATGCTGATTATTCCTAGTGTCTTCTTCTGTAGCTCACATTTGTACATGTCGACAAAACCTATACCAATTTCTTCCGGGCTAAAACATACCCATCCTTTCGACGAGGGCCCGCCGCTCCCGCTCACCTCACCCTCGCCCTCCGCCAGAGACCCCAGCCCCCTCTGAGATAATGGTCTTGCCAAAGGCTCCTGCAACGGTCCCGAAACCATCGTCGCTGGCCTCGAGCTCGGCGTAGAAGGCCTCATGTTCGCTAGCCCTCTTCATGGACAACTTCCTTATTCGGTTCCACTTCTCCTTCTCGATCGCCGATTCCTGCTCCTCAAGAAGCGTCTTGTCAGTGGTAGACAGAGGTAACGAATCCACCTCGAAATCGTCGACGAGATCGTTGTCAGAGTCACTGTAAGTACCGCCGCTATCGGGCTCGCGTGTAGATGCGGGAGCAAAGTCGTCGATTACTTCTTCCTCCTCCCCCTCCACCCCACCATTGTCGTTCTGGCCTCGTCTGTTACGCCTACTGTTGCTGCGGCTCTTTCGCCCGTTGCCGCCCGCTGCAGCGTCCATGATGTAGCTGAGGCCATCGATGGTCTGAGCAGTAGACACCGCGCTGCCCTGTAGGGCCTCCGTGTCTTCCTGTATCTGAGTGATGTGGCGTACGATAAAGCGTTTAACCACAAAGAGGGGCAGCTGTGGGTTCTTGGCAAGTGCCTTGAGGATCTGCATGCGGGGAATGCGGTCCTCTGCCTCTACCAGAGCCAGTACTTGCGAGAGAGCATCCCAGCGACTCTCGTCATCATCATCATCATCATCATCATCATCGTCGTCGTCGTCGTCGTCGTCGTCGTCCTTTGAGACAGTCACGTCTTCGGAGGAGTTGCTCAAATGATTGGAACCCCCGCTACTTGCACCACCACCAGAGGCGGAGCCCATGGAACGAGCGACGAAGTAGTTCAGCACTTGCATATACAGTGCTGGGTCCTTCTTACCTTCTCGGCGGAGCACTCGAAATATGCCTTGCTCGTCCTCAGCTTCGATATACTTCGTGAGCAGCAAATCAGCGCTCTCGAAGCGCTCGAGGAGAAATCTCTGCCCGGCTTCGTAGCCGTGGTCGTGGCAGAGCAGCAGGGCGTGAGCTGCGTCGTATTTGTCGGTATGGCTGCCATCCAGCACCGCCATCACCGCCTTCTCCTCCGCCTGCACCTGTTCTCGCAGCTTACGCGCCTCGGCAGGCCAACGCCGAGGGTACGACTTGTCTTCAGGGGGCACCTGCGTATGCATCACAGAGAGGAGCTTGGCCTGAGTGGTCGAGTACTGCCGCAGCATCAGGTCGAGGAGTGTCTCAGTCAACCGAGCCGAGAAGTGGCTGCCTGAGCGCGGGTCCATCTTCCTGTGCTCAAGCACTGCACAGAGGAACATCTTGAGATTGGCGGGGGGGTCGCCTCCAAACACTGTTACGATGGTCTCGATGTCCGCGTTCTCCCCGAAAGCTCTGGATGTCGCCCCGTCCGAGCCGTCAGCGGCCATCCCAGCAGTCGACGCCCGAAGCGCATCGAGTTCGCCAGTGCACATCTTGATGAAGAGCGCCGTGATGGCGTCTGTCTCTTGGCGAAGCAACGCTGCACCATGAGTGGCCGTGATATGAGCGAGGTCTGCTGCGGGCAGTGAGAGGGCCATTTCAGACAAAGTGGACATCAGCTCTGCCGTGGGGCTGGAGGAGGAGGCATTTGCCTGTGTCTGAGCCTTGATCCGCTCTAGAATAAGCCCGATGACTGTGGTGTGCTGATTGCAGGTGCGGGCTAGGAGTAGGGCCAGCTCCAGGAGGTTATTTACTTTGAGGATGGCCACACAGGGCTCTACGTGGAAATCTATGAAGCCGCTCACGCCACTGTAGGAGTTCCGAAGCTCTTCCTCCTCCTTCTCTTGGGCACTGTTAGCGCCGCCGACGCCGCTGCCGCTGCTGGATGACCCCTCGGTCTCCCGTCCAGGCGCTGAGGAGGCTGAGGCGTCCACCCTGCCGGTAGCACTCTTGCCCATCCTGGGGGCCTCCCTGAAGGGCACTGCCGCCGCCCGACTGAGTTGCCCTGTTGTGTGCTGAGTGGCTGCAAGGGGGTTACTGCAGGTGTAAATAAACCTCTTGATGGCTCGCTCGTCTCCCATCTTGGCATAAGCCAGCAGAAGCACCGTGGCGTGGTCATCGGTGCCGAGACCCTTTTCCTGAAGCCTCTCTAGGTAGTACACGAGGTGCACCACGAGTGTGGGATCCAGGAATTTACGGATCACATACGATGATGGTAGGTAACCAATTGTATGCGAGTACTGTAAAGCGGCGTTTTCGAATTCTTCCCTGTCGTAACTGTGATCAGCGTACTGCCGATACAGCCTCATAATGTCGCTCACTGCACTCCTCTCCTCCGCCGCTAGGCTGATGGCTAAGGGAAACAGGCTCTTCTTCGTGAGGATCTCCAGCTTTACAGCAGTGTCCCTCTCGCGGAAGCAAATCAGAGTAGAGCTGGATGTCAGAACATAAGCGGTTCCCCCATCCTTGGCCACCAGTCTAACACGGTCCCCCATAGGCAGCTGCGAAGACATAGCGATGAATTTATGGCGGAGGTCATACACAGTGAGGCTTGTGCGCTTGGACTTGAGGTCGTTAGAAGCCACGAGTACGTAGCTGCCAACGGTGGCGATGCACTGCTTGTCCCCCTCAAACCCCGCTGCGGCTCCCCTGTCGTCCACGGAGTAACTGAAGACTCCTTCCGCACGACCCACCAGCAGCTCGTTCGTGCTCTTCATCAAGCTCGAACAGTAGAGTCCGGCACCACGGTCATCTAGGACTGTGGCAGGCTTACGTCCTCCAGCTACAGGGCTGATGGAGATCGTGCCCGCCCTCACTGACGACTGCACGGAGGTGTCGAACACGAACACCCCCCCTTCAGCCAGATTCATGACGTCACTCGCGCTAAGAGGACTACCGTCCTCATTTTGGCCATGTATATTACGAGAGTTCCCGAATACCCCTGGGTACAGCTGCCGAATGTCTTCGTCCCCCGACTCGGGGAAATAGTCGGGTGCACTGTTCGCATCCGCAGCAGCTGCAACAGCGGCATCGATGTCTAAAACTGCGAAGAGGCGAGTACGACTTACATTATCTGTCTCCGCAGAAGCACCACCGTTTATAGTGTCACTGGTACTTTTGCTTTCGCTAGTAGAAGACCGGCGATTAGCGAGTTCACAGAAGTACAAACCAGTGACTGGAACGAGCACATTTCGAGGGGGAAGCAGAATCTCAGGAGGAACCTGTCGTAGCATAGCGCCTTCCTTGAGAAAGGAACCGTTGAACAGCAAAATTGTTCGGTTGGAAAATCCCAAAGCGATCTGAGTACCGTCAGGGGTTACAGCGAACGCTGTTAATACAGCGTGAGCATTATCCGCCCCCGGCGCCGCCAGAAATGCGTTCATCGGCCTAGACATATCTGCCACATTGAAAATCTTGACAACGTAAGACGCTGAAATATTTGGAATCACAGTTCCGTCAGCAGTGATGCGTGGCCGGCTGTCATTGCCCACGCTCACAATGAATTGCCTCTTGTGCTGAGCATCATATAAATAGCTCACTCCCTTCACCTCTCCACGAAAGGCCTTGTGCTTAGTCTCGCCGAGCTCCACATCACGATCAGAAATATAGATGTGGCCCATAGCGTCTCCGAATACCAGCGTGCCGCCTTCAGCCACGGCACAAGTGAGAGCACTCTCGACCTTAGGCTTGATGTCCTCGCTGATCACATCCCGATCGAAAAACAAGAACCGACGCCACTGTACACGGCCCACTCCAGATGATGAGGACATTCTCGGGTTTTTCGGGTATCAAACCGTGTTTTCACCACAATAATCGACCTTGTAAGTAGTCTCACAGGAATCCAATTGGTTCCAGCTCGAGAGTTACCGTATCACACGTGCGTGTATTCGAAAGAGGGCATTTCACAATGATGACATCTATCTATCCTTTACTATTAGCTTTTGGTGCTTTATTTTGCGGAGTGCTCTCATTTGGGGGCGGTCTGAGGGCCTTCATCCACAAGAAGGTAGGTCCCGCTCTGCTGGCAGGCGGAATGATGGTTGGTGGTGCTTCAAATGCACTGGCGGATGGAAGCAATTTACCTAATAGAGATATTTACTTCGGAGTAGGGTGCTACTGGCATGTAATGCACGAGTTTGTGCAGGCTGAGCAGAATGTGTTGGGCCGAGGAGAGCAGCAGGTGACAGCTGCTGCAGGATACGGAGGCTCTACGAAGGTAGGTAAAAACTCTAATCGCCCGGACGACACAAAGGGGGTAGTGTGCTATCACAACTTAATGGGAGTTGGGGATTATGGGAGTCTAGGTTATGGTGAGGTGGTTGGAATGGACCTGCCGAAGAATGAAGAGGTCATGAGAAGCTTCGCAAAGGAATACTTTTCTTTGTTCCGCAATGGAGACAGGCCAGATCTCGGGGATCGTGGACTGGAATATAGATCTCTCGTGGGCCTTCCGGGGGGAATGACAAACCCTTTATTTAAGCCCCTTGAGGAAGAAGCAACCAAGGTCGGATTGAAGTTAGTAGAAGGAGTAGGTGGAGATAAGGACACAAGCGGCAAGAAGATGGTGTGGATCTACAATTCTGATAAGTTCCCATTCAAGCAAGCCGAGATTTATCACCAGTTTCACGATGGATTCATGCCGGGAGAGCAGTACCCACAGACCTACAACAACCTTGCCAAGGAGGCCTACAAGGATGGCCGTATCGTTGCTACTGGCTGCCCCGATAGCATCCCAAACTAAATAAAGATTGATAAGTGGTTATAATAGTAGTGTGGATTTTTATTTGGCAACATATGCACAGTTATCTGTTTCAAATGTTCTCTGGTGTCGGGGTTCTAGTTGCTGCTATTTGCAGACCTCCTCCCATTGCATCGCTTTGCTGTGATCAGGCTTGTAGGTAGTGCTGACACCCAGCATGGTCTCTGGCATCTCATCGTCTTCTTGTGACTCGATGCAGAAGCCCGAGCTTACCCGCATACTGGAAAACTTGTCGATCATTGTGGCGAGAGCCTTTTTCGGCACGCTGCCGAACTTGTGAACATTCAAATCAATCTCTAGATAAGAGCAGCTGCCTTCTTTCCCCTCAATAGAAGAGGAACTATACATAGTGCTTGTATTGCGAATGAGTACTGGCTTGGCGTTGTAACTCGTGATGAAGGACGGTAGCCCGAACTCCTCAATATTCTCGCATCTGGTAACCAATTTGAAGCGACCGTGCCATGTACTCGAACTGTCTGTGTATCCAGCAGGAGCTTCCTCACAGAACCTCGCTAGAAGCTTCACAGCGGGACTTGCCTTCTCAACGTCCTTGAGTTCCTCGCGAACGCTCTTCTTAATTCGGAAGTAATGCACCAGGTTCCAACCCTCCCCATCGGTAGGTACCTCGCTGAATAAAGAAGTGTTGAAGTCCTTGGGGAATTGCGTATTTACTATAAGCATGGTCGGTACGTGATGACCACCTCCAATGTGGACATCATCATCCCCCTCTCCCTCTCCGTCTCCGTCTCCGTCTCCGTCTTCATCGTCTGAAGATCCGTACCCATCAGTCCAATCCGACGGAAATTTGACCTTCTTGCCTATATTCTTGATTCGTGTGTTACTCCGCAGAAAATCGATACCCACCAAATCGAATAATGCTGATGGAGACGGCTCCTTGGCACCCGTCTTCGCGTAGTTGGGACCCACTCTCAGCAGAAATGAGGACTCGTCGCATTGAGACCACACGCCCTCCGCAGCGGCCAATAGATCACGCTCAGTAGGCGCCTCGATCTCCTGCATCGACGCGCCAGCTACAAACACAGCAGGGCCAAACTCCTCCTCTTCCTCCTCTTCCTCCTTTTCGATTGCCTTCGCCTCATCCTTGGCCTTCGGGCTGAACGAGTTGCTCATGCGCCTAAGAAACGAACTCATTGTGCCCGTCAGATCCCTGTTCAAGACCTCTTATAACTATGGGGACTGTACTCGATCTTTGATTTGCTTGAACTTTTTTTGGAGGCCTGGTTCTAAATGTCAAGGCGTCCCCAGAGATTACAAGGAGTAGTTGCTCCCAGCCAGTGTGGGGTGAAATCCTGTGAAAGACGCCATCAAATAGGCCCTCCAGTATATAGACTGAGGGATGTCTCAACTTTTCAATACTCCTGGCGATTCGCTAGTGAATCCTTTGGAAGCGTCTCACTTTGGAGATATCAAGAAGGCTGTGGACAAAGCGACCACTGATCTGATCATTCGGCCGGACTGGGAGGCCAATTTAGAGGTTTGCGATCTTGTGAATGCTACTCTAAATGATAGAATGTGAGTTTTGCTGACTACTGATGGCATTCTTTGCAGGTGCCCACAGGAACTTCTTCTTCTTCTTCTTCTTCTTCTTCTTCTTCTTCTTCTTCTTCTTCTTCTTCTTCTTCTTCTTGTGTCTATGTTTGCCACATTATGATGCTCACAGTAATCTAATTTACCCCTCTCGTACATCTATCTCTCTTTACTTTTTCCGTTGCGCACAGATTGAACGAGGTGACCTTTCTGCTTCGGAGAAAATTGGGATCCATTGCAACCCCTTTGAACCCGGTGTCTCCTATTCAGGTGATGCTGACTTTGCATCTCGTGGAGGCACTGGTGAAAAATGGTGGTCGTAAGTTGCATAAGGCTATTAATGACGAAAAATTTATGCAGGAAATGGGCAATGTAGCGCGTCGATACACGAGTAAGCCTGGTAAGGAGAATAGTGACATAGCGGAGCTGGCTCTAGATATCATTCAGGCCTGGGGAGAAGGGTTTCTTACACGAAGAAGGCAGTTCTATAATATTGTCGAGATATACCACCAGCTTCGCAAGGAGAGACTGCCCTTTAAGGCGCAGTACGACGCTTCGCGCGTGCCTATTTTCACCCCTGCGAGTGAGGAGAGCGGTGGGGGTGTCGCTAGCGGAGACAACACTGATGCAATTCTTCGGACGATGGGGACGGAGGAGAATGGGGGTGGTACTAGGCAGAAAAAGAGCGGGGCGGGAGATGGGAGAAGAAACGATATAGCACCGGGAGAGCTCAACACAGGCAATCCAGTGATAGATGCAGTCGACACTTCCAGCGTGATTCTCGCGGATATGATCCTCGCTACCGAGAACACCACGGAAGTGGTGAACAATGAAATAGTGCAGGAGATGGTTACACAGCTGAAGACGTCGCAACCTATGATTGCTCAAGAGATCGAGATGCAGATGCAGTCCCAGACAGTGGATGAGGCGAGAAGTGCGGCCCTCTTCAAGGTCAACGACAGCATCACCACCGTTTTGGGTGTGTACGAGGGTCTCCTAGAGGGAAAAGTAAGCCATGCGGATGCGCTTAGCGTGCTCGCCTCCTTCCGGAGTGCCAGCGAAGGCGCCACGAGCAATGTCGAGAGTGGGGGCGCCGACGAAAGCGGCGAGAAGGAAACGGCCACCGCAGACCTGCTTGGGTTCGATGACAGTCCTCGCAAACCAGATCCTGCGCCTGCTCCTACCTCTGCTCCTACCTCTGATCCTGCCGCTGCCCCTGCTCCTGCTGAGACATTCGAAGTAGACTTCGGCTCTGCCCCTGCCGCTGCACCTGCCCCTGCGGTTGATGTGTTCGGAACGGGCGAGACTCCTGCATTCAACGTGAAGATTGGAGACGTGTCGGCCTCCCCTGTCCCACCAACGCGGAAGGTGGCGCCCCTCGCTCCTCCTCCTGGCAATGTGGGTGTGGCGACGGGGCCTATTCCTCCCCCAACGGCCTCAGCCTCGGCCATGTCCGTTGCACCGGCTCCAGCTGCCGACGATCTGATGAATTTCCTTGGCTCGGCTGCCCCTGTGCCTGCCCCCATGCCTGCGCCTGCGCCTGCACCTGTGCCTGCAGCTGCTTCAATGCCAGCGGCAGTGTCGATGCCGGCCATGGGCTCTCCACAAGCTCCCCCTGCCGCGGCGGCTCTTGAGCTCGGAGCTGGCATCTCTCCCGTCGCTGCCGTTGATCAGGAGGGCCGGGAACGCAAGCTGTCCACTAGGGAGCTGGTGACTCACTACGAGACTCTGGGCGCGGCAGCAGCGCCGAAGCGGCCCTCCTCCTCCCCAGGGACCGTGCTAGGAGGACCCGCGGTGGATCCCCTGGCAGATCTCATGGGTGCCTCCACCATTACGCCTGCCGCTGCTCCGGCTCCGGCTCCTGCTCCAGCTCCGGCTCCGGCTCCTGCTGGACAGGCACAGACCAACCCCTTCGACCTCTTCTAGAGGACACATACGCATTTGACGAAACTTCTCATATTGTATACCTCTCCGACTCCTTTCACTATAAATAAGAACCCAGTACCAGCAATCGTCTTCCACACATATATATTCAATCTCTATTCACTCTGCTTGCCCCTATCTAGCTCCCAACATACGCACTGAGGCACGTGCAGGCCTCGAAAAGATGCCGCCAGTGTCAATGCCATATCTCGAGTAATTTGCATTCTTAGGTTTCAGAATTCAATAGCAAGTAACTTGTACAAGTTTCCAACAACGTTACCGAATTTCACATCATGTGTTTTGGCTGATCTAGCCCTCCATCTCATCCTCTTCTTCCAGCCTCCCCGGGCTCTCAACGAAAGCGCCAAGCCCACCCCCACTGTGCAGGCTCAGCGAGCTCTCCTGCATGAGGTCCTTGCCTGGCGACGGCATCTGCTCCACGGAGCCCTCGGCGGAACCAGGGGGGCTGCTCATGCCCAAGACGGTGCCTCGGCGACTGCTCCTGCTGCTGCCGTCTCGACTGCCTGCGGGGGAACGCTTCTCTATGACCATCGCCTTCTCCAAGTTGTTCTCAAGCACCGCTCTCGAGGCAGCAGTGTCAGCATTGAAGTCCTGGCCCCAGATGTTGTGCTTTGTCTGGTCAATCTCTGCCTGACTCTTCATCCATTCCATGCGTGCATAGCCCTCAGGGTCTAGTGTGCGATTGTCCTTGGTGAATATGGTCACTCCGCCGGAGATCTTGATCTCTGTCTCTGCCTTCTTCACAGGGGTGAATATGTCAGGCAGAGCGGTACTGGTGGTGGAGGCGGGGTCTTTCCCCAAGGGAAACTTAGGCTCCCTTGCCAGAGTCTCTCCGCCAAGGGCCTCGTCCGCCTTGGCTTCCTTGGAGAAGTGGAGCTTTGGCTTCCTGATTCGGGAGGGCACTCGGCTGGGCACGATGCTAGCTCCTACTCCACTCCCGCTTGGGGGGCCCGCCGCACCCACTGAGTACGCCACAGGAACAGGCTCTGCCGCCGCCTTTTTCTTGGGCTTCTGCAACTTCTTCCTCTTAGGCTTCTTGATGCCAGCTGCCGCAAGCAACGCGTCCTCCGTCTCCTCTTGCTTCTTCAGACGCGCCTCCGCTGCAGCCAGCGCCTCCGTCTCCCGTCGGCTTCGTGCCTCCTCCGCCTCCTCACGAAAGCGCTGGCTAGCCGGCAGGAAGTCAGCTCGACTCATGTCGTTAGGGTCAGGCATGGCCTGCACCATCGCTGCATCGTACCGCACCACAGGGTCTGGCTGAAGCTGTGCGTGAGCGCGGAGGTCGTCCTCTAACAGCTGTATCTGGTGCGCGATCTTGCGGTGGCTCTGATCCGGCGTGGGGGGGGCACTCCCAGAATAGGTGTACCTGAACATATGCTCCTGTTGCCTAGCTTCGCGTTCAGAGGGAGTGATGGGTCTGCTTCCCGCTGCGGGACTTTTCAGGCGCAGATCTAGGTGCACTGTCTCCAACAGAGAGGACGCAGCTTCGTCCTTCTGAGAGCGCATGCTTCCGTCGTGGTGGAGGTACATCGAGTCATACGCGTAGTCACGGTGCCGCACGCGAGCCTCTCCCACACCAGGTTTCTGGATACCATGGTCAGGGAACTTGTAGTCCGTTCGTTTGGCCGTTTCAGGGTCAGCATGGTTCTGAATGAACGTCATCGTCTTTTTGCTTTGCTCCTCCTGGAGCTTTGCCAGCTGCTGTGCTCGCAGCTTCGCCACCGCTCTCTCCTTCTGGCGCTTCTTCTTCAGCTCCTCAGCCTCTGCGCGTTGGCGCGCAGCCTCACGGACATTCATGCTGCTTGTGATACTTTGCGACCCCACGCTGTGGTCGTCGGCGCCTGCCCCCGTCTCTCCAGAGTTGGCGTCAGTGGTACTCGAGGGGTGGAATAGGGCTTGTATAGCTGCGGAACCCTCTGTCTGGGACGTATTTCCCTGCAGAGACTGGTCCATAGTGCCCCCGGTAACCACGCCGTGCACTCCCTGTGCCCCCACCACCCCCATATGCACCTGCACCGAGGGCCCCGGACCTCCCATCGAGGGAGATGCGAGGCCCTAAGCGCCCCCTTCCCCTCCGGAGGCAACGCCCGCCATCGCCCTAGTCACGGAGCCACCCGTCAACGAATTACCGGGAGGAGCGATGGCCTGACTCCCGTTGTCGTCAATGCTGGCCCTCACCAGCGATATGGACGCACTCAGACCCCGACTGACGCTTCCTGTTGGCGACGCTCGGCCAGTGCCATCGACACTTCCACCCTCGCCAGCCCCCACCTCTCCCTGCGCGAAGAAGGGATCTTTCGTCTTGGTGCCTAGCGTTTGTCCGTGCCCTTGCTCTTGCCTGGAGGCGGTGGCGCCCTGAGGGTCCGCTCCAGGGAAGTAGTCCCCCCGATCTGCGCTGGCTGTGACTGGGACAAACTCCGACCCCGTGGGGGCCTGAGAGTTCTCAGTGTCGATGTTGGCCTTCTCTCGAGTCTCTACTTCCTCACCAGTGCTCGCAGGTGCCGTGTCATCAAGTGCAATCGAGCCCGCCTCCGCGAGGGAGGACTCGTCTACCTGCGATGTGGTCAGCAGGGAATCTTCAGCCACTTGGCTCACGAGCTGGCTATCTCTGACCGGCTCTGACTGGGAAGAGGTCAGAGGTCGACTGCCCTGCACACTGGGAGCTCTCTCGAAGGGGCTGGCGGGCGCATTGTCTGCGTCCTCGTCTCCCTCTTCTCCAGGACTGCCCTGACTCTCTCCTCCCACCGATCTGCCTCCCAAGCTGAACTCGAAGTCGTCTTCCACGGAGTCGAGGCCATTCTCGTTCTCCTCGTCGGTGTCTTGCGCGTCGTCGAACTTAATCTTTTTGCCCCCGAGAAAGGCCCTACGCCATGAGTGCGGGTCTCTATTCTCTTGGGCAGGAAGTTGGCTCATCAGCAACTCGCTGGACGACTCCTGACTGATCAGGTGGTCAAGTTGCTTGTTCTCGTCCTCCTGGTTGATATTGTTGAGACGGTCCTCAAGGCTCTCCGGAAGGCGGTAAGTCTTCGGTTCGTAGTAGGGGCTGGGGAATTGCGGGAGAGCACCAGGCCGAGGGTCGCGGGCGCTGGCGCTTGTCTTCTGCGGGTTCTTCAAGCGGAAGTAATCGAGGTTCTTGCCGTGCGGCGCGATGACTATGTTGCGCTGCGCCCCCTGTTCCTTCAGAGCCTTCTTCTCCTGCGCCATCTTCATGCGCCGCCGCTGGGTGGGGCTAGGTTTCACCTTCAGTGTGGAGGACTGCTCCTGCAATCGTAGGCCGCTGCCTTGTGACAGAGCGAAACCCGTGGTGAGACTGCCCATTCCAGCCACATGATGGTCCTCCTCCACACCCGCCTCGATCCCGGCCACGTCTCTGTCCCTAGCCACGCGCACTGCCATGATCTGCCCGTGCACATGGTCTCCGAGGATCCTGCGGGCCCTGGTAGACGAGGTGGAGGCAGTGGTAGCGGTGGTTACGGATGCCCCATTCCCAGCGCCGTGACCGTCGATAGGGGATTCTGAGCGTTCCAGAGACATGTGCGCGATTTCTGCACCAGAGTCCATATAGCCAGTAGACGAGTGCAGATCAAATTTGTCGAGAGTATTAACCCCAATACCATTGCCTCCGGTGTTGTTGTTGTTATTACCCATCTCGCTGGTCATTGCCTCCTCCATAGCCTCGAAGGCGTTAGTCAGATGGGCGTCGAGGTCAAAGTTCTCATGGTCTGATAGCACACTATCGTCCTTTTCATCCCCCTGCGTCTTCTCTACTTCGTCACCATCGGCTGTCATCCTGATATCTCCCCCCGCATGCACGGCGAGTTCTTCGCTGTCGTCCACGCTGTCGGTCAGGCCTACTCTAACGATGGGCGTCAAAACGCCGTGAGAAGAGCCCCCCTTTTTCAACTGCTTCTTGTGCTCGTGTTTCTTTTCGCGTGATATGGCTCTCTCCGCGGCCTCGCGCTCCAGGGTTTCCGCATGTTGACTTTTCGGCACTCCGGGGTAGAGGGGCACCCTCACGGTCTTGTCAACGTTCAACTTATTCAGCGGGCTCTCGACCACCTGCAATTTCTTGATGTTCTTATCGCTGTAGCGCTTCTCGATCACCTCAGCTAGCGCATAGCTCTTCGCAGAGGGGCTATTCCCATAGCCATAGCGCCTAAGTTCGTGCTTGCTGTCATTGGGGCTGAGCTTGTGGTGTTCGACGTAATCCCGTGGTGGCTCTTTGAATCCTCGAATGCGCAGTCTCTCCATAGGCCCCGAGACAGGAGATGTCGCTCGTATCTTCTCTGTCATAGTAAGGCCTTCATGATAACGAGAACCCGTCTGACCCCGTCGAAGTGCCATCTTTCCGGACATAGTGTGCGAACTGTGCACAACAGCTGGAGTGGTCAAGCTCGCTTCATAATTCTCAGCTCTACTATCTATCGTCGTAGTTTTCACATCTTTCCGCAGATTAATGAAACCAGGCAATGGTTTGTCCTGGTATTTCTTGCTGACCTTGCTCTTGGAGAACTGCACCGATTCTTCAATCGCCTTCATAGTGCTATCAATGGTCATATCGTCATTGTCCTCCGGTGCTTTTTCGTCTTCCAGAAACGTCACGTTGTCGACACTGTCAAGACTGCTCTCTACGATCCTCGTAGTTCGCTTACGCGCAACAGAGTCTAGGCTGTGCCCAAAAGTTCCACTCTCCAGTGTCGACCCATCAGGGCTGCGGCTGTAAGAAGTAATGATCAGCTTCGTGCGGGGAGGGTCGATGGCCTTGTCTCTACCCTGGGAATGTCCCTGTGACATGCTCGTCACGCTCTCCTCCTCATCACTAGCGCTTGCCGTCCGAGGACGACCCTGCTTGTTGTTACGGGAGCCCTGAAGCGCGCCAACGATCATCTCAACAAAGCTTCAACGTCTGATTTTTCTCCAGATCGCCGGACTCTCAAGGGGAACCTAATCCCAACGAATAAGACGTCACAAGACTCTTGTAGACGCGCGAAAACACCACACTTCCCAAATCGGCAAATCGCGCAACCTGGAAGCACAAGCCCCAGACCCAACTCTCTCTAGTTGCCGGGTGTCGAAGAGAGCGGAGTAGTTGAGGGGTGCAAATAGGTGCCTAGTATCACAGAGAAGGAGTTTATGCCACGCGCGGGACTGAGAAGCTCCGGAAAGACCTCAAACGCGGCGGCGGAAATGAGGGAGCATTTGAAGAGACTGCTGGCCGCGGAGGAGGTGTTGCTGAGTGCGGAGCTGGCGGAGCTGCTGCGACATCGCGAGCTGACATGGAGCCTCATCC
>OZSS01000205.1_pt1 | contig 27453 bp, 26 predicted proteins | sample 1779911 | NCBI WGS metagenome assembly OZSS01 (sample SAMEA2603589, study PRJEB24840) | metagenome | biome: Water; feature: Photic zone; material: Seawater sample | place: Mediterranean Sea | collected 2013-11-12 | depth 10 m
GGTGGTATACTGTTCCGTGAAGTGTCGGGGAGCGGCTAAGGGAAAGGGGCGGAAGTGAGAGGTCTTTGGTGGATCAAAAGGGATTTTCGGATTTACGACAACCAGTGCCTCAGCACAGGTTTGGAAGAGTGCAAAGAATTGCTGCCCCTTTTCTGTTGGGAAAAGAATGTCCTCGCCCATGACGATTATTCCCCCTTTCACTTGCAAGCCCAGTGGCAGGCTTTGCATGAATTGAACCGAAGCCTTCGCGTTCGGGGGGGCGGCTTGCTGGAAGAATGCGGGGAGATAACCGAGGTTCTGGAGAGTTTGCACAAGTGGTATCGTTTTGATGTTTTGTATTCGCATCAGGAGACGGGGAACTTGGTTACTTACAGACGAGACTTACTTGTCGCGAAGTGGTGCAAGGCCAGTGGGGTTCGATGGCAAGAATTCAATGCGAGTTCAGTTCTGCGCGGAGGCACTGCGGATACAAGACGGGTCAAGCTCAGGCAAGTAGATTACCGTAGACAAAACTCACTTCCCGTCCCCCAAAAACTCAAGCCACCGGAAAAGTTATCTCAGGGGGAGAGACTCTTATGCTGGTCGGATTTAGTGAAGAGGTTTCCGAAGTTCGAAGGGAGTAAGCCTTCGCCCGGTTTACAAAAGGTCAGTGAAAAGGAAGCGTGGCAGACCATTGAAAGTTTCTTGCATGACCGCGGGCAGGGATATTCGGGAGGAATTTCCTCGCCCAATCATGCTTTCACCAACGGATCGCGCCTTTCTCCTCACCTAGCTTGGGGAACCATGAGCTTGCGGACGGTTTTTCAGGAATTGGACAGTCGCATTATCAAACTCAAGGAAGAGAAAATCCGAGGAGGGTGGTTACGGAGTCTACATGCCTTTCAATCGAGGTTGTATTGGCGTGATCATTTCATCCAAAGGTTGGAGGCTTTTCCCGAATTGGAGAAGTTGCCTTTGAATCCAGCTTACCGAAACATTCCATACCAGGATGATCTTGGATTTCTCCATGCCTGGCTGTCCGGGACTACGGGTTTTCCGATGGTGGATGCCTGCATGCGCTGCTTGGCCCAAACCGGGTTCCTTAATTTCAGAATGCGAGCCATGGTGGTTAGTTTCGCCTGTTTCGGACTGCATTTGTCCTGGCGATTGATTCATCCACCTTTGGCTCAAAGGTTTCTTGATTACGAGCCAGGCATTCATCTGTCCCAGTTGCAAATGCAGGCTGGAGTGATTGGTTTTAACACACTTCGGGTATACAGTCCGAAAAAACAATTTCTCGATCACGACCCGAATGGAGTCTTCGTTCGGAAGTGGATTCCAGAATTGCGAGACAGTACAACGGTGGAGATTGCCGAGGCGGAAAACCATTCAATCCCCGGATATGAGCCTGCAATTATTTGCCTTTCAAGCCAAGCAAAGGTCATGAAAGACCGGATTTATGAGGTACGCCGAAGTGCCGATGGGAAGCGAGCCACAAAAGGAGTTTTGCAATCACACGGTTCCCGCAAGAGAATGAAACCGAAAAAGAAACAAGAGACCGATGGTCAAATGGCTCTATTCAAATCTTGAGAAACCGTATCGCAAAGATTGAGTGAGGGCATTGTGGAAAGGGCGGATAATCCTTCCAACCACTGTTCGGGTACGCCGTGTGAACAGGCGACGATGGATCCGAGAACCACACCCCTGTGGCAGTTATCGCCCCCGACCCGGGCATTGGCCAAGACCGCGGCAGAGAAATCATCGTGGTACTTCCATGCGAAATGGAGAGATGCGAGAAAGGATTCGGGCAGGTAACAGGCGGTGCTCAGGGTGTCTCCGACGACCCTGCGATCCTCAAGTTTTTCCCACTTGAGCAACTTTTTGATGGAGACTCCGGGAAGGGATAATTGACTGATGGTTTCCTGAATCGAGTCACCGCTTGTTAGAGCACAGAGGAGGCGGGTCAGGTCGGTTGCAGCCCGCAGGGAATCCGGATGGTTGTGGGTGGATCGCACCAAGCTGAGCACACTTTCTAACAGGGTGGATGGCTCGGTGGTTCCGGTTGCCTCGAGACCTGCGAGAAGTCCGGGGATCATACTCAGGGCTCCGATGTGGTAATCCTTGATACCGCAGGAGAGAAGAGGTTTGCCGCTCGCATAGTTTTGGAAGAAAGCCCGGTGGTATTCTTCGGCATAGGTGTCATTGTGCCATCCGGGGGTGAGCATGACTTCGGCGTAGCGACGCAACCAGGCTTCGAGTTTAAATTCGCCTCGCAGAAGAATGTGCCTGTAAAGCTCGGTGGAAAGTTGCAAGTTGAGGGTGTTCTCTCCGGCTTTGAGACTTTGGTGATAATGAATGCCTCGCTTTCCCCAAAACTCCTTTTGCTCATGCAGGATATCGGCCTTTGGCCCGTTGGCTGCGTAGATCGATCTCCAAAGGATGCTGTCGGGATGAGGCGAACGGGGAGGGAGATACCCGGTAACCGAACCGTAATCGGCATCCAATGCGTTGACATCGTAATACCAATGCATCGGCATAGCTACGGAGTCCGCCACCAACGATCCGATAAATGCATTTTGTAAACTCATGTCTTCCATGGTAATAAGATTGAAAAAAGAATCAAATCCGTCTGCTAAATCCGTGCCAAATCTTCCATTCACCCTGTTTTTCGATGAAATCTATTCAAATGGATTGGATCCCTCGGCCCGGTTCCCGGTGGATCGCTATGTCAAGCTCCACCAGTCTTTAACGGATGCGGACGAGAAGGGACTGATTGCATGGAAAAAACCAAGGCTTGCGCAGAAAAGCGATCTGTTGCTTGCCCATGATGAGGATTATGTCACTCGCTTCCTCCATTCGGAGCTGAAAGAAGAAGAGATTCGACGCATCGGACTGCGTCCCTGGAAAGATGAGATCGTGGAGCGTACTTTGCGGCTGACAGGGGGAGCACTGGAGGGTCTGGACTTGGTCTTGAGTGGTGAAACTTTAGCGGGAAACATGGCTGGTGGAACCCACCACGCTTTCCGAGGAGAGGGTGCGGGCTATTGCATTTTCAATGATCTTGCAATTTGTGCCGAAAAAGCTCTCTTGAACCGTGGGATATCGAGGGTTCTGATTCTAGACTTGGATGTGCATCAGGGGGATGGTACGGCAAAGATCTTCCAGGAGAATGACCGGGTTTACACCGTCTCCCTACACGGGAAAAATAACTTTCCTTTCCGAAAGCAATCCAGTGATTGGGACATTGAATTTGAGAATGAAACCGGGGACATGGAATACCTGCGTGCCTTGGACGAGGTTTTGGATCGGCTCTCTTCGATGGAATTTGATTTGATTCTCTTTCAGGCGGGAGTGGACGGGTTGGCTGCCGATGCACTCGGCTTGCTTGATTTGAGCAGGGAGGGGCTGAGAAAGAGAAACCAACGGGTGTTTGCTTGGCGAAAGGCCATGGGCTTACCGATGCTTATTTTCATGGGCGGCGGCTATGCGGATCCGATTGACCACACGGTGCATGCCTTTAGCGATCTTTTTCTCGCTGCCGCGAAGGAAGTTTGAACCTTGGGGGAATAAGCAGGGGCAAAGGGTCAGCGGATTTCCTGCACGCGCAAATCGAAGGCCTTGCGGACTTTGCTCATTTGTTCGCTTGCATCGATTGATTGCGCCAAGTTGATGAATTGCCTGGGATCCTTTGCCATATCGTAGAGTTCCTCGCTGCCGTCGGTGTAGCGCATGTAGGACCAGCGTTTGGAGCGCATGGAGGTTCCCTGCTTAACAAAAGAAAGGGCGGAATTTCGTACCTTGATCGATGGGTTGTGCATGATTGAAAGAAGGCTTTTGCCCTGAACGCTGGAGGGGATGGGTAAACCGGTCAGTTCGCAGGCAGTGGGAAACATGTCCACCAGTTCCACGATCGATGAACTGGCACCCGCCTTCATTCCCGGTGAACGGATGATCAGGGGAACCCGGGTGACTTCTTCCCGAAGGTTACCTTTTTGCCAGAAATGATGCTCGCCCAATAAATATCCGTGGTCACTGGTGAAGAGGACTAGGGTCTCCTTATCTAGCCCAAGTTCCTTGAGGGCACTGAGCATCCGACCTACTTGTTCATCCATGTAGGTAACGGTGGCTAAGTAACCGGTCCACATTCTCCTTTGGTTGTCCGGAAACCGATCGATTCCAAAATGCATGGAATTGGATTTGGAGATCCCCGCGTTGGGCATGTCTTGCCAATCGTCCGAGGGAACCAAAGGTAGTTTCATTTTGGAAGGGGGGTAGAGATCAAAATACTTGCTCGGAGCGACATTCGGGTAGTGCGGGCGAATCAGACCGGCGGCAAGGAAGAAAGGCTGTTTTTCCTGTTTGAAACGCTTCAGCAAATTGATGGACTGAGTGGCCGTTTTCCAGTCCGGTTGGTCGGAGCCGTCTCCCTCGTATTCCACGGTGACGAACATTCGGTTGGGCATACGAGTGGATTCGCGCCCCTCGAGTTCTGAGGTGAAGCGATTGAGATTCAGGCAGGCGTACTTTCCAGGGGTGTGGGCTTCTTTACCCGGAATGTTGTACTTGGCCGACCAGCAGGCGGAAACATCCTGGCCGTCGGTTCCGTCAATGATGTCTCCGGGGACCCGCATGTGAAAGATTTTGCCTACCCGCGTGCTAGAGTATCCGTGCTTTTGGAAATGTTCGCCCCAAGTGATTTCCTCACCCCCGCGGTATCGCCCACGCATGAAACTGGCCCGGGAAGGAGCGCACCAGGTACCCTGACAATAGGCGTTTTTAAAGAGGGTTCCTTCCCTGGCTAATTGATCGATATGGGGGGTTCGGGCAATGGGGTTTCCGTAGCATCCGATGGCATCCGCCTTGAGATCATCGGAGACGATCAGGAGGACATTTTTGACTGAGCCGACAAGAGAAACCGTAGCGAAGGCGAACACGCCCCAAAGCCCAAGTTTCATTGATTTTTGAGGAAATTAAGGCTTTTACTTACGCTGGCCAGCGGAGCGGGGGAGTGATCCTGCTCGACATGACAGTGCTTGACTCCGAATTTTTGGGCGGCTTCCATAACCGGAATCATGGGGATCATGCCGTCGCCGATTTCATCAAATGCTTCGGGTTTTACTTTCTCGAAATTCGGACAGACCGATCCTTTTTGCAAATCCTTTAAATGAACCTGTGAGACCCGGTTTTCCAGTTTTGCCAGCTGAGCAATGGGATCCACGCCCCCCAATTTCACCCAGAATACATCGACTTCAAAGAACATTTGTTCGGAGAATGATTCCACGAAAACATCATAACCAGTTTTACCTTGGCTCATGGGTTTGAATTCGAAGGCATGGTTGTGGTAAGCGAGACGAATACCGGCTTCGGCGGCCTGTTCGGCTCCGCGGTTGAGGGTCTCCACGGTCTTGCGGTAAGCCTCCAAGTCCATGCGGTCTTCGATGTGCAGATAGGGGATGACGAGATCAGTCAGTTCGTGTTGGCGGGCGGTTTCCAGAACTTCGGTAAAGGGGCGGATGCCCTTTTTTTCCGGATGCAAAAGGGAATCCCAGGTAAAGTGGGAGGAGTGCACCTGCATGCCCAGGTCTTTTGCCCGTTTGATCATCTCCACGGACTGGGGGGAAGGAAAACCATAAGGCTCGACTTGTCGGTAGCCGATTTTGGCAACTTCGCCAAGGGTCTTGGCAAGATCTTCGCCAATGGCTTTGCGCAAGGTGTAGAGTTGAAGCCCGATTTGTCCGAGGTAGGGAGTGGCGGAGGTACGAGCAAAGGCGGGTAGGCATAGGGAAAGCCCACAGGCTTGTTGAATAAATGATCTTCTTTTCATATTCCCATCGATGAGAGGGAATTGTGTCTTTGGCAAGCGATCAATCGCGAGTGGTGGAATCTTTGTTTTTCAAATCTCCGTTTTTTTGAGGGAAGGCAGCGTTCTTGGCTTTACGCAGAAGTGCCCCCAGGAAGAGGCAGAGATGGAGGCAGGTCGGAAGAGCTGCGGATACGCCCATGATCAAGCCGAAGTAGATATTTTTGGCATTCTCCCTGCCCGTGGGATCCTGGAGTGCCTGAACCGCCCGGTTGGTGTATTTGTTTCCTCGTTCGACTAGCTCTTCGGGGATGTTTTCCCAGAGACTGATCAACCAACCTCCGAACGAGAAAACGAAGAGCACCCAAAGGGTCGCGAGAACCCCGATGACCAAATCGAAGGAGAGGTGCAGGACATATTCCGAAGTTCGAACGGAGGCGAGGGCCCGTCGAATAATCCATAGGGTAATGAAAAAAGACAAACTGTCGAAAAGAGCACCCAACACCCCAACCGGAACTTGCAACTTAATATAATGGGAAGCTTCATGCGTCTGCATGTAATACGGGAAGGCGGTGTAAATCGCCCACCAGTAACAGGACACATTAAGGAGGATGAAGAAAAGAAACAGGAGGGGGAAGAAAACCAACAGAGAGCCTCTTTTTCTTTCATAGAGATCAAGAACCTGATGAAGGGAGTCCCGCCAAGTCGCAATGACCTCACTCATAGTCGGGCAGTTTTCCTTGCTTTAGATCGAGATGTGTCTTTGCTCCTCAACCGACTGCTCGCATGCTTCGATGATTTTCATACAGGTGATGGCGTCGTCCAGACTGGAAAGTGGGGGACGTTGGTTGCCAATCACTTGTTCAAGAAAATACTGCCCAACGGAACGAATGGTGTAGGGGTAAGCGGAGTAGGTTTGAGAGTGAACCACGGCGGGGGTGTTTTCGACCCAGTCCCGGTAACTATAACGGGTGGCACCCTTGGTGCCGATCACTTTGATCATAAAGGTCCAGGGGTCTCCGGCATGATCATCGGCTGCGAAACTTGCGCAGAGGTGGGAAAGGGCCTGGTTACGCATTTTCATGGTGACCATAGCGAGGTTTTCCTGGGGGACGGAACCGTCATTGACGGTGGCTTTCATGCAAGAAACGAGCTCAGGCTGACCAACCAGATAAAGGGTGCAATAGGCATGGTGGGTGAGGATTTGCCGAATGACTCCAGGGTAACGGGCGGCGACTTCTTCGGGGTGGTGGATGTTATAAAGGACATGTAGGGATACGAGGTCTCCCAATTTCCCACTTTCAATCAGTTCCTTCGCCCGCATCACTGGTGCCTCGTAGATGTAGTTGTGCACCGGGGCAACCTGCACGCCTTTTTGATGGGCGAATGCCTTGATCTCTTCGATTTCCTCAATGGTCACGGCGGTCGGTTTTTCAACCAGGACATGTTTGCCCGCTTCGATGGCCTGCATGCAGTAGGCATGATGCGTTTCCATGTTAGTCAGAACATAGACGACATCCACCGCCTCGATCAGTTCCTCTGCGGTGTCGAATACCCGGGTGTCGAACAGAGAGGCCTTCTCCTCGGCTTTGGTCCGCGTACGGTTCCAAATGCCATGCAGTTGGGCATTGGAGGAGGCTTGAACCCCCTCTCCATGTAAATAGGCGATGTCGCCTGCTCCGATGAATCCGACTTTAATCATTTCCCGTGCATCATTCTCGAAAAACACCTTTTTTTCAAGCGCAACTCGGTTTCCTGCTTTTTGAGCTTTCCAGAATTTCGTATCTGTTCATGTATGGTAGGTTAGGGATAACATGTTGTTCAAAAGAAGAAAGATTTCACTGAAACAGTTTCTTGCGGGGATTATCTTCGCACTCGTCGGGTTGCTTGCGATCACTTGGTATTTTTTACCTAATTTGGTCGAGTGGGGGGTTCATCGTATGGCGAAGGATGCGGGAATCACTGACTTTGGCCTCGAAGTCTCGGAGCTCAATCCTTGGGGAAGCGAATTGACCGATCTGCATATGGCAGAAAATCACAGCAGCTTGGCAGTTGAGCACATTCACCTTTTATACGACCCCGATGACTTGGCGAAAGGGGAGTTGCAGGCAGTTTCAGTCACTCGGTTGCAGGCGGATTTAGAGACCAAGGATATGGTCGAACTTTTCATGCCTGAGCGGACTGAACCGAAGCAGGTTCGCGAAGCCTATTCCGCTCACGCTCTTTTGCTGGGGTTTTTGGACGATCCGCCTCTGACCTTCGTTCGGGTTCGAGATTCCAGCCTTTCTTTCACTCATCGAGAGCAACGGTTCGTTTTTGATTTTCTGTCTAAGTTTGATTTCTATGAGGGCTTTGCGAAGGGGAATCTCGATGGGCGCTTGCTGGGAGCGGAGGTGCTTTCCGACTTTACGCTTTGGGGGGAGGAAAACGAGGTTTTTGTGGACGGAGAAATTGCTTTCCCACAGCTCTTTCAACTCAACGAAAGCATCGGAAAGGCTTTCGCTTTGCTTGATACCAATCAGTCGATGATTCCAAGGATAGAGGACGGAGTTGCGGTTATGCAGGCGATGGCGACAGTTGGACAGGATGGTGCATTGGATGATCTTTTTATGGAAATCAACGCCAGCGACTTGTCCGTGGAATTTGCTGAAACCAGGATCGGGTCGAAAGACCTGATCCTCTTCCTGACTCCTCGGGGGACGGATGAATTTTCACTGAATTCCTATGCTCACTTAACTGTCAATGACGAGATTCAGGTGGAAGGTGCGAACCTGCGCATGGAGGTTGCCGGGGAGAGTGCGGAAGTTCGCGCCAGCGTGAGTTCCTTAGACCTCGCCCATCCCTACCCGCCGCTACGCATTCGAGGACTGACTCTGCCCTTTTGGGATTTCAACCTGAGTGAGCCACTTGCGTTTCCGATCGGAGTTGAGAAAACCATGCACTTTGATGAATTTTCCTATGATGACGATATCCTCAAACTTTACCAAGGAAGCTTTTCACTGACTTGGGTCGAAAAGGGCGGTTTGGTTTCGATTCGGGTTCCACCCCTGAACGCATCCATGCCTCAGTTGGGTTTGACTTTGGTCGACTTCTCTTATCAGGGTTTGATCGCACCCCACGAGCTTCCGGAATTGAACTATGGGCAGGTGCTTTCGGGTGGGCGTGTCCTGCTCGGGGATGAAGCGGTGGTGGAAAACCTCTCGCTTTCTTTCAGGTTGAAGGGACCGGAGGAGATTCTGGTGGATTCGCTCACCGCCACTCTGGCAGGCGAACGGCTTGAGTTGCAACCCGCTCAGGCCCGAATTCAGGTGGATCAAAACCAAAGCGGAAGGATTTCCCTTTTCTTGGACGGGGCAGACTTGCGGATGCCTGATCAAGGAGTTTCGGTCGAAGGGCTCAGAGGGGAATTCAACTTGGTCCAGATGGAACCACTGGAAACCGAAGGTCAGCAAATAATTTCCTTTGAACGGCTTTCCTTCGGAGCGATGGAGTTTCTTGACGGTAACCTAAGTTTCGAAATTCAGGAAGGAGAGGATTTGGTTATCAACCAGGCACATGCTCAGGCATTGGGTGGGGTGGTTTCGATTGATTCCGGTTTACTAAACATGTTCTCGGGCTTGATGACGGTCAAGCTGAGCCCGCATTCGATTAACGGCCAAAGTTTATTGGATCTTTTCGAACTGGGTGATGAAAAGGGAAGGTTGGATGGAGAGTTCTCGGGATCCGTGCAATTTTCGAACCCGGATGGGTTGTGGGATTTCGGGCCGGGCTATTTGCAACTGAACTCCTCGGACAAAAGTGAAATTGAGCTCCGGGTTTTTGAATTGCTGACCCGTGGTCTGGAAGAGGGGAGTGAGGAACTGGAACGAATGAAATTAACTGCGTGGGCCTTGGAAGACCTCTCTCTTGATTCAATGAGAATCAATTTCAAGGTTTTGGAAAATGAGCGTCAGGTTTTACTCTCGATCAGTGGAGTCCGTGATACCAATCGCAAAAAAGTCGAACTTAAATACCGACCGACGATTATTGGAGGACTGAAGGAAATTCTCCAATGGCAAACAAAATTCATCGACTGAGGGGCTTTCGGAACTTTTGAAAATTGGCAAATCAAAGGTTGCGAAATTCGGAAGGATGGGCTTCCTTTTGGGTATGTTTCCTTACAGATTTTTTCTTTTGGCTTTTCTGCCTTTCCTTTTACTGGGCTGTTCGACCATCAAGACCGAGCATCACATCACTCTCGATCACAATATAACCATCAAAGTCGAAAAGGAAGTGAATGATTTCCTGGATGACTTGTATGGGGAATAAACCTAAACCCTATGAATGTCTTAGTCATGAATTGCGTTCGGCGCTCCCTTTTCCTGTTATCCTTAGCTGGTCTTTTATCGGCTTCCCTATTCGGTGGATCGGATGATTATGTATCCGGAATGAAAACCCGCTTGCCCAAGGTCTTGGTGGCCAAGGATGCGGGGACTATTGGGGAGGGGACGGACGGTCTGCTGCATAGTCGAGAAGGTGGGTCAGTGGAAACCCAAGCTTTGGTTGCTGCGGAGAACAAAGATCGCAAGGCTCTGTTTAACGCTCTGTCTGCAAAGACTGGGGGGAGCGTGGAGGAAGTCGTCCTGAAATTTTCCAATGCCTTGGCCAAGAAGGCGAAGAAAGGCCATTGGTTCAAGAAATCGAACGGCACTTGGATTCAAAAGTAAAATTTAGAGTTTCTTTCCCCGCTTTGATCGGGGGCGCAATGGCGCTTTTGGCGTCCTGCAACCCATCTCGGAATACCTCCGCTCCCAGCGATGGAACAAATAGGGAATCGGGTTTCGACCTTAGGGCAGATTCCATTGCCGAGGAAAGAGCTCACTACCTGCACCAAGAGAAAAAACAAAAGTTTGAATTGGATTGGCTGAAGTTACGGACCCGGGTTGTTCAGGCTCAGTTTGTCACTAACCAAGCGAGATTGGCGGAAAATACTCTTGCTCAGGAAATGGCCAGGTATGGTTCACTTGATCGAAGGTTTCCGGATGCCCAGGGATTCATTGACCCGATTCAGCGAAAAGGGTGGGATACGAGACTGCTTCAGCGCCGCCAAGAGGTTTCTCAAGCGGAAGCACGAGAGCGCCTTCTTGCCCGTGAGATGCGCGAATTGCGCGCCCTACTAGCTAAGGAAGGGTTTCCGATTCCGGACCAGTCGGCGTTTGATTTGAGTGCTCCTTCCAATCGCTAAGCGGAACTCTTTTTCATTGTGAGGAACCGAAGCATTGACAAGATAGGGTATTATGGAAGCTTTCATTGAACAGATCCTCAGTCACCCGCTTTTGATTCTCTTTCTGAGTTTGGTGTGCATGCTTCTTCTTTTCGCGGTGCTTAAGGGCTTGGTTAAGTTGATGCTGGTTGCCTGTGTCATGGCTGCTCTTTATTTCGGCTATCTTCATTTTTTTGCGGAAAGCTATCCTTTGCCCGAGGTTGATTTTTCTCCCCTGGTTGAATGGAAGGATCGGATTGAGGAGGTTCTTCCGGATGATTTAAATGTCAGCTTTTCCGATCGGAATGAAACTGCGGTGCCCGAGTGAAGCCCAAGACGGACCAAGCTTTCCCAGATAAATCACCATGAGATTTCCCTGGCCTCTCTATCTGGCATGGAAGCAGTTGTTTCCATCGCAGAGAAAAATATCTTTCTTCTCACTGCTTGCGGTGATTGGCGTGGCTTTGGGAGTCAATGTCATGATTGTGGTGATAGCCTTCATGCAAGGCTTTCAACAAAAATTCCGGGCGGATATCATTGATTCTCAGGGGCATGCCCGGGTTGTTCCCCTGAACCCCAACTCCTCCTGGTCAAAGGTGCTGGATGGGTTGGCTGAACGCAAGGAGATCCTTGGAGTGAGTCCCTACCTTCAGGGCCAATTGTTGCTGCAGAACCGATCGTACCATGCGATTCCCTTTTCTATGGGCTTGGACCCGGAGGATGGGGGGCAGGTGATTCCCTTGGACGACTTTCTGGCGAACGGTCAATTATTACTGGAAGGCTATGATTCGCAGGATGTTACCCCAATACCAACGATAGATGATCTGGAAGACGAAGTGGTTTTTATTACCCGTCAGGTCGCCAATCGCCTGGGGGTTCGTCCGACGACTATTATTCAAATGAAGGATGCCAATGCAACGGAGCAAGCCGATGCGGCTAGGGGCATGGTTCGAGTACTGCGTTTGGATCCCTTTGTTCCAAGCGGTCAATGGACGGTGACTTTTCTTGATGAAGAATCCTATCAAATCGCTGAGTCTGCGAGCGGTTTCAAGAAGGTGGGCCTTTTCAAAGAACCCCCTTTGGACTTGGGGATGGGTTTTCCGATTTTCGAAGTGTTGCCCGGTCCAAAGGCTTTTGTGGAGGGAAATGAGGTACGTTTCCAATCCTTTCGCTCCTCAATCTTGGAGGTTTATTCGCCAAGTATGATTGAAAAAGCCAAGGCCGACGAGTTGGCTCCTCCCCATGAAGTCAGAGTGGGAGGAGTCTTTGAGGTTCCTTGGCAGGGGTATCATTCGGAAGCCCTTATCGGAACGATGCGATTCATGGATGAGATGCGGAGAGAGGAAGGAGGGTGCGATGGTTTTTACCTCAAATTCTCGAATCGATTGGCCAAAAACGAAGGGCTTTTATCTCAGTATTGCAAAGACTTGGAAAACGAATTGGGTAGTGCCTGGGTCGTTGTTCCTTGGTTTGTAGAGAACGCCTGGTTTTTCGAACTTCTGAAATTTGAAGAGTATCTCATGATTCTGATCATGATTCCAATTGGTTTGGTGGCGGCTTTTGCCATCGCCATTGCCCTGATGACTTCGGTTATGAGGAAAGTCAGGGAAATTGGCTTGTTGGTTGCGATGGGAGGTAAGCAAACCTCGGTGGGAGCAATCTTTTGCCTGCAGGGTTTTATCATTGGGAGCTTGGGTGCGGTTTTTGGCTGCGGGTTGGCCCTGCTTTTTATTCGCTACCGGGATGCTTTGATGTCACTCATTGTTTCCAATATTGCGGGTGAAAGCGGGCAGGATGATGTGGCTCAATTCTATGATTTTTACAGTTTACAAGTGGCCTATCCTTGGGACTCTCCGGAGAGTCTTTCGACCTTTGTGTCCTTCGCTTTTTTTGCGATGGCAGTATCCACGGTGGCCGGACTGCTTCCTGCTTGGCGAGCGGCGAGAATGAATCCGGCGGAGGCTTTGCGCAGTGAGTGAAGCAGATTCCCCCATGATTCTTTCTGCTCAGGGTCTGTGCAAAAGCTTTCGGTTTGGAGAACAACAGATCGAAGTTTTGCGAGGAGTTGATCTGAAGTTGGCGGAAGCATCCTCCTTGAGCATTCGGGGGGATTCCGGATGTGGCAAGACCACCTTACTGAATCTTTTGGCCCGTTTGGAAACTGCGAGTGAAGGAAAGATTCAATGGAAGGAGCTTTCCCTCGACGCATCGACCAAGGCCTCGACGCAGGAGATTAGGTTGCGGGCCAATTTTCTCGGAGTGGTCTACCAAGCCTATTACTTGATTCCGGAATTGAATGTTTTGGAAAATGTTTTGATTGGCACTTCCTTGGCGGGTCGGAATCGGATCGAATCTAAGAACCGGGCTCGCTACCTTCTCTCCAAAATGGGCGTGGAGGAAAAGCAAACACAAATTCCTCAAAAACTTTCGGGCGGGGAACGTCAACGGGTTGCCATCGCACGGGCATTGATCAATCAACCCAAAGTGGTCTTGGCGGATGAACCTACGGGCAATTTGGACGAACGAACGGGCGGTGAGGTCATGGATCTCTTACTGGAGTCCTGCCAACAGGAGAAATCGTCCTTGCTTTTGGTCACTCACAACCGGACTTTTGCAGAAGCCACGGACCGGCAGGCCTTTTTGCAGGATGGAAGCTTGAATCCACTTTGAAAATCCAATCTTATGAGAATATGAAGGGAAACGAAAAAACCAAATGCGGAGTGGCCGGGGTGGGATACCTTGGTCAGCACCATGCCCGAATTTACGATGCCTTGGAGTCCAGTGACCTGGTTGGGGTTTATGAACCTAATGATGAAGCGGCCTCCAAAGTTTGCGAGGCATACGGATGCAAGCGGTTCGAGGATTTGCAGGACTTGGGTCAGGCTTGCGATGCGGTCAGCGTAGTCTGTCCGACCGATCTGCATGCCGAGGTTGCCTTACCCTTGATCGATAAAGGGTGTCACCTTCTGGTGGAAAAACCCCTTTGTGTCTCGAGCTCGGAAGCGGAGGCGATTCTCGGACGTGCCCAAAGCCAGGGAACGATCGTTCAGGTCGGTCATATCGAACATTACAATCCGGTGATGGATTTTTTGGAAAGGGCGGTGGATCGTCCAAAGTATCTGACCGGTGAAAGGTTGGCCCCCTTTCAACCTCGTGGAACGGAGGTTGGTGTGGTGCTTGACCTGATGATTCATGATGTTGGGATCGTTCTCGCCCTCGTGTCCTCTCCCATAAAAACGGTGGACGCGATCGGAGTGCGGGTGCTCTCTTTAACCGAAGATATCGCCAATGCCCGTTTGGTTTTTGAGAACGGATGCGTGGCCAACCTGAGTGCCAGTCGGGTGAGTGAAAAGAAGGCCCGTGAAATTCGTGTTTTTCAAGATAGCGGGTACTTGTCTTTGGACTTTATGAACCAGAAGGGGCACTTGATTGAAAGGCAGGGAGTGGGGCTCGCAAAAAGTGAAGTGCCCGTTGAGAAGGGTGAACCTTTGTCGTTGGAATTGAATGCTTTCCTGAAGTGCGTAAGGGAAGCGGAGACTCCGAAAACAGACGGTACATTTGGGAAATCCGCTCTAGAAGTCGCACTTGAAATCACCAGGCAGATCCAATCCTCTTGGTGAGTATGCCGGAAGATCCATGCTTTCATACTGTGGGCGAAGGACCCACCGATCTGCTTGTTCTTGCAGGGGAAGCATCCGGGGACGAACATGCGGCTGACCTAGTCGAAAAACTTCTTTCCCATAGCCCTCAACTCAAAGTGGTTTCTATGGGAGGGCCTTGTTTGCAGGAAGCTGGAGCGGCTCATCTCTATGGGTTGGCCGACCATGCGGTGGTGGGGATTTTCGAAGTACTGAGGAATTTGACATTTTTTCGACGGTTGATGAAGCAAACCGTAGAATGGATACGGAAGAATCAACCCAAAGTGGTTATGCTGGTGGATTACCCTGGTTTCAACCTTAGGCTGGCAAAAGTGCTGAAGGATGAAGGGATTTCCAGCAAGGGTGGAGGCGAGGTTCGAGTCTTGCAGTACATCAGTCCACAATTGTGGGCATGGAAGCCCCAAAGAAGGTTTGCCATGGAAAAGGTTTTGGATGGGGTGGGGGTGCTCTTTCCTTTCGAGGTCGGCTGTTATGAGGATGTCGATTTGCCGGTTTCCTTTGTTGGACATCCTTTTGTGGCTCAAGGTTACGAGTTGCCTGTAGGTTACCGGGAGGACGGCCCTTTACTTCTGCTTCCCGGCAGCCGGGTGCAACCGGTCGAACGAATTCTGCCCGCATTCCTGAAAGCGTTCGAGGCCCTTTCGGAAGAGTATCCGGACTTGCCGGCTCAATTACCCGTACCTGATGAGAGAATTCGTGCCTTGGTCGAGTCGATCCTCGGGCAATATTCAAAGGTAAGGGATCGTGTCGAGGTGGTGGGTGCTACGGACGGATTAGTGGCGAGAGCCGCTCTGATGAGTTCGGGCACGATGTCTTTTGCCTGCGCGTTGGCCGGGTTGCCAGGGGTGATTGCCTACAAGGCTCACCCCATTACCTATTGGATTGGAAAGAGATTGGTCAAAATTCCCCATTTGGGGATGGCGAATGTTTTGCTTCCGGACGACCCTCCTTATCGAGAATTTTTACAGGGAGCAGCGAATGGAAAGAGTTTGTCGGCTGAGCTTGGCCAAATACTTAAAGAACCGAAGGCCCGAAATAAGGCTCTTTCCGTTTCGGTGAAACTGAGGGATATCCTGACTCAAGCAGAGGATCCGGGGGCGGTCGATTGGTTGATCGAATCGGGGGCTTTAGAGTGATCGGTCATTTGTTCCCAAAGGCGTAAGGCTCTTTGGCTGAGGGCCAACTTGCATTGGTCGACTTCCGATATACGGGATTTGAGGTTTTCATTGGCGATGTTAGAAACATCATCCATGTTGTAAAGAAAGACATTGTCCACTTTGGATGCTCGCTCATCGATGTTTCTAGGGACCGCTGCGTCAATCAGAAAGAGGGGTTTTGAAGGTCTCTTGCTCATGGATTGACGAATGTCATCGAATTCGATCAAAGCTCGCCCGCTGGTAGTTGAGGTGAGAATGACATCAAAGAGGTGGAGAGATTCCTTGAAATCGTCGAAGGACAAAGCGAAACCGCCGAATTTCTCAGCGAGTTCATCAGGTTTCCTTCGGCTCAGGGGACACCAGTCAAAGGTTCTGCCAGTCACGGTAATCGCTTGAGATCCTCTGGATTTAAAGGATTCGATGGCACTTTCGGCGACCTCACCGGCTCCGACAACCAGCAACCGACAGGATGACACTTGACCAAAAATCCGACGGGCAAGTTCGCAGAGAACATTACCCAAGTTGACCTGACCCTTGGAGATTCCGGTGTTGGTTCGGGCCCATTTGGCAGCCTGAAACCCTTTTTGGAAAAGCCGGTTGAGCATTTTCCCAGATGCATTTCTTTTGCAGGCATCTTCATAGGCTTTCTTGACCTGTCCAAGAATTTCGGTTTCACCGACCATTTGGGAGTCAATGCCGGCGGTCACCTCAAAAAGATGCTTCACTACCTGCTCCCCGCTGTGAAGGTAGGAATGGCGGCGCAGGAATTCAGGTTCGATCTTCCGAAAGTTGCTTAGGTAATCGTGCAGAGATTCCGGAGCGAAGTTCGCTTCGGATGCTCCATAAATTTCGGTTCGGTTGCAGGTGTTCAGGATGAGGCATTCCTGCAATCCGGGCAATCCTTCGAGTCCTAGGTAAAAATCGTCGATGGCATCGGGAGGCAGACTGATCCGTTCACGAGCGGCCAGGTCGGCAACCCGGTGGGAACTGCCAAGGAGGTGAAGGGAACTCGAGGCTTCGCGAATCATTGCGAAAGAGGCGAAGACAGTGTGGGAGGTGGAGCAACCGGACTTTCCGCTTTCTTGGATTTTGAATTGACGAAGCTCAGGCTAAGAATTGCCAAGCAGAACAAAGCGATACTCGCTTTGGCGAATTTAGAACCGTATAAGCGATTTCCGACTCGGAGGAAGAAGAGAATGGCATAGCCGAACCATAGAAAGAGCGTGACATAAAGTTTGGTGGTGGTTACGAATTCAGGGTGTCTGGTCCAGTGCATCCCGCCTACTACGATCGACAAAGTAAGAAAAGAAGTTCCAACGGATAGCAATCGGAAACCCGCATGTTCCAAGTCGTGAATCGGGGGGAGAAAGGAACCAATGAGGCGGTGCTTTCTAGATAGTAAAGCATTTCGTTGGACTAGATACATTCCACTGACAATCGCCAAAAGAGAAAAAAGGCCGTAACTGAAAATGGCAATGGATGCATGCAGTTCGACCCATGGATTAGAAAAGAGCCGAACATAATCGGGTGCGGTCCAATATGCATGGTCACTCCCCGGAAGACTGAGTGAGAGAAAGCCTGCCCCCATGGCCAAACCGGCACAAAATGTTCCAAGCAAATTCAGGCGCCAGATAATTCGAAGGATGAGAAAGGCGAGAATGAGGGACCACAGGATGAATTGAATACGTTCGAGGGTGTTGCCCAAAGGACAGCCATGCACTTCGAGACCCCTAAGATAGAGGGCCCGAGTCTGAATAATAAACCCACAAGCAATCGCTAGAATGGGGATGTTCTTTAAGCTCTCAATTTCGACGCGAAAAGTTTTAAGCATGCCCACGACAAAAGAAATGCCATAGCAAACGCCTGCCATCCAAAGCAAGTCACGAGGGTCGTTCAGGTTCATGTCCAAGGTTTCAGTTGAAGAATTATTTCAAGTTTTTCAAATTTTGTAAAAGCCTGATTCGGCATAGGAGTGATTTATTGAAGGTGGTTTAAGAAGGGGAGTGGGTGAGATCCTCGATCTGTATTCAAGTACCGTCTATACAGTTTGGAAGGGAAACACCGGTAAGGTGAGCCCCTGTAAGGAATAGTCCTGGGTTCAACTTCTCTATCGAGTTGCGGGCTTCGATTCTTCCTCTCATTTTGGAATCGGGCAAGGGTATGCCTCGTGACCATCTCTTGAGGTGGCGAAAGCAGGGTTCTCCGGTAATTCCGAGAAGCTTAGTCAGTTCAGATGAGACGAGTTGGTAGGTTCGGTCATCACTTAATTGAGTGAGTTCGGGCATGCGTTCTCCTCCAACGAAGGTGGTGAGTAGAACTTTCCCTTTGGGGGAACGGCCCGGAAACAGGGTACTTGAGAAGAGGCTACCTAAAATATTCAACTTTTCACACTCAGGCACCAGGAAGCCAAACCCATCGAGGGGATGCCGAACCTGCGATTCGTCAAAACCAAGATAAACGAGGTTAAGGGGATATTCCTGAGTGTCGGAAACCTCATCGATTTTTGCCGAGCCTTTCAGGTTTTTCCATGTGATATTGGAAAGAGAATGACTGGGGAGGGTGCATATGATTTCATCGAATACCGGTTCGAGGTCCGATTCATCCTTGTTCTGTACGAGGACTTTCCATCTGTTTTCAAGTCGATGAATCTCACGGACTTGGCAACCTAGGGAAATCTTCCCTTTGATGTGGTCCGCCATTCGATCGATCAATTCTTTCATGCCCCGCTCAAAAGAGATTAGCCGAGTTTTGGGAAGCCGTCCCTCACGAGATTTTTTAGAAAGCAAGCCAAGCAAAAGTGAGCGATGTTCATTCTCCATTCGCATGAGGCTTGGGAAAGCATGAGCGAGGGAAAGACTTTCAGGTTTTGAGGCATAGACTCCCGAGACAAATGGATTCATACAGTAATCTAAGGCTTCTTTTCCTAATCTCCTAACGATGAATTCGGCAACTGATTCGTTAAGGGTGGATTTCCCTTTGGGAAGAAAGGGTTCGAGCAGTAGCCTTACTTTGCCCAATGGGCTCAGGAACTGGCTACCGAAAAAGCCGAGTGGCGAAGTGGGTAGGGCGATCAGTTGACCCTCTCGAACGATGAATCTTTTGTTGGCTTCAGGGTTTGCCTCCAACGCATGAGGCAAGGCTCCACAAGAATCAAGAGTCTTGGCGGTCCTTTCGAGGCGGAGGCTTAGAGTGTTGGCTCCGTAATCCAATAGAAAACCATCCTTTTCAACGGATTGAATGACTCCTCCAAGCTGGACCGTGCTCTCAATCAGATGAACATTATGACCCATACCTTCCAACTCTAAGGCTTTGGAGATGCCAGACAATCCACCTCCTAGAACTCCTATGTTTTTTGAGGTCATCTTTGCTTATACGAGTCCTTTGAGCTTGTCGCTTTCATCTGGATTGAGAGAATATGTGCTTCTCATGGAAGAAATAAAAGGTTGTTTGCTAACGATTACAAATCCCAAGGATGCAAAAGAGGGTGAACTGAGTCATGCGCTTAAGCGTTTGGATGAACTTGTGGGCGACACGGACTCGGCTTTGGATCCTAAGCTGAGGCATTATTTACAGAACCGGAGTTATCAAAAAGCGTTGCTTTGGATCGAGGGAGGAAGTCCTGAAAAAGGAACTTGCGGAAAATGAGCCGAAAAGGAAAAGAGAGAGTGGAGACGGAAGGAAAAGACGAATTTGTGTCTTCGCCCTTTTCCTCGTTGAGTCTTGGGGGCTTACCGGAGGCACCATCAGGAGCGAGCCTAAGTGAAAAAAAGGAAAGAAAATTAGCCACTGGAAAAACTCTCGGTTCAGGGGAGCGATTGGAAGTCCGTCGCGAAAAAAGCGGTCGGGGTGGGAAGACGGTGACCACGGTTCGCGGATTTCCTCCGCACCTTGGGCTCGACCAGAAAACCCAGTTGCTCAAGAGAATGAAGACAAGTTTGGGAACCGGAGGTACTTGGAACCAAGCAACCATGGAATTGCAAGGGGACCGTAGGAATGAAGTGATGGGATGGTTCCAAGCCATTGGCTTCAAACCGGTTTTGGCCGGGGGTTGAGCCAGTCGAGGAGAGCTTAACTCGTGGTTTGTTTCTCTTCCTCGGAGGCCACGGGGTCGGTGGGCACGGAATCCGTTTTGGCACTCTCTTCTTTCTTGAAGTCGTGGTCTTCCAAAGGTTCTTGGTTCATCACGTCATTTATGTCCTGTTCCCATTCGTTCTTGGCTTTACGGAATTCATTGACTCCTTTCCCGAGTGAGCGAAAAAGCTCAGGTACTTTCTTGGCTCCGAAAAGTAGGAGTACGATCAGAAAGATAAGAATGATTTCTCCACCGCCAAAGTTTCCGATGAAGGCAAGCGTGAGTAGAGGTGATGTGATCATGTGAAAAAGATATTCGAGGAAATTAGGTTAGGCAACTTATTTGTAGGTCTCCGGTCGCAGAAAAAAAAGAACCTCATAAACCGAGTTGCCTGAGAGCTTCGGGTTTGGGTTTGTTAACGGAACTCTGATCAGCTTCGAAAAATCCGTGCAATTGACGAATCCGAGTGGGGTGCCTCATTTTCCGAAGAGCTTTTGCTTCAATCTGCCTGATTCTTTCACGGGTCACCTTGAATTGCTTACCGACCTCTTCGAGAGTACGGCTGTATCCGTCCTTCAGACCAAAGCGCAAGGACAGCACATTCCTTTCCCGTTCCGTGAGGGAATCCAATACATCCAGTATCTTTTCCCTGAGGAGTGAGTATGCAGTCATGTCGTAGGGGTTTTCCGCCCCTTTGTCCTCGATGAAATCCCCAAAGTTCGTGTCGTCGCTGTCTCCCACTGGGCTTTGCAGGGAAATCGGTTGCTGAGCCATCTTCATAATGCTCTGCACCTTATCCAAGGGTAGCCCCATTTCATTGGCGACTTCTTCGGGTGTTGGTTCATGGCCAAGTTCCTGCAACAACTGCTTTTGCACCTGCATCACCTTATTCAAGGTTTCAATCATGTGGACAGGTATCCGAATGGTGCGGGCCTGGTCGGCAATCGACCGAGTGATGGCCTGACGAATCCACCAAGTGGCGTAGGTGGAGAATTTGTAACCGCGACGGTACTCGAACTTTTCGACCGCCTTCATCAGGCCCATGTTGCCTTCCTGAATAAGGTCGAGGAAAGAGAGTCCCCGGTTGGTGTATTTCTTGGCTATGGAAATGACCAAGCGGAGGTTTGCTTCCACCATTTCGGTCTTCGCTTTGTGGGCCAGGCGCATGTTTTTGCGTAGATCCTTGATCAGGTAAATCAGTTCATCAGGATCCATACGAAACTGGGTCCGGGCACTTTCCAAATCATTCCTCACCTGTTCAATCTTAACGCCCTTGCGCTTGATCTTCACTTTATCTTTTTTGTAAAGTTCGAGGTTGTGCAGGTTTCTTGCAATGGCTTTGAGCTCCGGGTTCATCCGGGAAAGGAAATCTTCGAAAACCTTAAGCTTGAGGCAGCATTTTTTGAAGATGGGTGCAAGTTCGCCTTGGTAATTCTTGAATCGCGTGGTCGACCGCTTCCGCTGGGTCTCATTGCTTGAGTTCTCGATGCTGTTCCAAGCGTTGGCAATTTTCTTACTCAAATTTTCGAGGGCATCCACTTGTTTGGCTAAGCTTTTGAAGTAGGATTCTCTGCTGTCGATTTTCTTGTCCAGGACTACGCGGTCGAACCGTTCCTCACGAGCCAGCAGTTTCTGGCAAATCTCCAATTGAAAGTCGGAAGTGAGGGACACGGAATAAATGATCTTGAGGGCAGCGCTTTCAGCGGATTCGATACGTTTTGAGATATCCACTTCCTCCTCCCTCGTCAACAAAGGCACCTGTCCCATTTGCTTGAGGTACATTCGGACGGGATCGTCCAACATGTCGCTTTGGTTGGTGCGGGCGGTTTCCTCTTCGTTTTCCTCTTTCTTTTTCTTGTATTTTTCGACTTCCTTGGAATCAAGAAGTTTGATTTCCAAGTTGTTGAAGATCGAAATGACATTCTGGAGCTCTTCCGGTTTTTCAGCAATTTCAGGAAGTGCTTTGTCAACATCCTTGTAGGTGAGGAAGCCTTGTTCGCGGGAAAGGTGAATCAGTTGCCTGACCTTTTCAGTGACATCGTCATCCAATGCATGGGGCTCTGCATTCCCTTTGACTTTCTTGGCCGCCTCTTTGGTCGAAGAGACCGCGGGTTTGGTTTGCTTGGAGACCGACTTGGCTTTGGGGGCCTTGGTTGTGGTAGCTTTGGGGGTAGCCTTGGGAGAAGCTTTGCGGGTGGGGGAAGGCTTGGCTGCCGAAGTTTTCTTGCGTGTGGCGGGTGCTTTTTTTGCAGTCGCTACTTTTTTTACGGGTTTGGCTTTAGCCGGCTTGTTCTTTGGCGAGGTTTTATTTACTTTAGTTGTGGGCATGAGAAGGTTTGTGCTCGGAATCGGATGAAATTAGAGAGGGTGGATAATTTCGCTGCGTGCGAATTTCCTTAAGTTGCTTGCGGAGACCATTCATTTGCTTTGGATCGTTCGAGCAATTCTTAATGATTGTGAGAAGATCTTGCTCGTTGCGTTTGGATTGGCGGGAAAACAAAACCCCAAGGCATTGGTTGGCAAGCTGGAGAAGTGCGTTTTTTTCGTGAGAAACCGTATCGTGGTAGAGAAATTTTTGAAAGGCCCGGCGCTCCTGATCGCCTTCGAGCAAATCTTCCATTTGTCGTACAGAAAGAGGACCGTCGGCAACGGCTTCCGAAAGGATTTTAGCAAGCACGCGTCCCGAAGAAGACTCCAAATCGAGCCAAGCGAGGTCGAGGGCGTGAGCAAGAGGGCTTGCGAGGCGATCATCATGCAAAAGCGTATACAGTAAATCATCTTCCACACTTGTCAATCGTTGAGACCATTCCGAGCTTTCTTTTTCGGAGAGCTCTTCCGGTGGGGCATAGGTTCTTCTGGGTTTGCGGTTTTTCGTAAAACGGGAAAAATCCCTTTTTACGGAATCTAAGGAAAGGGACAACCCTCGGGCGATTTGTTCCAAATACCCATCCTTCACCACAAAGGAGTCAAGTTCACTGAGAGGGTCAAACAGGAGTTCGCTGGTTTTACGCAGATCATTGGGAGATGCCAGGCTGGGTTTCCCCAACTTTTGTGCGATGACATAATCGATCATTGGCAGGCCTTTTTGGATGATTTCGGCCAATGCCTCGGGACCTTTGCTTTGGAGGATCAAGTCGGGGTCAGAATCCTTAGGCAAGATCGCGAACCGTGCGTCCAATCCGGCCTTGATGAAAATCGGGACATAAGAAAGAGCGGCTTTTTTCCCTGCTTCATCTCCGTCTAAGAGGCAAACCACACGCCTAGGGTTCGATTTCCTGAGCAAGTCCGCCTGGGTATCCTTGAAAGCGGTGCCTTGAGGTGCGATGACGGTTTTGAAACCTTCTTCCCAACAGCGAATCGCGTCAAGCTGCCCTTCGACCAGTAGAAAATCCTTTTCATCGGAAATCTCCTTGTTAGCCAGATGGAGATTGAAGAGCAATTGCCCCTTCAGGAAAATTGGGGTTTCAGGAGAATTGACATACTTGGGTGATTTTTTCTCACCCCACTCGGGAGTGATTGAGAGTTTTCGGGCAGTGAAACCACAGATACGCCCCAATTTCTCATGAATGGGAATCATCAGTCTCCCCGAAAATAGGGAGATGAACTTCCCTTGGCTTTGCTTTTGCCTGAACAATCCGGACTTTTGCAAAAGTTTAGGAGACTGTCCCTTTTTCAAGAGGAAGGAGGAGAGTGCGGTCGAGTCGGTCGGGGCAAAGCCAATACCAAAACGCTTGGCCGTCTCCAGGGAGAATTTTCTTTCTTCCAGCCAATAATCTTGGGCCACCGAACTCTCTTTGTTTTGGAGGGCGAATTGTTCTTCAAACCATGATTTGGCTAATTCATGCAAAGCGTAGAGGTCGGCCCGAATCGAGTTGGAAAAAGGTTGGTCGGGGCCGCCTCTCTCGTAGCGCATCGGGACATTGAACTCCTTGGAGAGAAATTCAATGGCTTCCTGGAAACCTAGGTTTTCCATCTTTTGAACGAAAGTAATGGCATCTCCTTTTTCGCCCGAGCTGAAGCAATTAAAAAATCCCTTTTCCGGGTGGACATAAAACGAGGGAGTCTTCTCTTGGCTAAAAGGACTCAATCCGACCCAACTGGCACCGCTTTTCTTGAGTTGAACATATCGACTGACGAGGTCGTACAGGTCAACGCGGTCCTTCAGTTCATTGACAAAACCATCAGCCAATCGGGGCATAGCGAATCATTCCTTATGCGGTCCTCAGGGGGTGCGGAGTTTGATCAACTCCATTTCTGCCTGATGATGCAGGGCACTCCCCTCTGGAGCAGTTTTCAAAATCTTTCGATACAGAACCGTTGCGGTCGCGGGCATCCTTTCCACCAAGTGATAACGCCTTGCCAATTGCCAAATAATTTCTGTGGATTCGGGGAAGAGTTCGTGCACTTTTTCCAATTCGGCTAAGTATCTGGATGATGAAAGAGTTTCTCGGGCAACCCCAAGGTAGTCGATGTGAGTTTCCAGATCAAGGGGGTTGTGCCGAATAGCTTCCAAAATAGTCATTTCTGCTTCCCTTGATTCTCCTAGCTGGAAATGAGCTTGCGAGCTTAGCCGCCAGGCTTCCGAGTTGGTGGGGTTTTCCTTGATGGCTTGTCTGGCAAAGATAAGGGCCTTCGGGTAATTACGCCCTAGGTATGCACTCCTAGCTTCCTCCATGGGGTCCAATGAATCTCTCTCAATGACGGGATCTGCAAACGCATCGGCAAGGCCAAAGCCGGATGGGGCTTGGATGAATTCCGGATCACTCAGGGTGGAAGTTTCATCGATTTCCGTTTGAGCTGTGGAAATGGGTGGGGTTGGTACATCGCTGATCGATGGAGGGAGTTTGGGGCCGAGTGCGACGACTGGTATGGGCTCGGGTTTTTCGCTCAGTAGGGCAGCCGCTAATTCGGTGACCTTCAAGTTTCCCGGAGATACCCCTCGCTCGATGAAATCGGCCAGTCTACGCCTGCGCAAAAGCTCGGAAGCCTCATTCTCCAGATCGGTTTCAGCAATCGAACCGGGGTTGGATTTTTCAATAGCGAGGATGAGGGCTTCCGCGTTGTCGAGGTCGCCCCCGAATAATTTCACCCGAAGAAGACCAAGGAGTGGACCGGGAGATATACCTTCCTCCCTGCGGGCGGCTTCACGATACCAATACTCTGCCTGAGCGAGGAGCTTCTTCTTATAAAAAAGGCCAGCCATCAGCATACAGTCTTGGTGCTCGGCGAATTCCGAACCTTTTGAAAGGGCATTCAGGGCGTTGGTATCATCTCCTGTCTTGGCAAGCAACCGGCCTAGGTTGAGGGATGCGGGTCCATCATCTGGATAAGACACTAAGTATTTCCGAAGTAGACTTTCAGCGGATTGTTCATCTCCCGCTTTCAGGTGGGCCTCTGCGGCCTCTTTAGAGACCGCGGTTTCAGCTCCAACTGATAGTGCCTGGTCGAGCCGAAAGGCGGCCAAAGCGAACTGTTGGGAGTCGTAGAGGGATCTGCCCAGTTGAAGGAGGATCTCCTGGGAATTCGGATGTTCGTCGTTTAACTTTCTAAGAATCCTCACCGCATCCTCGGGTTTGCCTTCGATTCTTCTTTCAATTGCCTCACTGAGGTCGGGAGTCGTTCGGGTAAGCGCCTTTTGAGAGGTGTTTTCCGGGATGGTGGAACCGCTCTCTGATTCTTGGTTTCCACAACCTAGGATGGCAAGCGAGATTGACCCGAGGGTCAGCATTCGTAACCATGAATTAAAAATAAGCATGCACTGTTTTCTTCATACGATTCTCAAACGTCAAGCCATGGTCTACTTTTTCCTTGTTTACCTTGTTGCAGGATTGGTGGGTGTCGGGTTTGGGGATTCATTGGTGAATCCTGTTCAAAGACTAGATCCTACAGGTTTATCATTGTCGGAAAATAATGAAAGTCATGTATTTATAACAGAATGTGGAGCTCGTTCAGAAAGCTACCACAAGGCACTGGACAGATTGATTGGAGGCTTTGAATTAAGCGGGCAAGTGCAACTTGGACCTGAACGGTTTCCCAAAATTGCCATCAAATTGGAAACCAAACTTGCTCCTGGTTTGCAGGTTTCCCCCAAACTGGTTGATGCCTTGTTGGAAATCCTTCGTCTACGGGGCTATCAAAAATCTGAGATCGTTTTGGTTGATTTTGATCCAAGGAGTTTGGAGAGGGGAGGATTCTCTGATGGCAAGTCTCAGAGTCCTGGATACAAAGGGCATCATGTAATCAGTTTTGCAAAAGAGGAATATCGGAACCCCGATTGGTTTCATGACAGTCCGATGCCTCCTGCTCTGCATGATCGTGCAAGTTATTTTCTTCGTTACCCAACGGATGCGTCCAAAAGGGCTGAGGAGGAAAGAAAGAGTTATTTACCGACCATTCTTTTTTTGAAAGATTTTCATTGGATCAACTTGGCGGTGGCGATGGATGATACGAATTTGGGATTGGATGGGGCTTCGGCCAATCTGACCCTCGGAGCAATTAATAATTCCACGAGGTTCATTCAAAAACCGACCATTGCTCCAGCTGCGGTGGCGGAGATTCTTGCCATTCCTGAGATTTGGGAGAAACGAATTTTTTCCATAGTGGATTTATCGAAGTTTCAGTTTGCAGGCGGGCAGTCTTTCGATGCCGAGTTCATAGGGCAATTCTCTAGGTTGGTCTTGGGGAGGAATCCCTTTTGCGTCGATTATGTGGTATGGGAAAAGCTGTCAGAGACCCGGAAGGATTACGGGTTCAGCCACCGATCGAGAGAAAACGCACTGCTTTTCAAATATGCGCAGGAACTCGGTCTTGGCCCGATTTTTTCGGTCCAAGTGCACGATTTGTAATGAAAGGGACAAAGAGTAAAACTTGGTTTGTGCACTTACTATCGGTTCCATGGATATGCGGGAGCTTTTTGCTTGGCTTTGCCCACCCGTGGCGGAGATGTTTGCATTGGTCGAACTACCATTATTTACCAGGGAAGTGGTGGCTTCGACATAAACCCGTCCTCCGCCTCCGGCTGCCGGCCCGGATCCACCACCATCCTTGGAATAACTGTTTCCGGCGTCGATTCCGGTTGCTCCCGCTCCTCCATTGGCCTGAATCTGAACGCCTGAATTGATGACTAGTTTTGCAGCCTTGAGATAAATTGAACCTCCCGAACCGGATCCTCCACTTCGACGGGCTTCGTTAGAACGGGCTCCACCCTTACCTCCACAGGCCCAGATATTTCCACCAATGGTCAGGGTGCCGGAAGAAACGATTTTTATACCTCCGGCACCGGAGCCACCCTGGCGGTTGTGACCACCACCACCTCCAGAGCCGCCGAACAGGTTGGTAAAATCCGTGTCTCCATAGATTTTACCGGAAGCCCCGAGGGTATCATATGCAGCAACACCACCAACCGCTTCGGGACGGCCACCAACTCCGCCGTAGGATCCGCCTCCGGGCTCCTGTCCTCCGGTGAAGGTCGTGGAATCAATGTTCCCCCATCCCTTGAAAGGCGCACCTCCTGATTGAAAGGAATCCACACTGAGTAAATGAGC
>OZSS01000206.1_pt1 | contig 27409 bp, 30 predicted proteins | sample 1779911 | NCBI WGS metagenome assembly OZSS01 (sample SAMEA2603589, study PRJEB24840) | metagenome | biome: Water; feature: Photic zone; material: Seawater sample | place: Mediterranean Sea | collected 2013-11-12 | depth 10 m
CAACGAACAGGTCAAAATCGGCAATTTTGAGGTTGAGTTCGTTTCCCTGACGCATTCCATCCCTGATCCGGCGGGTCTGGTGTTGCGGGCAGGCGGCATGACGATTTTCCACACCGGTGACTGGAAGTTTGATGAAAACCCGGTCATTGGCCCTGTTTCCGATATCTCCACCCTGCAATCCCTTGGTGATGCCGGGGTTGACGTGATGATCGGTGACAGCACCAACGCCATGGTGGAGGGCCGCACCGGCAGTGAGGACGATGCCCGCCGTGGCCTGATTGAGGCGATTTCGGCCGAGCAGGGCAGGGTGGCGGTGACGTGCTTTGCATCGAACGTGGCGCGGGTCGACTCGCTGATCCACGCGGCCCGTGAAACCGGCCGCAGCCCGATGCTGATCGGCCGCGCCCTGCACCGCATTACCGATGCGGCGCGTTCCTGCGGCTACCTGAAACACTGGCCCGATATGGTCGGCGAAGATGATTACAACCTGATCCCGAGGGAAAATATCCTGCTGATCTGCACCGGCTCACAGGGTGAACCGCGTTCCGCCCTGTCACGGATTGCATCGGGTACGCATCACAAGGTCAGCCTGGACAAGGGCGATATGGTGATGTTCTCATCCCGCGAAATTCCCGGAAATGAGGTAGCCATCGGCAAGGTTCAGGATAACCTGATCCGGCGCGGTGTCAGGGTCATCACTGATCGTGACGCCCCGATCCATGTATCGGGCCACCCCTGTCGTGAAGAGATGGCAGAGATGTATCAGCTGATCAGGCCGCGCCTGGCGATTCCCGTGCATGGCACGATCCGTCACCTGAGGGCGCATGCCGCCCTTGCCCGTGACTGTCAGGTCAGCCAGGCCCTGATCCCTGAAAACGGCGCCATCATCCGGCTCAACAAGAATGAGGCGGAAACCGTGGGCAGCGCGGATACCGGTCTCATGACCGTGGAAGCGGGGGAGGTTATTGCGATTGACAGCGATACCATGCGCGATCGCCGCCGCATGCTGTGGAACGGCAATGTTTCGGCATCGGTTGTGTTGAGCCTGTCGGGTGAACTCTGTGTTGCGCCGATTGTTCAGGAATCAGGGTTGGCCGAGGGGCATCGCGCTGATGATTACATGGCCGAAGCATCGCTCCGCATTGAGGATGCTGTTGATGCCATGAATGATGATATTTTCAACGATGATCGCGTCACCGAGGTTGTCGGGCAATGCCTGCGAGGCCTCGCCAAATCCATGTTCGGGCGCAGGCCGATTGTTCAGGTGCATATCGTTCGTGTTGATGCGCTGGCGGCTTCCTGAACGGTTGAGGGGGGATTAGGGTGATGCTGGGAAAACTCAATCATGTTGCGCTGGTTGTCCCTGATCTGGCAGCAGCGGCCGATGAATGGCGCGGCAGGCTGGGGGCGAGTGTTTCGGCCCCGCAGGCCCTGCCTGAACATGGCGTGACCGTGGTTTTCATCGATACCGGCAACAGCAAGATCGAATTGCTGGAACCGCTGGGTGAGGATAGCCCGATAGCCCGTTTCCTTGACCGCAACCCTGATGGCGGTATGCATCATCTCTGCTTTGAGGTGGAGGATATCATCGCCTCCCGCGATCATCTCCTCGCCGAGGGGGCAAGGGTGCTGGGTGATGGTGAACCCAGAACAGGTGCGCATGGTAAACCGGTGCTGTTCCTGCATCCCAAGGACTGGGCCGGAACACTCATTGAACTGGAGCAGGTCTGATGGATTGGGTATCGGGTGTCGTTGTTTATATTCTGCTGTGGTGGTGGGTGTTTTTCATGACCCTGCCGTTCGGGGTCAAGCCGGTCGAAACCCCGGGGGAGGGCCACGCCGCGTCAGCCCCGGCCCGGCCCATGCTGCTGCGCAAGGCCATGATCACATCGGTGATTGCGGTGGTTCTGTGGTTCGGTGTCGACTGGATGATTGATAGCGGGGTATTCTCATTCCGGGAGATGGTGGCCAAGGAAAAGTGATCGCCAGTTTTATTCTTGAGTGATTCCTCCAAAATGACCCATAAAAAATGACGGGGAAAACCCCGCCATTTCTTGTTCTAGTTCCACTAACAGGCGTATACCGCCCTTATTTAGTGAACCGAAATTGTCCTCCCCAACCTCGGCTTGTATCGAAAACATTATGGGAGCAGATCGGGTTTGTCATCAAAAAAAAACCATAATTGAATTTTTTTTGAAATAAAGTTTCTGAACGCCCCCTGAAATGATTTGTTTATTGCGTTTGGGCCTCCGGGCTATTGGTCGCAGGGTAAAAAAAACGCTATCGTCAGGGGATGCATCATTGCTAAATAGGCTGGAGTGAATATATAGACGGATATCATGACGGTTCGCGAAATCTATCTTGCTTCGGATCACGCAGGTTTTGCCATGAAAATGGCTCTGGCCGAAGAATTGCGGGACTGGGGGCATAGCGTCCACGACCTTGGCCCTCAAAATGCCGAGCGCGTGGACTACCCCGATTACGCGCGCCAGCTTGCAGACGCGATGAAACCCGTTGATGATGCCCTGGGCGTTCTTGTTTGCGGAAGCGGTATTGGTATTGCTATGATGGCCAACCGCTATAGCTGGATCAGGGCGGCTGTTTGTCACGATGTTACCGGGGCGCAACTGGCCCGGCAGCATAATGACGCGAATGTAATAGCCTTTGGGGAAAGGCTGACCGGCATTGCGCCGGCAATCAATGCGCTGAAGGCGTTTATTGATACTGAATTTGAAGGAGGGCGGCACGCCGCAAGGGTTGAAAAACTGGCAACGCCGTAATCAGGATAATCCTGTGATCACGATAAATCAGTCAAAAGGCTGTTTTTTGAAAGGTAAAAAAAATGAATGAGATGAAAACTTTTTTTAATTCTCACCTCGAGGATAGCGATCCGGCACTGTACACGGCCATTGATCACGAACTGACAAGGCAGCGTGACGGCATTGAGCTGATTGCCTCGGAAAACATCGTGTCCCGCGCAGTGCTTGAGGCTCAGGGTTCCGTGCTGACCAACAAATACGCTGAGGGCTATCCCGGCCGCCGCTATTACGGTGGTTGTGAGTATGTTGACCTCGCCGAAGAGCTGGCGATCGAACGCGCCAAGCAACTGTTCAACTGCAGCTGGGCCAATGTTCAGCCGCATTCCGGCGCCCAGGCCAATCAGGGCGTGTTCCTGTCCCTGCTCCAGCCCGGTGATACCATTCTCGGCATGTCGCTGGCGGCTGGTGGTCACCTGACCCATGGTGCTGCCCCCAACATGTCCGGTAAATGGTTCAACGCCATCCAGTATGGTGTGCGCCGTGAAGATGCCCTGATCGATTATGATGAAGTTCAGCAACTGGCTGATGAACACAAGCCAAAGCTGATCATCGCTGGTGGTTCGGCCTACCCGCGGGTTATCGATTTCGCCAGGTTCCGTGAAATCGCCGATAGCTGTGGTGCCTACCTGATGGTCGATATGGCCCATATCTCAGGCCTGGTTGCCGCCGGTGCGCATCCGAACCCGGTCGAGCATGCCCATGTTGTGACATCCACAACCCACAAAACCCTGCGTTGCAGCCGTGGCGGGATCATCCTTTCCAACGATGAAGCGCTCGGCAAGAAAATCAATTCGGCCATGTTCCCCGGTCTTCAGGGTGGCCCGCTGATGCATGCCATCGCTGGCAAGGCGGCTGGTTTTGGTGAGGCGCTGAAGCCTGAGTTCAAAACCTACATCAATCAGGTTGTTGATAACGCCCGTGCGTTGGCCGGAACCTTGCAGGATGCCGGTTTTGATATCGTCTCCGGCGGTACCGACAACCACATCGTGCTGGTTGACCTGCGTCCAAAGGGTCTGACGGGCAACATTTCCGAGCTGGCCCTTGAACGCGCCGGTATCACCTGCAACAAGAACGGTGTTCCGTTCGACCCGGAAAAGCCGATGGTGACCTCAGGCGTACGCCTTGGCACCCCGGCGGCCACCACCCGCGGCTTTGGTGTGGAGGAATTCCGTCAGGTCGGCCAGTTCATCAGTGAAGTGCTGGATGGGCTTGCTGAAAACCGTGAGGATAACAGCAAGGCAGAGGCAGAGGTGCTGGATAAAGTGCACAAGTTGTGTCGTGCCTTCCCAATTTACTAGATTTAGTGTAAAAGGGCAGTGTAATTGTTTGGAGTTTATCTCTAATGGACTGCCCTTTCTGCGGAAGCAGCGATACTCAGGTTAAGGATTCGCGTCCTTGTGAAGACGGTGGTGCCATTCGGCGGCGCCGTCTTTGCGCGAGTTGCAATGCCCGTTTCACCACGTTTGAGCGCGTCCAGTTGCGTGAGCTGATCGTGGTCAAGCGCAACGGCCGCAAATCACCCTTTGACCGGGACAAGCTGGAACGGTCGCTCAACATTGCCCTGCGCAAGCGTGATGTCGAACACGAAATCGTGTCCCGCACCATCAATGAGCTGATCCGCACGCTGGAACAGCAGGGTGAGGCTGAAATCACCACTGAAACCATCGGAAAACTGGTGATGGAGGCCTTGTCTCGCCTCGATCAGGTTGCCTATATCCGATACGCCTCTGTCTACCGGAATTTCGACGAGGCCAAGGATTTTGAGACTTTCGTTGAAAACGAACTCAGCTAACCCTGACCCCGCACCTTCGCCCCAGGACGATCAACGCTGGATGCGCGCCGCGCTGGCGCTTGCCCGTCGCGGTGAGGGCCGGACCTGCCCCAACCCTGCGGTGGGGTGCGTGATTGTCAGGAACGGCTGCCTTATGGGACGGGGCTGGACCCGGCCTGGCGGCAGGCCCCATGCTGAAACGGTTGCGCTCAACGATGCTGGCGGGACTGCGGCGGGGGCGACAGCCTATGTCACGCTTGAGCCTTGCAGTCACCATGGCAAAACCCCGCCTTGCGCTGATGCCCTGATTTCGGCCGGGATCAGCCGGGTGGTGGTTGCGATCACCGACCCTGATGACCGTGTTTCAGGGCAGGGGATTGAACGCCTCAAAGCCGCCGGTATCACTGTTACAACGGGTGTTCTGGGTGATGAGGTTGCATCCTTTTATGCGGCATACATCCGGCATCGCCTGACTGGCCTGCCGCTGGTGACGATCAAGCTCGCCACCAGCCTTGATGGCCGGATTGCGCTCGCTGATGGCACGTCGCAATGGATCACCTCAGCCGTCAGCCGGGCGCGGGTTCACCTGATGCGGTCACGCACCGATGCGATTATGACCTCGGCCGCAACGGTGCTGGCGGATAACCCGACCCTTAATTGCCGCCTGCCCGGGGTTGAGGGGTGCCAGCCATTGCGTGTGGTGGTCTCCACCGGGCTTGCGCTTGATCCATCGGGCAACCTGCGGCAGAGCCTTGATCAAGGCCCGGTGCTGCATCTGCATTCGGATGATCTGGCCCCCACCGATGGGATCGAGCAGATCAGGGTTGCGGCCGCTGGCAATGGCAAGCCTGACCTGAGCGCCGTGATGCGCGCCCTCGGCGAACGCGGCATCACCAGCGTCATGGTGGAGGCCGGGGGCCGGTTTGCCGCCAGCCTGATCAGGGAAGGCCTGGTCCAGCGGCTGGTCTGGATGCGGAGCGCGATGCTGATCGGCCATGACGGCTTGCCCGCAATCGCTGATCTCGGTCTTGAAAAGCTGGCTGAGGGTCACGATTTCAAGAGAGTCGCGCTTTATCCGTCAGGACCCGATACGGTGGAAGTGCTGGAACGGCTTTAGAGCGGAGTGATCGCGGATGTTTACTGGTATCGTTACGGCCATCGGCAGGATCAGCCGGATTGATCACAATAAAGGCGGCGATGCCCGGTTCTATATTGATACGCCGTGGGATTGCCAGTCTATCGCGCTCGGTGCCTCAATAGCATGCAGCGGTTGCTGCCTGACGCTGGTTGAGGCTGAGGGCCAGACTTTTGCGGTTGATGTTTCGCTCGAAACCATTGCCGTGACGACCCTCAACACCTGGGAGGTTGGCACCGAAATCAACCTCGAACGCGCCCTTTCCATGGGGGATGAGCTGGGCGGGCATATCGTATCCGGCCATGTTGACGGGCTGGGTGAGATTATTGATATCACCCGTGATGGTGATGGTCACCGGGTGGTGATTGATGCCCCGTCTGATCTGGCCCACCTGATTGCCCCGAAAGGGTCGGTCACGCTGGAGGGAATTTCCCTCACCGTCAATGAAGTCGATGGTCGCCGTTTCGGGATCATGGTCATTCCGCATACATGGGATAACACCACGCTCAAACACCGCCAGCCCGGCGACAAGATTAACCTTGAAGCCGATATGCTCGCTCGTTATGTTGCACGTATATTAAATCACGGGGGCTGATCAGTATGGACGATCAACAGGTTGCTGGCCTTTCCGATATAGATGAAATCATTGAGGCTGCCCGGCGCGGGGAGATGTTCATCCTTGTCGATGATGAAGACCGCGAAAATGAGGGCGATGTATGTATTCTGGCTGAACACGCCACCCCGGAAGCCGTCAATTTCATGGCCAAGCATGCCCGTGGGCTGATCTGCCTTGCCATGGAACGCAAGCGGATTGAACAGCTTGGCCTGTCGATGATGGAACAGCGTCATGAATCGCGTCACCAGACAGCCTTTACGGTGTCGATTGAGGCGCGGGACGGCGTGACCACGGGCATTTCGGCGCATGACCGCGCCCGCACCATCCAGATTGCCAGCAATCCCCAGTATTCATCCAGTCATATCACCACGCCGGGGCATATCTTCCCCCTGATGGCGCGGGATGGCGGCACCCTGGTCCGGGCTGGTCATACCGAGGCGATGGTTGATATCGCCCGTCTGGCCGGGTCCACCCCCGCCGGGGTTATCTGTGAGATCATGAAGGATGATGGCACCATGGCACGGCTGCCTGACCTGATGCCGTTTGCGCGTGAACACGGGCTGAAGATCGGCACCATCGCTGATCTGATCGCCTGGCGGCGACAGCGTGAAACGATTGTCCGGCGTGGCGGCGAGACGGTGATCAATTCTGTCTATGGCGGTGAATGGCGCATGATCGTTTTCGTCAATACCGCCAGCTATGCTGAACATGTGGCCCTGATCAAGGGTGATATTTCATCTGATGAACCGGTGCTGGTGCGGATGCATGGCATGAATATCCTGACCGATGTTCTGGGTGAAACCGGTGGTGGCCGGACCGGGCTGGAAATCCAGTCCGCCATGCGCGCCATCAATGAGGAGGGCAGGGGCGTTATCGTGATGCTGCGTGAACCCAGCCCGACCACCCTATCCGATCAGGTCAGCAAGCGGGCTGGCGGCGGTGTCCCGACCGAAGGTGAAATCCGTTCCTACGGTGTCGGTGCGCAGATCCTGCTGGAACTTGGCATCAGTGAAATGATATTGCTATCGAATACACAGCGCAATATAGTCGGGCTCGACGGCTACGGGCTGACCATCAACGGTTACCGTGCCATTCAGCCGGAATAATCATCGGTTATTCATCCCCTCAATGTCCAAGGTTTGTCCATGCCCGATAAAAGACAACGTTTTCTGATCGTCGAGGCACGGTTCTATCAGGACCTGGCTGATGCGCTGGCCGAGGGTGCCATCGCCGCGCTCGATCAGGCCGGGGCGGATCATGATCGCCTTGAAGTGCCTGGCGCTCTCGAAATCCCCGGGGCGATTGCCATGGCCAGCCAGCGCCGTGACGGGCCGGTCTATGACGGCTACATCGCGCTTGGATGCGTTATTCGCGGTGAAACCTATCATTTTGAAATTGTCTGCAACGAAAGCGCCCGCGCCATCATGGACCTGACCGTGGCCGAAATGCTGCCTATCGGCAATGGTATCCTGACGGTTGAAAACAGCGAACAGGCCTGGGAACGGGCTGATCCCGGGCGCAAGAACAAGGGCGGTGATGCCGCCCGTGCCGCCCTCGCCATGGCCGCAACCGCCCGGGGCTTTGAAGTGCTGGACCATGATTAATCCTGACCATCCCCCTATTGATGAAGAAGACAGGTCGGATGATGCCTCCCTTGGGGAGGCTCCCAAAGAAGAACGCCGTCCTCTGTCAGTGCGGCGGCGTTCGGCATCACGCCTGGCGGCGGTGCAGACACTGTTTCAGGTCTGGGCCAGTGAACGCCCTGCCACCGAGGTTGTGCCATCGTTCCGCAATCATTTTCTGCCAACCCTGCTGACCGATTTCGATATCGACAGGATTGATGAAGATCACTATACCAGCGTCGTTTTCACCGTGCTTGACCGGCGTGAGGACATTGACGCGATGATCATGCCCCTCCTGAAAGATGGCTGGACCATGGACCGCCTGAGTGAGGTTGATCGTTCGGCGTTGAGGGCGGCTTGCATTGAGCTGCAATCCCTTGCCCATGTTCCGGTCCGCACCGTGATGAATGAATACACCGCCATTGCCGAAACATGCGGTGGTGACTACGCCTTTGTTAATGCCGTCCTGGACCGGCTGTCGCGTGATTTGCGCAAGGCTGAAATGGACGCGGGCTGACCCGCCCCGAAACCGGCTCAGTCAACAACCCCCGTCACCACCCTGATTGCCAGCCGGGCAACCGCAGAATGCTTAGTTTTCTATTGCTTTGAAGACATGCTTTGATTATAAGCGTGGCTAATCATGATGGCCCTGTTCAGGGGCTGCATGCGGCTTGTTTCTTCAGGCCATCTGGGGAGTTTTCGGCTAACTGGGGGCCGGTCTTCTCCGTAACTCCAATCCCTTAGGGCTAAAATAATGAGCATTGTAGATTTTTCCATTCTCTGCGGTGTTGTTGGTCTTGTCTATGGTATCTGGGCAGCAAGAAGTGTTCTTGCCGCTGATGCCGGCAACGCCCGCATGCAGGAAATCGCCGGCGCCATTCAGGAAGGCGCACGAGCATATCTTAACAGGCAGTACACCACCATCGGTATCGTTGGTGTGGTTGTTGCTGTGATCCTGGTCGTGACGCTCGGCACCTATGTTGCCGTTGGCTTTGTTATTGGTGCTGTTTTCTCCGGTATCGCCGGATACATCGGGATGAACGTTTCGGTTCGTGCCAATGTCCGCACCACTGAGGCCGCTCGCCACTCGCTCTCCGGCGCGCTGGATATCGCTTTCAAGTCCGGTGCCATTACCGGGATGCTGGTTGTTGGCCTCGGTCTCATCGGTGTTGCCCTTTACTACCGTATTCTGGTTGGCCTTGAGCTGAGCGAACGCCAGGTGATCGAAGCCCTGGTCGCGCTTTCGTTTGGTGCCTCGCTGATTTCGATCTTCGCCCGTCTTGGTGGCGGTATCTTCACCAAGGGCGCTGACGTGGGCGCTGACCTCGTCGGCAAGGTTGAGGCCGGTATCCCTGAGGATGACCCCCGCAACCCTGCCGTGATCGCCGATAACGTCGGTGATAACGTTGGTGACTGCGCCGGGATGGCCGCTGACCTGTTTGAAACCTACGCTGTGACGCTGGTGGCCACCATGCTGCTGGCCGCTATCTACGGTCTGGGTGAGGCTGCCCTGACATTCCCGATGGCCATTGGCGCTGTCTGCATCATCACCTCGGTGATCGGCACGTTCTTTGTTCGCCTCGGGGCCTCACAGAACATTATGGCTGCTCTTTACAAGGGTTTCATTGCAACCGCGGTTCTTTCCGCTGCCGCGATTTATTTCCTGACCCAGCAGATGTTCGCCGGTGACGCGATGATGATGCCGTATTTCTGGTGCTCCATTGTCGGCCTCCTGGTAACAGGTGCGCTTGTCTGGATCACGGAATACTACACTTCAACCGAATATCGCCCGGTGCGCACGGTGGCCAAGGCCTCTGAAACCGGTCACGGCACCAACGTGATCTCCGGTCTCGCCATGTCCATGGAAGCCTGCGCCGTACCTGCCATCATCATTGCTGCCGGTATCATTGCCGCGTTCCAGCTGGCTGGTATTTACGGGATCGGCATTGCCGCCACCACCATGCTTGCCCTGGCCGGGATGGTTGTTGCCCTTGATGCCTACGGTCCGGTGACGGATAACGCCGGCGGTATCGCCGAGATGTCCGAACTGGATGAAAGTGTCCGTAACGTGACTGATGCGCTTGACGCTGTCGGTAACACAACGAAAGCCGTGACCAAGGGTTACGCCATCGGTTCCGCCGGTCTGGCTGCCCTTGTCCTGTTTGCGGCCTATACCGAGGACCTCAACCACTATTTCCCTGAGCTGCAAGGCCAGATCGACTTCAACCTCAAGGATCCTTATGTTGTTGTCGGCCTGATCATCGGCGGTATGCTGCCTTACCTGTTTGGTTCGCTTGGCATGCAGGCTGTTGGCCGTGCCGGTGGTGCTGTGGTGCAGGAAGTGCGCCGCCAGTTCCGCGAAATCGAGGGTATCATGGAAGGCACAGCCAAGCCTGATTACAGCCGTGCGGTTGATCTTTTGACCCGCTCTGCCATCAAGGAAATGATCATTCCTTCGCTGCTGCCAGTGCTGGCCCCGGTGATCCTCTACGGCGTGATGGTTGTGACCGTTGATCAGGCTGCTGCCCTGACGGCGGTTGGTGCCATGCTGCTTGGCACGATTGTGACGGGTCTCTTTGTTGCTATCTCCATGACCGCCGGTGGTGGTGCCTGGGATAATGCCAAGAAATACATTGAAGACGGCAACCATGGCGGCAAGGGTTCCGAAGCCCACAAAGCCGCTGTTACCGGTGATACGGTCGGCGATCCCTACAAGGATACCGCTGGCCCCGCCGTTAACCCGATGATCAAGATCATCAACATTGTTGCTATCCTGATGCTGGCGGCAATCGCCCACTGATCAGGCGCCCACTGATCAGGTAGAATATTCATTCATGAAAAAGGCCCTTCTTAGGAAGGGCCTTTTTTTAATTTCTGGGTAACAGGATTACTGGCTCAAACCGCCGCGCTGAACATTCCTGAACATCTGTTCCAGGATGCCGTAGGTATTGCCGGGTGTCGGGGTTTTTTCATCACGGTGAAAGATCGTCCGGCCGGTCTGCTCATCGGTGATATCAATGGCGGTGATGAGGCCGGTGTCGTTATAGGAGAAGGCAACAATGGTGCGGTTGATAGTTTCTTTCCGCGCCCCCGGCTTTTCTTCCATGATCTGGGTGATGTAGTAAACCTTGCCGCTGTCAAAGGCACCCGTGGTCGATGGTTTGCCAAACAGGGCCTCAACCTCAATCAATCGGGTCTTGCCCGGCTCGACCTTGGAAAGGGAAAGCGGATCAAGCTGATTTCCATGATTATAAACGCGGCTGCTGCACCCGCCCGAAACAAGGGCAGTGAGTGCAATTGCTGTCAGTCCATAAGCGAAAATTCTTTTGGGATATGTCGTGTTCATGGTATTCAACATTAGCATCAGTTTGTTGCTGATGTCATGCCGTCTTTCTTATGGCGGGTCAATTGATTTAATTCAGATTTGGCGATGTTTAACTGGCTAAGCAACAAGGTGGAGCAATGGGCGCGTCCGGCGAATGATGCGTCCTTTGCCCTGTATCAGACCGTCGCCACCGCGGCGCGGAATGGTGATTTTTATCAACGGTTCTTGGTTGATGACGGCCTCGATGGCCGATTTGATACCCTGACCCTCAACGCGGTGCTGGTGGTCCGGCGTTTATCCGCCATCCCCGATAATGCGGGGGAGGAGCGCGCCCAGGGCCTGATTGATACCATGTTTGCTGATCTTGACCTCGGCCTGCATGAAATCGGGGTCAGCGAAAACAAGGTCGGCAACAAGGTCAAGACCATGGCCAAGGCCTATCTCGGCCGCATGACCGCCTATGATACCAGCATTGCCGCCAATGATCGCGCTGCCCTCGCCCTTGCGCTTGAACGCAATCTCTATCGTGATAATGGTGAAAACGCCCTTGAAAACGGGCTGGTTGATGCTGTTCTGGCTGCTGATCAGGCCCTTTCCGGTATTGCCGATGCTGATCTTGATGCTGCCACGGTGGGGGAAGCCCTGTCTCACCTGTCGTCCCCCAGGGTTGACGGGTAAGGGGAGGCAGAAATGCTGGATATCGTCTTGAGGGTGGAAACCCTTGATCAGGGAAAACCCCATAAACTCAGCATCAACGCCGAGCGGGTGGATTGCACCACCCTGGCCGAACGATTTGGCTGGGTTGATGTTTGCAGCCTGACAGCCGAATTGAAGGCAAAATCAATAGCAGACCGGGCCTATGATATCAGGGGCCGGATCGAAGGCGCGATTATCCAGCGCTGCCGGGTTACAGGCAATCCGGTACCCGAATCCATTGCCATTGATGTTCACGAACGGTTTGCCAGCCTTGCGGATGATGACGGGGAGGCTGAAATCGACCCTATGGCGGTTTCGGTTGAGGTTATTGAAGATGGCGTTATTCCTGTTGGTGAGATGATCGCCCAGCTGGTCGGGCTGGAGGCTTCGGCATGGCCTCGTGACCCCGAAGCCGAGGGGTTTGTGACCGCGGATCGCCTCGATGATCCGACGCATCCCTTTGCCTCTCTTGCCGAATGGAAGAAAAAACTCTAAAAAAGACGCTAACGAGCAGAGGCCGGATACAATCGCTAACACTTCACCAAAATCTTTGCGTATTGCCATTGATGCCATGGGTGGCGATCAGGCCCCCCGTGTTGTTATCAACGGGCTGTCCAATGCCATGCGCACGAACCCGGATATCGATCCTATACTGGTCGGTGATCGTGATCTGATCAGCCCGCTGATTGAAAAGCATCCCAACCTGGCCGGAACCCGTATTGTCCATACAACCGATGCTGTTGCCGCTGATGAGAAACCGTCACAGGCCCTGCGCAACGGCAAGAACACCTCCATGCGGCTGGCGATTGATATGGTCGGCGCGGGGGAGGCTGATGCCGTTGTCTCGGCTGGCAACTCCGGGGCCTTGATGGTCATGGCCCTGATGGGATTGCGCACCATGGAAGGGATTGATCGCCCGGCCCTGGCCGCCTATGTCCCTACCGAGGAAAAACCCTGCTGTATTCTCGATCTCGGGGCGAATATTGATTGCTCAACCCGCCACCTGGTCCAGTTTGCCATCATGGGGGATGCCTTTGCCCGTGTCACCAGCGGTCGGCCGTCACCCAGCATTGGCCTGCTCAATGTCGGTGAGGAAGAACAGAAAGGCAGCACCAAAGTCCGCGATGCCGCCACCATTCTTTCCAACCCCGAGGTCAAGCTGAATTACGCCGGTTTTGTTGAAGGCGATGATTTCACCCGGGGGACGGTTGACGTGATCGTCACTGACGGGTTTTCAGGCAATATCGCGCTCAAGACCGCTGAAGGCACGGCCAAATTCGTGACAACGATGATGCGCCGCAGTTTCAAATCCTCCCTCCTGTCGAGGCTTGGATACCTGCTGGCGCGGCAATCCCTGAAAGAGCTTCGCCGCAAGCTCAACCCCCAGACCTATAACGGTGCGGTGCTGCTTGGCCTGAACGGCATTGTCGTAAAATCGCATGGCAGTGCGGATGCCAAGGGCTTTGCCAATGCGATCGGTGCCGCTGTCACCATGATCAGGCAGGATTTTATGAGTGATCTGAAACAATCGGTTGAACGGTCCGTGATGGCGATTGAAACGCTTCAGAAGGATGAGGACTGATCAGCATGCGTCAAACTTTGATTACCGGAACAGGGTCGTATCTTCCAGAACGCATTATCACCAACGATGATCTGGCCGCCTGCATGGACACCAGCGATGAATGGATTCGCCAGCGCACAGGCATAGGCCAGCGTCACATGGTTGCCGAGGGGCAGAAAACATCGGACCTTGCCATTGCCGCCGGTGAAAAGGCGCTTGAACACGCTGGCCTCAATGCCACTGATCTTGACTGCATCATTATCGCCACCACCACCCCTGATGATACCTTTCCGGCAACAGCGGCCACGGTTCAGGCCGGGCTTGGGGCCAGCAATGCCTTTGCCTTTGATGTTCAGGCCGTCTGTGCCGGTTTTGTCTATGGGCTGGATGTCGGCGACAGCATGGTCAAATGCGGCAAGGCCAACAAGGCGCTGGTCATCGGGGCGGAGAGTTTCACCCGCATTCTGGACTGGGAGGATCGCTCAACCGCGGTGCTGTTCGGTGACGGGGCAGGGGCCGTGGTGCTTGAGGCATCGGAAGACCATGACGGCTGGGGCATTCTGTCCTCAACGCTTTATACCGATGGCCGTTTCAAGGATATTCTCTATGTCGATGGCGGGGTTTCCAGCACTGGCACGGTCGGCCATGTCCGCATGAAGGGCAGGGAAGTGTTTCGCCACGCTGTTGAAAAGCTGTCATCCTCCATGGAAGCCGCGCTGAAGATTTCAGGGCTTGAGGCATCGGATGTTGACTGGCTGGTGCCGCATCAGGCCAACCTGCGCATCATCGACAGCATGCAGAAGAAGCTCAATCTGGATGAGAACAAGGTTGTTCGTACCGTTCACGAACACGCCAACACATCAGCCGCATCGATACCGCTGGCGCTTGATACGGCGGTAGCGGACGGCCGGATCAAGCCCGGCCACGTCATCGCGTTTGAGGCTATCGGGGGCGGGTTGAGCTGGGGGGCGGCGCTGGCACGTTTCGGCAAGCCCTGATTTCTGCTGTTTTTGGCGGGATTAATCCTCAATATTTCAATATTAGTATTTGACGGTACCCTCTTTTTTGTTAAGGTGATGCTATGGGAAAGTCAGTTATCAGAGCAGATTTAGCGGAATCAATTTACCAGCAGATTGGGCTGTCCCGCAGCGAATCCGCTGATATTGTCGCTACAATTCTGGAAGAGGTTTCGCTTTCCCTCGAAAAAGGGGAGACCGTGAAAATCTCCTCGTTCGGCAGCTTTTCTGTTCGCAGCAAGTCTGAACGGATTGGCCGCAACCCCAAAACAGGCCAGGAAGTGCCGATCACTCCCCGCCGTGTTCTTTCGTTTCGACCATCCCATATTCTCCGTGATCGCCTGAACGACGACTAACCGGGGGGCCGCCATGGCTGAAAAGGCACCTGAAGCATTCCGCAATATCTCTGAGGTTTCGTCCCTGTTGGGCATACCGGCGCATGTCCTGCGGTTCTGGGAAACGCGGTTCAATCAGATCAAGCCGATCAAACGCAGTGGCGGTCGCCGTTATTACCGACCCGATGATATTACCCTCCTGAAACGGATACGCTCTCTCCTCTATGATGAGGGCTATACCATCAAGGGCGCCCAGCAGGTGTTGAAGGAACGTTCGGCGGGTGCAGCACCAACCGCCACGGCACCGGTCCCTGATACCGCCCGTGCCCTGTCGCTCTTGCATCAGGCAAATGATCGTCTCGCCAGGCTTTAGGCTTCCGTCTCTGGCACCCCGGCTTTAATCCCCTCACTGATTTTTCTTCTCAAGTTGATCCGGCTTCGCTATAAGAAGTCAGTCGGAGTGTAGCGCAGCCTGGTAGCGCACCATACTGGGGGTGTGGGGGTCGTGGGTTCAAATCCCGCCACTCCGACCATTCTCACCAAATCCCCAACATTTTCAGGCCCTTGCATGAAGCCATTTGACTATTTTCTCTATGGCGTGACGCTGTTCGGCTGGTCAACCAGCTGGATCGGGTTGAAATGGCAACTCGGCGTTGTCGATCCTGAAGTATCGGTTTTCTGGCGGTTTCTGATTGCCGGGATGGTGATGGTTGTGATTGCCTCTATCAGCCGTGCGCCGCTGATGCTGTCACCCCGTCAGCATATCAGGCCGGCCGCGCTGGGACTGTTTATCTTTTCGCTCAATTTCTCGCTCTATTACAACGCTGGCCTGTGGGTGACATCCGGGCTGCTGGCGGTTGCCTTTGCGCTCGCATCATCGGTGATCATGCTGCTTGATGCTGGCCTCACCAGGCGGATGCCGAGGCTTTCGCATCTGGGTGCTGCCCTCATCGGCTTTATCGGTGTTGGCATTCTCTATGCCCCCGAAATTGATTTTTCCGAACTGAATTTGGCGTTGGGAGCCGGGGCCATGACCAGCTTTGTGCTGTGCCTGATCGGTACGCTCAGTTTTTCGGTTGGCAGTGTGATTTCCGCATCCAGCCAGCGTCAGGGGTTTTCGGTCATGACCATGAATGCCTGGGGGATGATGTATGGCGCGGTCTATCTCTTTGCCTGGAACTTTTATCAGGGCAATACCTTTACCGTTGAATGGACGGTGCCGTATCTGGGCGGATTATTCTGGCTTGCCATCATATCATCGGTGGCCACGTTTTCATCCTACCTGCTGCTGGTTGGCCGGATCGGCCCGGGCCGGGCAGGCTATGCCACCGTGGTGTTCCCGGTTTTCGCCCTGCTGATTTCATCAGCCCTTGAGGGGTATGAATGGACGCTGTTATCCATCCTCGGGATTGCCCTTGTAGCGGGCGGAAACGTGCTGATTCTGCGCCGCTAGGTCAGCCTGTTTATTCAGGTAAAGGCCAGTGTCGCCATGGAAAGGCCGGCCGCAATCGTCAGCCCGTGGCGCAGCCGCATGTACCAGCCCGGGATCAGCCCCAGAGCGAGGGCAAACCGGTCAACCCCCCAGCAGATCAGCAATCCGGCCAGCAGGGGGAGCGGCCTCACCGGGGCTGGCAGGAAAAGCACCAGCGTTACCGCCAGTGACGGCAGGATTGACCAGACCAGCCAGGCATTACGCTTGCCCTCGTTACTGATGGCAAGCCCCCAATGCACGGCCCCCAGAAAAACGATAATCGTCCCGGCATAGATGGTGCCGAGCTGGAGCGCATAAATCCGGTGGATCGGCTCACCATAAAGCCAGGCCAGCGCGGCTGCGGCAAAGGGGATAACCCCGCCCCAGCCGAGCAGGCTTGCCATCATGGGTGGCCGCGATCCGTTCATCCGGTAATCGCGCTGAAACCCGCAGCGGTGATGCCGGCAATAGCAGCGGCTTCATCGTTGTCGGAAACGTCACCGGAAATTCCGATTACGCCAACCACCTTGCCATTGTCTTCGATCAGAACGCCGCCGGGTACGGGAACAAGATCACCACCAGCGGTACCGTTGATGGCGGAAACAAAATAAGCCTGCTGTTCTGCGCGCGCCATCAGGGCGCGTGACCCCATGCCCAGCTGGATGGCCCCGTTGGCCTTGCCAAAGGCAATTTTGGATCGCATGATGCTGACACCGTCCTCGGACTGTGCCGCCACCAGGGCAGCGCGGTCATCGAGAATGATTACGCTCAGCGGTTTGAGGTTTTCCTGGCGTGCGTGTTCAAGCGCAGCCGAAATGATAGTGTTTGCTTTTTCAAGCGTAAGTGGCATTTTTATCTCCCGATTAATTCTGCCACCTGTTTACCCATTATGATAGCGTATCGCAACGCCAAACAGAAGGATTCCGATGACTATTCACCCGCCTGCACTTGTCTTTAAAATCTGCCCTGAAACCATCTGGCGTGAGGCTGAGAAAGAAGGGGCATTTCACGGCTCCGGCATTGATCTTGAGGACGGGTATATCCATTTCTCAACACCCGATCAGGTGGCCGAAACCGCCTGGCTCCATTTCAATGGTGTTGAGGGGCTGATGCTGGTGGCGGTGGCAACCGATAAAGTCGCGCTCACATGGGAGGAGGCGAGGGGAGGCGTGATGTTCCCCCATCTTTACGCCTCGCTGGGGATGGATCAGGTGCTGTGGGCGGTGGCCATACCCCTGGGGTATAATGGCCAGCATATCTTCCCTGAGACGATCCCGCCCTTCACCCCTGATCCGTCGGCTTAATCATTTGCCTGATCGGTCTTCCCTGCTATAACGGCCTGATCGCGGATGTGGTGAAATTGGTAGACACGCCAGATTTAGGTTCTGGTGCCGCAAGGCGTGGGGGTTCAAGTCCCTCCATCCGCACCAGTTTGTTTTGCCATTTTCAGCGTCATTTAACCAAGGGAAACAGAAACGATGCGTAATTTTTCTTATCCCGGCCGTTCTGCTGTTCGCGCCCGGAACGCCATGATCACCACGTCCCATCCCATGGCCACGGCCGCGGGGCTGAAGGTATTGACCGAGGGCGGCAGCGCCGTGGATGCGGCTATTACGGCGGTGGCGGTCCAGACCATGGCCGAACCCCATATGACCGGCATTGGCGGGGATTGCTTTGCGCTGATCTCCCCTGACGGGTCCGCTGATATCAAGGCGATGAATGCATCGGGGCGTGCGCCCCAGGGCATTTCCGCTGCTGCCCTGACGGATCAGGGGATGACTGAAATCCCCCGCTATGGCCCGCATGCGATCACGGTACCCGGTGCCGTTGATGGCTGGTGGCGATTGCATCAGCGGTATGGCCGGCTTGACTGGGACAGGCTGATGCAACCGGCGGTGGATTACGCCAGCGATGGAATCGCCGTGCATGACCGTGTGGCCCGCGACTGGGGGCGGAGTGTTGAGAATGTCACCGATGATCCCGATGCTTCGGCCCAGTACCTGAATAGCGGCAAGGCCTATCAGGCGGGTGAGGTTTTTTGTCATCCCAAACTGGCCGAAACCATGCGCATTATCCAGCAACATGGCCGTGACGGTTTCTATCAGGGACCGGTGATGGAAGACATGGTAGCCAAGCTGCAATCCGAGGGCGGGTTCCATCAGGAAAAGGATTTCACCGATACCGAGGCCAACTTTGTTGACCCTATCCGTGCCGATTACCGGGGCCATACAGTGTGGGAATGCCCGCCGAACGGTCAGGGCGTAACAGCACTGTTGCTGCTGCGCATGATGGAACGGTTTGATCTGGAAACCCTTTCCGACCGTGATCGGATCCATGTACTGGCTGAGGCCGCCAAACTGGCCTATCACCTGCGTGATACCTACCTTGCTGACCCATCCTTCAGCCCGGTGCCGGTGGAATGGTTGCTGGCGGATGAGCAGGTTGACGGTTTTGTTGCCATGATCAGTCGAGACAAGGCGACCGAATACGCCCCCTCCGATTTCCCTGATCACCCGCATACAGTGTACCTCGCCGCTGTTGATGAAGACGGCATGGCGGTATCGCTGATCAATTCGATTTTTGATGATTTCGGTTCCGGGATTTCAACCCCTGAATACGGTGTTCTGTTCCATTCCCGTGGCAAGGCTTTCCGGCTTGAAGCCGATCACCCCAATGCCATTGAGGGCGGCAAACGCCCACTGCATACCATTATCCCCGGCATGTTGAGCCAGGATGACAGGCTGGTGGGTCCGTTTGGGGTCATGGGCGGCCAGTATCAGGCTGTCGGCCATGCCATGCTGCTGAGCAATATGTTCAACCTTGGGATGAACCCGCAACAGGCCCTGGATGCACCACGATCCTTTGCCCATGCCGGGGTGCTGCAACTGGAAGACAGCCATGGTGCTGAAATGGCTGGCATTCTTTCAGGCCTGGGGCATGAGGTTGATTTTCCGTCATCCCCAATCGGGGGTGGTCAGGCGATCATCAGGGATGCCGCAAATGGTGTTCTGGTGGCGGGTTCCGATCCGCGCAAGGACGGTCATGCTTCAGGTTACTGATTTTTGAACTGTTGCTATGGACATGTTCACAAATACAGCTAAAGTGTTTATAGTGTAAGAATATATTCTGGAGGAAAAAATGAAACACTTCTCACTGAAAGCCACAATTGCATCCGCTGCGGTTGTTGTTTCCATGGGCGTAACCGGTGCAGCAATGGCACGAGTCGATGGTGACACCATCACCCTCGGCTCTTCGATCTCGCTGACCGGCAAATATGCCACCAACGGTCTTCACACCCAGCGCGGCTATGACTATGCCGTTAAGGTGATCAACGAGGCTGGTGGCGTGAAAGTCAGTGGTAAGAGCTACAAACTCGCCGTAAAGTATTATGATGATGAATCCACTCCTGCACGTGGCGCGCAGCTTGCCGAGCGCCTTATTCAGCAGGACGGCGTCGAATATATGCTTGGGCCGTACAGCTCGGGCATGACCAAGGCTATCGCGCCTGTGTCGGAAAAGTTTGGTGTCCCGATGGTTGAGGCTGAGGGCGCTTCGCGCTCGCTCTTCACACAAGGCTACAAGTATCTTTTCGCAGTGCTGTCTACATCTGAGCAGTATCTCGCCACAGCAATTGACTTTGCTGCTGAAAAGTCTCCCGACCCGAAGAGCGTGAAGATTGCCCTAGCCTTCGAGGGCGATCCGTTCTCGATGGATGTTCGTGCCGGTGTGATGGACAAGATCAATGAATATGGCATGAAGGTCATTATTGACGACCAGCTGCCTGCCGACCTGTCCGACATGTCGACCACCCTGACCAAAGTAAAGGCGCTTAAGCCCGACGCCCTGATCATCTCCGGCCACTCGAAGGGTGCGGCTACTGCAGCCCGTCAGATCGACGAGATGAAAGTCAACGTTCCGATGATCGCTATGACACACTGTGAGGCTGCTAAGGTACAGGAAAAGTTTCCAAAAACCTCTAACGGCTTCCTGTGCCCAACACAGTGGGTTGAGACCCTGTCTAAGTCAGACCCGATGTTCGGTTCGGCCGCCGAGTGGAATGCTGGATTTAAGGAAGATTATCCATCCTACACTTCGGTGCCTTACCAGTCCGCCCAGGCGTCCGCAGCCGTTTATGTTTTCAAGAAGGCATTTGAGGCAGCAAACAGCTTCGATAAGGACAAGTTACGTGATGCAATTTCGGCAGTCGAGATGGAAACCTTCTATGGTGACATCAAGTTCTCAGCGCAGGGTAATAACATTGCGAAGCCGATGTTCATGCGTCAGATTGATGCTAGCGGTACCTACAACCTGGTCGAAAAGGCTGACGATATGGCGTATCCGCGGAAAGTGGCTTATTAATCGGCCTTTAAAATTAAGGGGAAGTGTTCCGCTTCCCCTTTTCCTTCATCAATTCACCCAATTGATAAAAACGCAGCGTCTCCATCGAGGAAGATTATATGTGGGATAATTTACAGTTGCTGTTTGTGTGGGCGCCCATCATCAATGTGCAGATCATTCTGGACGGAATATTCGTTGGTGCGGTGTTTGCGCTCAGCGCCTACGGTCTGGCCCTTGTATGGGGCGTTATGAACATCAAGAACCTGGCACAGGGCGACTTCGTTATAATGGGCGGATACCTTGCCTTTGCCTTGCATCAATTGCAAGTGCCGCTAGTACTGATCCTGCTGATTGTCATGCCACTGATGTTCATCTTTGGGTGGATCATTTATATTGTGATGATCCGCCGAATTTTAGATCAGGACATGTTCGTCTCGCTTCTTGCAACCTTCGGCCTCTCGCTGCTTCTGCAGCAGGTGATCAACCTGATCTTCGGGCCCGAGGTGCAGACGATTGACATGGAAATGCCGGTCTATGACGCCTTTGACAACATGGTCACAGTACCTTCATCAAAGATCATTACGCTCGTCCTCGCAGCTTTGATCGCGGTCGCGGTGGTGGTCTTCATGAAGCGCTCTCGCGCTGGTCAGGCGATCCGTGCTACGGCGCAGGATCCGCGGGCAGCTCGTGTACTCGGCATCGATATAGACCGGGTCTATGCCTTCACCTTCGCATTCAACGCAGCGCTTTGCGGTGCCGCCGGCGTTCTCGTCTCGATCATCTGGGTGATCCAGCCTTTCTACGGCATCACCTACTCGGTGCGCTCTTTCGCCATCGTGACAGCTGCCGGCCTCGGCAATCTGCCGGCGGTGATTGGGGCCGGTTTTGGTATTGGCCTTTTTGAGAAATATACCGGGACGATCCTTGGCACCGCGTATGAAGTAGCGGCGCCTGTCACCATTCTGCTGCTAGTGCTCATCTATCGCCAGTTCCAGATGCGGCGTAACCGGCAGGTGGTTCGATGAGCATGAATAAAAAGACAATGTTCACCTATGGCGGACTTGCGTTGTTCGGCATCCTCGGGCCGATGCTATTCCCGCAATATACGCTGTCCATCGCCTATCTGTGGATGATGGTGCTGATGGCCTCGACCTGGGACACGCTCGGTGGCCAGATGGGATACAACTCCCTTGGCAATATTACCTTCTTTGGAGTTGGGATGTATGTCTCGGCGATCGTGCAGATCTCCTTTTTCTATGACGGCGGCGTTGGCGAGTATACCTCAGCGATGGGTTCGATCAAACCTGAGTTTACGGCAGCCGAATATTTCTGGGGGCTCGGCCTTGGTATTTTGGCGGCAGGCATCGTCGGACTGGCGCTGTCACTGGTCTTCAGTTCGTTCATGTTCGGACTGCGCGGACCTTACTTCGCGATAGGATCACTCGGCCTCGCTATTGCCGTCGCAGAAGTTACCATAACCATTGACTATGTCGGTGGGGCTTCTGGCATCTCGATGCCGCTGTTCCCAGGTGATATCGAGTTCCGGTCGACCTTCTTCTATATTCTGTGTTTTGCCTTCACGATCGTGTCGCACTTCCTGCTGCGATGGCTCTACTCGACCCAGTTCGGCCTGGCGGCCAACGCCATCCGCGACGACGAGGACAAGGCCGAGGCGATGGGCATTCCGACGCTCGCCTATAAGCGTATCGGCTGGGCCATTGCCGCCTTCTTCATGGGCTGTATAGGTGCGGTCGCCGGTAATATGGCTGGCTTCATCGACAAGGAAGTAGCCTATCCGATCCCAACTTTCGGAATCTTTATGGTCGCCATGGCCCTTCTCGGCGGCAAGGGCACCCTTTGGGGTCCAGTGCTGGGAGCGATCATATTCCACGTCGTCAAGGAAGCCACATGGACTTATCTGTTGAACCTTCAGTGGGTAGCGCTCGGGTTGATCCTAATCATCAATATTGTGTATTTCCAGCAGGGGATCATGGGCTGGCTGAAGACCAAATATCCCGAGCTGTTCGGCATCGTCGTCGATACATCGAACATTGCCGATGACGATGAAAAGGAGGTGGCGCGATGAGTGAGGCAATTATCCAGGTGGACGACGTTTCCAAATCCTATGGTGGCGTGAAGGCCAATGTTGATATCTCGCTTCAGGTCAAGCGAGGCTCGATTACGGGCATCATCGGCCCAAACGGATGTGGCAAGACCACCTTGTTCAACTCGATCGTGGGCTATCACCCGATCGATAAGGGTTCGATAAAGTTCGAAGGTAAGGAAATCTCGCATCTGCTCGTCGGTGACATCGCCCGCCTCGGCATGTTGCGGACCTTCCAGCAGACCCGTATTTACAGTAAAATGAACTGCGTCGACAACATGCAGATCTCGGTCTCGCACCGGGCGGAATCAAAATCATCGATGTTTGTCAGCCGTAAGGGCGAGATTCGCGAACGCGCCGAGCATCTTCTCGAGTTTGCTGGGCTTTATTCCAAGCGCAACCTTATATCAGGCGATCTGTCCTTTGGTCAGCAAAAGCTGCTGGAATTTGCCATGGCGCTAATGAATGAGCCTAAAACACTGCTTCTGGATGAGCCAACGGCAGGCATTAATCCAACGCTAATCAATGGCCTGATTGACCGCTTGCGCCGCGCCAATGAGGAACTCGGCATCACACTCTGTGTTATCGAGCATAACATGCGGGTGATAATGAACCTTGCCGAGCATATCTACTGTCTTTCCAACGGCCACATGCTGGCTAACGGCAAGCCGGAAGAATTGCAGAACGATCAGCGTGTTATTGATGCTTACCTGGGAGGCCACTAGATGGCTGAGGAAAATCCGAAGGCAAAAAAGGTAGCCAAACAAGCAACCGCCAAAAAAGCAAGTGCCCAAAAAGTTTCCGCCAAGAAGGCTGTAGCCCAAAAAGTGGCATCCAAAAAGGCATCGGCCAAGAAAGCTGTGACGAAGAAATCCGCGGCACCTAAAGGGGCATCGAAAAAGAACACCAGTGGTTACGGCATGGGCAGTGTCGATATCGTCATGTCCGTTGATCAGGTCGCCAAGGAGGCGGCATCCATCGCGGCATCCGCCCCGACGGTCCCTGAACTGGATAAACTGGCAAAGAATGATGCGTTCCTGACGATTGATAACCTGCGTGCCGGTTACGGCAAGATGGAAATCCTGCATGATTTCACGCTCAAGGTCGGCTCCGGCCAGTCGCTTTGCCTGATTGGCCCGAACGGGGCCGGTAAATCGACGGTGCTGCACTCGATCTTTGGTTTCACCAACATTTTTTCAGGCTCGATCAGCATTAATGGCAAGGATGTCACCAACCTGACCCCGTCACAGAAACTGTCTGAGGCCGGGATTGCCTATATTTTACAGGACAAGTCGGTTTTCCCTGGCATGACGGTGGAAGAAAACCTGCTCATGGGCGGCTTCCTCAAGAACAAGCCTGCCGAGGCCAAGATTGCGGCTGAGCGCGTTTTTGACAAATACACCCGCCTTGCTGATCGCCGTGACAAGCCCGCCGGGGTTCTGTCGGGGGGTGAACGCCGCCTGCTTGAAATCTCACGCGCCCTGGTGATGGACCCGTCGGTTCTGCTGGTGGATGAGCCGTCAATCGGCCTTGAGCCGCGTTTCATCGATATGGTTTTTGAAATCCTGGATGATCTTCAGCGCCGGGATGGCAAGACCATCGTCATGGTGGAACAGAACGCCAAGAAGGGGCTGGAGTTTGCTGATCTTGGCTATGTTCTCGTTTCAGGTGAAACCGCCATCGCTGATGAAGGCACCAAATTGCTCAAAAACCCTGATGTAGGGCGGTTATTCCTCGGCGGCTGATGCGCCATTAATAAGATTATCAAAAGGCTGATCACTCCCCGTGGTCAGCCTTTTTAGTTAATAGAACGCGGCGTTGATCACGGCCAAGAGGCTGCCACCACCCAGGGCCAGCAGCAGTGCCGTCACCATATTCACCCCCAAGGCCAGATCACGCCCGGGAACCCGATAGAGCGTGGTGCAGGTGATCACAGAAAGCGAGGCGATGGATGACATCGTGCCAGCCGCCCAGCCAATCAGATGGCTCGACATCAGCAGTGACGGGTTGGAACTGGACCCCGAACCGCTGAACAGAGAAAGCAATACAGTGGCGGTAATCACAGGGTGGATTCCCACCACCGACCCCAGCATCATGACCACGGGCGTGGAGATAAGGGCAAACCACCCGGGAAAGGTTTCAGCAGGCAGAAACTCAAGGATAATGGAAATCGCGCCTGTCCGTGTCACCAGCCAGCCTAGTATCATCGCGGCCGAGATCACCACCAGATCATCCGCCATTGATCGCATCGACTGTCTGGTATCCGACAGGATCGTGCCGGTAAACTGGGAACGCCGGATAATCTGGATCAGCACCAGAACCGGCATCGTCGCCACCACTGCAGAAAGCGCCGTCAGCCCAAAGGCAAGGGCAACCCCTAGAACAGAAAACAGTACCACCAGCAGGCGGAACATCACCGGGCGGAGGCAGTTCAGCGAGGTTTTAACAATGGATAGCGTTAGCCCCGGGGTGAAGACAGGCAGGCTGATGGCCGTAAACAGCAGCGCAACGAGGATACCATAGCCAATGGCCGACCATGCCGCCCCGGCGCCATTAAAGCTCTGCCCGATGGCGAAGGCGACAAAGAAGGGCGACCACATGGCGGACCCGTTCATCCCCCTCAGCGCGGCCATGGCGGCCAGCTTGCGGCGTTCAAAACTGCTGTCCTGGGGCAGGGCGGCGGAAAGCATGGCAAACGTGCCGGTGTTGATCACCCCGCCAAAGGCATGCCCCGCCAGTTGCAGCCCGGCGGAGGAGGCCTCAGGCGGCAGGTTGGCCAGTGCGTTCTGTGACAGGCGCACCGATGGCATTGTCAGGGCCGTTGATTTGACCAGCGCCATGGTCGGCACCAGCCCTGCAAAGATCAGCACAAACCGGCCCGCCCCCATGATCGTTTCCATATCAGGCACAGCACGGATGAAAAATAGCCCCAGCATGACGATGAACCCGACAATCAGGATCGAATCGCGCCTCAAAAAGGGCAGGGTCAGCAGCAGGTAGAGGGCAAAGATGGCGAAACCGATATTGCCGATAGCCTCCACCCGGGCAAAGGTAACAACCTGAACGAAAGCGCAGATCCATGCCGCCAGCAACAGCCAGAACCGGATGGATCTGAGCATCTCCATCATCCGAGGAGGACCATGATAATCGACGCGGTCAGGAGCAGGATTGATAATCCCTCAAGCCGGGTGATCTTTTCCCTGAAATAAAGCACCGATACACCCATGGTGATCAGCAATTCGACCTGGCCGACCGCCCGCACCGGGGCAACAGCATTGAGTGTAAAGGCGGTGAACCAGGCGAGGGTTGCCAGCGCCCCGAAAAATCCCGCCCATGTTGAGGCCTTCCAGTGGATGAAACTGTCCTTTAATTCCCCCGGTGCCTTCATCAGCATCCAGCCGCCCATGGCAATGGTCTGGATCAGCACAGCGATACCGCCGGTGAACCCGGCTGACAGCAGAAAATCACCGCCCTCCAGCTCAACAATCGCTGCCTTGAAGAATACCGTGGCAAGGCCAAGGCAACTGCCGCTGGCCAGCCCGATCAGGGTCTGCATTGAAAACAGCGTTGCCTTGATGCCCTTTTCCTTCAGGTCGGCCTTGGCCAGTGACAGCATGACTACGGCCACGGCCCCCAGCACAATGGCACTGCCGGTCAAAACACTGGTCATCACGCCGAGGAGGGCAGCTTCATAAATCGCGGCTTGCAGTACCTCGGTTTTGGAAAAGGCTGTTCCAGCGGCGAAACTGCGGTGGGAAAAGAGTTTCAGCAGCAGGACAGTGAACAGCACCTGCATCAGGCTGGCCAGACTGACCCAGACCCAGAAGGCTGTGTTCATCACCGGCAGATCAAGCCCTGCATAGGCCTGATAGCCAAAAACCCAGAGCCAGGCAAAGGGAACAGCATAGGAAAACCGGATATAGCTGGCGCCATAATTGCCCAGCACCGGCTTCATCTTTTTCTGAAATGCACTGCGGAGGGTCTGGGCCGTAGCCGCAATGATGGTCACTACCACCCAGGTTTCAAGCATGACTTGGTCTTTCAAGGTCGGAAAGATTTTATGATAGCCGAGTTAATCGCCCCGGGTCATCCTAATTATGCAGCTTGATGATACAGCCATACTGGATGGACCAGAAATGCGTGCAGATGGACCGCGCGGCATCCAGCCTGATCGGCTCACTGATAACGCGGTACACATCCCGGCCTGATGCCAGCGTGACTTTCATGATTTCCAGTTCAACATCGCCGTAATCATCCGGCATCTTGTTGATCAGCACCATCTGGCCACGCTGTGCCTTTTCTGCATCGGAATAGGCGGCGAGCTGGATTTGGGTTAATCCCGGCGCGTTGGCGGTAATATCAGAATTATCCTCAGCCGCCTCAGCCTTCTCAGCACCCTCTTTTGCGGGGGCGGGTTGATCAGGGATGGCGGCCAATTCCTTGCTGCGGGCTTCCTCAATCAGCATCTGTTCGAGGGAGGCGACCATATCCTTCAGTTTCCGGTTTTCATCCTCCAGTTCGTCAATACGCTCGCCGCTTTTCTGCTGGATAGCATCAGCAAACAGATCAGGCCTGACCCTTGAAATCGCCTTGTCGGCAC